>OIXV01000902.1_pt1 | contig 27708 bp, 20 predicted proteins | sample 1587771 | NCBI WGS metagenome assembly OIXV01 (sample SAMEA3888893, study PRJEB22519) | human gut metagenome | biome: human gut; feature: human-associated habitat; material: faeces | place: Denmark | collected 2010
TCTTGATGCTAGTCTTTATTTTTCTGCTCCAAGGCGAACTTTCTGGTCCCCTATTAGGGGCAGTGCTGACCGTGATCGGTTTCAGTGCCTTTGGGAATCACTGGAAAAATAGTTTACCTGTCATGATCGGTGTAGTTTTAGCAACCAAAGTCGGTTTGACATCTGATATATCGACGTTCAGCTTATTATTAACAGCGATCTTCGGCACAAGTCTGGCTCCTATCAGTGGTTACTATGGTCCGATAGTTGGTGTCTTAGCTGGAATCGTCCATGCAGCGCTAGTCACCAACATCACCTATTTACACGGTGGATTGAACTTATACAATAATGGTTTTTCCAGTGGATTTGTAGCAGCAGCAATGGTACCATTGTTAGATGAATACCAACAAATCAGAAGGCGGAGAAAAAATGATTGAAAAAGAACGGGCACGACGAATCGTCGATGAAGTGGTCACCTACTTTTTGTCCCATGACTGTCAAAAGATAATAAGTGAGATGGCCTTTGAAGCAGAGGGGTTTAAAGCAGTTGTGCAAGGTCAATTTCCAGAGCAGCCCACTGATTTAGAACACTTTATCGACATGCTCAACACACCAAGAGATAGCACGTTAGAAAATTATTATGTGGAGCTGTTAGGCGGTCATCAAACGATCCATGAAGAAAAAGATTACTATCTATTAGGATTAATGATCGACGAAGCCGCCATTATGTATGACGAGGGCCAACTAATCGTTGAACTATTTCGCAAAAAATACAATTGAAAAGCCCTACGCAAAAAACGTTTCTAAGCGGTGACCTTCACCCTTTAGAAACGTTTTTTGTTCGTTTGTCGTGACAAAATTGAAAGTTTATTGATAGATTTTTCACAATACTTTTCAGAAAACCAGCGTTATACTTTCATCATAATAAAAAATGAGGTGACCGATAGATGAAAAAACTTCTGATTGGACTTGCAGCGCTCCTCCTCATAGGGTTCGGCGCATTGCAAGTCGCACAAACCGTCATCATGGGCGGCGACAGCTACTATGTCCAAATCACCACAGATGGTGAAAAGACGAATTCTAAGGATGACAATGGGAATGTCTATACTCAATACCATTACGAATTGCCAGGGTATGATGAGAACGGCAAAAGCAAAACCCTTGATTTCAACGGTTTCCAAGAACGACCATTGCGCAAAGAAGCCTATTTGAAGCTTACTTGGAACGAAAAAAAAGGGGTAACTGGCTATGAAGAGGTCAAAGAAAAAGACATCCCAGCCAAAGCATTAACCCAATTAAAAGGAGCGTAACGCAACGATGGAAAAAATTATTCAAGCAAATGAACTGACCAAAGTATACGGAAAAGCCAACGAAAAACAAACCGAAGCCTTAAAAGGCATCAGCTTTGATATTGAAAAAGGCGAATTCATTGGAATCATGGGGGCTTCTGGTTCAGGGAAATCCACCCTACTCAACATTCTTTCAACGTTGGATCATCCGACAAAAGGTGCCATTCGCATCAACAATAGCGATATCACCAAACTAAAAGGCGATGCCTTGGCAGATTTCCGCAGCCGTGAAATCGGCTTTATTTTCCAAGACTTCAATCTATTAGAAAACTTAACGGCTTCAGAAAACATCGCTGTCCCGTTGTCTTTACAAGGAGTCAAACCAAAGATCATCCAACAACGGATCAAACAAGTCGCAGAACGCTTGTCCATCACACATATTCTCGACAAATATCCAGCAGCGATCTCTGGTGGTCAAAAGCAACGGGTGGCAGCCGCGCGAGCCTTGATCACGGAACCAACGATCCTTTTTGCGGATGAACCGACAGGTGCCTTGGATTCAAAAAGTGCGAAAGACTTATTGAATATGATGGACGACTTGAATACCAATGACCAAGTATCGATTTTATTGGTCACTCATGATCCCCTTTCTGCCAGCTATTGCCAACGTATTTTATTTATCAAGGACGGAAAGATCCATCAAGAAGTCAAACGTGAGGATCAAAGCCGCGAAGCGTTTTACCGCCAGATCCTTGTCATTCTAGGAAACTTGGAACAATAAGGAGGAAGAACACATGCTTTGGAAACTATCACTTACCGGGATCAAAGCTCGGTTGAAGGATTATATCGTCCTCTTTTCTGGTCTAGTCATGGCTTCAGCCATCTTTTATATGTTCGAATCAATGGCGAGCAATGAAGCCTTTTTAAAAAGCAACTCGATCATCAGTATGGTGGTCTTCGTCTTTCGTTTTGGCTCGGTCCTCTTAGGGATCATTACCTTTGCCTACATCTTATACGCCAATTCTTTCTTGATGGCGATGCGCCAAAAGGACTATGCCATGTTTATGATGTTAGGAGCCAAAGGACGAAAGATCGCCCAAATGATTTTTATCGAAACCTTTATGGTAGGTATCGTTGCCACCGCAGTCGGCTCAATCTTAGGGATCGGCTTAGCAAGTGGTGTCAATACTTTGCTAGTCAATCAATTAAACTTGCAGATCTCCCATTATGCAGCATTTAGTCCCGAAGCATTGATCGTAACCGTCGTCTTCTTCTCGGTTCTCTTTTTGATTGCTGCCATCTTCAATGCACGGGCAATTGCCAAAAAATCGATTTTAGCATTATTACGAGAAACAAGCACGCCGGCACAAGTCAAACAACGGCCATTCTTGCTCTTCTTGCAAACCATTTTAGGTCTTTGTTCCTTAGCCATCGGCTATTATATGATGAGCGATTTGATGACCTTCCAATTGATCGGGATCGGCATCGCCCTTGTCACGATCGTTCTTGGCACATACCTCGTCTTTCGTTCGGTGATCATCGCTCTTTTATCCCTATTAAAGAAGAACGATACGATCGCGTTGAAAAAGTTAAACAATTTCACCTTGTCGCAATTAAGCTTTCGGATTCGTGAGTATACCCAGATGCTTTCGATGGTGGCGATGCTTTTTGCTCTAGCATTAGGTGCCTTGACGGTTGGTCTTGGCTTTAAAAACGAGATCCCTATCCTAGCAAAAACTGTTGCCCCTTATGACTTGTATTTGAACAATGCCCAAAACGCCTCTGACGAAAAAGTCAATGCGTTAAACCCGACCCTTGATGTGACCTACAGCATGAAAGAAACAGATGACACCATTTATTACGTGAAGGAACAATTCAACGAAAACAACTTGCTCAGCTCCAGTATGGATCAGATGAGTGTCGATGTCACTTACAACAAGCTGACTGGCGATCAATTAGCTTCTGATCTGACCGCCCAAGACCAATTGCGTAGCTACCTATTACCAGAACAACGAGGTAAGGAGATCCAAGTCGTGGATCAAACCGCTTTTGGTGCAGTCAATGCGCCGGAAACTAGCTTGCGAATGGTACAAGTCAAAGACTTCCAAGCAAGCTACGATGCGTTGCGTGATTTGGCGCAAGCAAATCAAGACGCAAATTCTTCAGAAACCGCCGATATGAATTTCTCACAACGGGTCTTCGCCTACGACAGCTATAACGGGATTTTCTCTGGTTTTGAATTTATGGGCTTCTTCCTGGGTATCGCCTTCTTGACGATGTTAGCAAGCTGCCTGATGTTCAAAATTCTTTCAGGGGCAAACAGCGACATTCAACGTTACACGATGCTGAAAAAAATCGGTACCCGCACGCGTTTACTGAAAAGCTCGATCCGCAAAGAGATCGGCGTGCTCTTCCTAGTTCCTGGTATCTTAGGAATGATCCATGTCTTGTTCGGTCTAAAAATGTTCACCACCTTGATGATCGATCCGTACCATGACCTATGGCTACCTTTTGGCATCTTTATCGCCCTCTACGCCATTTATTACGTGGTGACCATTTGGTTATACACCAACATTGTTTTAAACCCAAAAAAAAAATAACAATCACACTCTGAATTGCTCAACGCAAAGAGACCACCAAGCCATAAAGGGCATGATGGTCTCTTTCATTTTTCTCGTTTTTTTCGGACAAAGGGAAGACAATTTTAGGGTTTGACTCCTAGATGCATCGCCGCCGCACCTCCTGCATAGCTTTTGACTTGCAGCACATCAAAGCCAGCTGCCTGAAATTCTCGTTTCAATGCCTCCCTGTCAGGAAAATCCCGTGCAGACTCCTGCAGCCAGGAATATTTTTGATAGCTTTTGGCGAACAGTTTGCCAAATAACGGCATGACATGGTGAAAATAAAAAGTAAACAGTTGCCGCCAGCCGATCAGTGTGGGCTGTGATGTTTCGAGACAAACGATTTTCCCACCTGGGCGCAACACCCGATGGATCTCTGCCAAGACTTGTTGGCGATCCGCGACATTTCTCAACCCGAACCCGATCGTCACATAATCAAAGTGCTCGTGTGGAAAGCTTAATGCCATCGCATTGCCGGTCTGCCACTGGATCTGCGTTTGTTGCTTTTTCTGTGCCTTTTCTTTGGCAACCGTTAACATTTCTTCGCTAAAATCAACGCCGGTCACTTGCCCCGTCGGACCGACCGCTTCATTCAACGCAAACGCCCAATCCCCGGTACCGCAGCATAAATCTAATATCTCAGCACCCATTGGTACTGCCATTCGTTTCATGGTATCCTTGCGCCACCGTTTGTGCAGCTGAAAGGAGATAATACCGTTCATTCGATCATAACGGGAAGCGATCGATTCAAATACATCATGTACTTTGGTTTCTTTGGCTGTTGTTGCCATTGCGGCACGTCCTTTCTTTTCCTCGTTTTAGACCCTAAATTCTTAACGTTTAGCTGCCAGTTGCTAAAAGCTGCTGATAATTTTATTCTAGCACGAAAAAACGAGGGGAACAAAGACCATGCTTGCCATCGTTTTTAGTCGATTTGCATTGTTAATAACTTAAAGTATTATCTTTTTGTGCATATACAAGGTTGCCATCCGATAATCATAATGAATCATCGAAAATGCCAATAGTTCGCCATTTTTTAAGTAACTATCATCCCTTACAATCAGTGCGGGCATGCCTTCTTCTAGATGAAAAAACGCTGCTTGTTCCTGTGATAGCGGTTTGCTTTGGATGAACTTGTCGATGAAGGCGACTGTCAGTTGTTTTTCTTCTGCCAAAGCTTGGAACATCGACCCCTCCATCATTGTTTCGGAGATCTCCCCCACGATTTCAGGTATATAATAGGAACGTTCAATCAAATAGGGTTTGTCATCTAATGTGCGAAAACGTTGGACTTCGATAAAGTGTTGATCTTTCGCAAATTGTTTTTGACTTGGAAGAAACAGCGCCTCTGATACTTTGACCAGCCGCTTTGAGGCTTTGACCGTTCGAATGTTTTTCTCGCCCCGTGTCAAGTCTTCATTGAAGCCAAGATCACCTTGTTCAATGGCCGGTTTTTGGTTGTTTTGAAAGCGAATATACGAGCCGCGGCCTTGCATCTGGTAGATCCAGCCCATCTTGCTCAATTTATTGAGGGCTTGACGTAACGTATAACGAGAAACGGGATAAATCGCCAAAAGCTCTCGTTCACTAGGCATCTTCCCCTGCTCATTTCCTATGTCACCCGCTTCGATCTTTCTGATCAATTCCGCTGCTAAGTCTTCAATACTGAGTTTCGTCATTTGCCTACTCCTTTCCTTCGGATTCTCTACTACTATTATCATCTTTGGCGTAAAAAAAGCCAGCTATTTTTCATAGCCGGCTTATCAAAAAAACAGATTGATTATGCCTTCGTTGCGTTTGCTTGTTCGTCCTTGTATAATTTGCCATCATACATTTTGATGAATGGGAACCAAATCAAGAAAGCAACGACTGCACAGATGATTGCTAAGACAAAGGCACGCCAGTCACCACCTGAACCAATAAAGCCAGATAATCCAATTGGGGTCGGCCACGCTACTTGAGCAATCGGTGGGTTAACAAAGCCTAAGTTGATGCCAAAATAAGCAACGGACATTGAAGCCATTGGTGCTAAGAAGAATGGGATCGCTGTGTACGGGTTGTATACCACTGGCATCCCGAACAAAATCGGTTCATTGATATTGAAGAAGGATGGCACGATCGCTGCTTTTCCTAAAGCACTTAACTGCGCTGATTTTGCAAAGAAGGCGATGAAAATCACCATTCCTAACGTCGCTCCTGAACCACCGATCGTAACAAAACTGTTGTTAAATTCACCCGCAAAGGCAATGTTGGCACCATTTTGGTTTTCCACCATATTTGACAACACGATTGGCGTCAAGAATGAGGTCACGATCGTTGCCCCATGAATACCGACGATCCATAGTGCATGCATGAAGAAGTAGATAACAAGCAGTCCGATCCAGGTACTGGTCAATTGCGTCACGAAACTAAACGGAATCGCAATGACTTTGAAAATATCTGTGCCCATTGCGACTAATGCACCATTGATAACGATCACAGCTAATGAAGTCAGTGCCGTTGGAATCAATGCCGTAAAAGAGGAAGATACTCCTGTTGGCACTGTGTCAGGCATTTTAATGACAATATTGCGTTTCACACAGAACGCATAAATTTTTACGGCAATGATCGCCATGATAATCGCTGTAAAGATCCCAGTTGTTCCTAAACGAGTAACGCCGCCAGCCATTTCCCAGCCATCGATGATTTTTTGGTCATCAGAAATCACATTGACTAGTGTTGCCATACCGCCTTCAAAAACTAATTGTGGCAAGCACATAAAGAACGCCATCATAGAAAGTAATGCTCCATTGACTGGGCTAAGAACGATTTTCTCTTCTTGCGCTTGGATTTTCGTGTACTCGTAACCAAACACGACACAGAAGTAAAGTGCTAAAATCCCCATTGTTGCGGTATTACCTAACATGTAAAGATTTTGGATTTTATCGAATGACGCACTCCAAATACCCTCTAATACAGGAAAACTTTGTGGCAAAACGCTGATGATCAAGAACATTGATCCTACGATAGTGAAAGGAATCGACGCCATCCCGGCTGCCATGACCCCACGAACGATCCGTAATTGTGAGATTTTCCCCATTGGACCCATTAAGTAGCGGTCCAAGAAGGCAAACATTTTGTTATTTTCTGAATCCATTGACTGTTCCTCCTTGAGTTTCAAATGTAGTCAAATACGTGAAATATTTGTCGCGGTCATGCTCGATCAACCACGCTTTACGCTGAATGAACAAACACGCCATCATGCCGACAGAAAACAAGGCAAGTAAGATCCCTCTACCCGATTGATTCATAAAAGGAATCAACGTTGCTTGCTGCCCGATCAAAATACCAAAAATTGCAATGAGATTGACGCCGAATTGGAGCCAATAACCGATCTTTGTCACCAGTAAACGATTCGATTGCTGCCAATATTTTTGAGTTTGTTCAATAAGTATAAGTCCATCAACGATCAATAAGGCAATGGGAATCAAACCAGCCCATGTCCATTGAGACAGACTCAATAGGGTCCAATAAAGATTGACAAAGAAAAAGATCGCAGTCATATAACGAAAAAGTAAAAAACGATTAAACCGCATACTTTTGTTTGCATATTCTTTCTTGGCTGCTTGGGTTACCGGTTTCCTTTTGGTCACAAGTCCTCCTCCTTTCGTTTTGCTTTCGCTCAACAACTTGTTCGAACAAGTTATATTCTAGCAGAATTCTTGTTGAATGCAACCGATTTCTTTTTGAAAGTGTTCTCTGAAAATAATCTGCTTTTTCATTCGTTATTTCTGAAAAGTTAAGCGAATCTCAAGGAACCTTGCAGGATAGCGAGGGAATGTTCCTGACTCTTGGCTTTTGTTCGAGTAGAAAAAAGTTATTTTTAGCATTCGTTTTTGCAAACAGTGTTTGTTCCTGAAGGCTTTATCCCCCAAACAAGGCAACAGGTTTGTAAACTTGCTAACTTTACAGTACACTCTAAGTAACAAAATGTTTGATTTCGAACACGCGTTATTTTTAGTGATCGACATTCCCTGTACTCGTTCCTTAAAACGAAAGGAGATCCTCCCAATGGATGTATTAGAAACTTACTTAACCAGCATTGAAGATCCAGTAAAGCAAGAAAAACTGCGTGCCTTATTTGCCGCTATTACCAAGAAATTTCCTGACCTCGTTCCAGTCATCAAGTGGAATCAGCCGATGTTTACCGCCCATGAGACCTTTATTATCGGTTTCAGCGTTTCAAAACCGCATTTTTCTGTCTCCCCTGAAACCAAGTGTCTTGAACAGTTTGCCGATGCTATCGAAAAAGCTGGCTACAGCCATACGGATAACATTTTTCGCATCAGGTGGACTGAGCCGATCGATCAAGCATTGATTGAGGACATGATCGCTTTCAACCTGAAAGACAAAGCGGAGATGACCCGCTTTTGGCGCTGAGCCAATCGAGACTTCGTAAAAAATGAGCAACTTAAAAACCGCAGAAGCTGGTTCGCTTCTGCGGTTTTTCTGACTATTATAAGCCTAATTCTGGCGCCGGATCAAAGAATCCTGACCATAAGCTTGTTGACATCCCTAAATGTAGATGGACGCCAGTTGAATTTCCAGTCGTTCCCATACCGCCAACATATTGTCTAGCTGAGACGCTTTGTCCGACCGAAACAGCTGGCAGCGTACTAAAGTGCATGTAGTAGCTGTAAACGCCATTGGCATGTTTGATGATCACATAGTTACCAGTTGACGGACCATAGCCCGCTTCAACGACTTCGCCTGCTTGGATCGCATAGATCGGCGTTCCTGTCCCCCCAGTAAAGTCGATGCCATTATGTTGATTTCCTGATGCACCTGTTGGATCTGTTCGATACCCAAAACGACTCGAAATATGAACCGAATCGACTGGCATTTGCCATCCACCTGTGCTTGCTTGTTCCTTTAGCTCAGCTGCTTGCTGCACAGGTGCAGGCGTAGCTGCAGTTTTTTCTGACGACATCGATGTTTCTGGCGCCACTGCGGCTTCCGTCTTCGGCTGGGCTGCTGCCACTGCTGCTTGTTGAACGGCAGGACTTTCGGCGGTTTCAGCTGACTTGGCTTCTGCTGCTTGCTGACGTTTTGCTGCTTCTTCTGCTTCTTTGCGCGCTTTTGCTTCTTGTGCTTCTTGCTCAGCCAGTTGCTTCAACGCTGCTTCTTTTTGCCGTTGTGCTTCTGCTTTGTCTGCTTCCAATTGGTCTTTTTTCTCTTCCTCGGTGTTCAACGCCAAGGCAAGGTCGGCTAGTGCAACTTCTTGATTCAATTTGACATCAGCTAATTCCGCTTGTTTTCCTTGCAATGCGTTTGACTGCTCTTCGATCGCAACCAATTGTTCCTGCAACTCTTTTTCCAATTTCTGGCTCGTTGCGATATCTTCTTGCTGTTGTTCGACGATACTGTTGCTGGCATTCATGATCGTTACAGAAGCGATCGCCCGTTGAATGGCTTCTCCGATGGATTCCGCATCAACGATTTTTTGGAACAAACGATTGGAAGGTTCCGACGTTTGAATGTCACGCGCTTGATTCGCCAGTACTTCTGTGCGCTTGATGATTTTCTCTTCAAGGACTTGGATCTCTTGTGCCAAGGCATTGACTTCTTCTTCCGTCGCCGTTTTCTTTTGTAGGATTGCTTGGATTTCTCCTTCAATCGATTGAATCTCTGCCTCTGTAGATCGTTTCAGTGATTCTAATGAGGTGGATTCATTTTTTATGTCATTGATTTTTTCATTTTGCTGCTGGATCTTCTGATCAAAGCTGTCTGCGGATACCGTCACGACAGGCAGCGTCAGCAAAACAAGTGAACTTGCAACCAAAAGTGTCTTTTTCATTTTTTCTCCTTAACTAGATGTGTCTTATCGCTTTCTCTAGCATACCGAAAGATGTCACTCTTGGGGCTGTTTTCACACAAATAACATCTGGCTGCAAGAAATTGACATCTAGCTGAAACAAAGTTGTTAGAATATTTCAACGAAAAAGATTGCTTTTCTTCGCCATTTAACCTTCGTTACTTATCAATCGGTTCATCTCCTATCCGATTGCCTACGAAAATGCCGCGATTTGCAGTAATCAGCAGTGGACCTATGCTATACTGAATAAAAAAAGGAGGTTCTCATGATACAACAAGTGACCAAATTTACCGATTCTGAATTAGAAACTATCGCCCAGATTTGGCTGCAAAGCAATTTGGAAGCCCATGACTTTATTTCAGCTGCCCATTGGCAAGATAACTATGACTTTGTGAAAAAAGCCTTTGCCGATGCCCTTATCTACACCTTTTCGGTGGACGATCAGCCTGTCGGCTTCATCGGGATGTTGGATGAGTATATCGCTGGTATTTTCGTTTTGAAAGACTATCGTGCCCACGGCATTGGAAAGCAGCTTTTACAAAAAGTACAAGCAGAACACGAGAAGCTGACTCTGAACGTCTACCAAAAAAATACAGCTGCTATTGCGTTTTATCTCAAACATGACTTTACCATCGTTTCTGAACAACTGGACTCTGATACCAATGAAATCGAAAACACCATGGAGTGGCATCGTTGATGCTGCTTTTTTTCACCTTCTTTTTCCCCTTTTGATCAATCGTACGACCATAACCGCTGATCGGCTGACCCGTCGAATCAATGGATACATTAAACGTCAAAAAGCATTGCCTTCCATTTGCTGGATCGGCAATGCTTTCTTTATTTACTAGCGGTATTTCAACCAATGGTTCCCCCATTGGTGACAATCACTTCGCGATACCAATCAAAGGATTTTTTTCGATACCGTTTGAGTGAACCAGTTTCCTTTTTTATCAGTGATAATCTGGTAAATAATCCCCATGGGCTTCGATCAAATCGTCGACTAATTGGGTAATGTCTGCCAATGATAGTTCTGATGATAAATGAGGATCGAGGTATGCTGCTTGATAAATCTTGTCTTTCTCAAGGGTCAACGCTGCTTCGACAGTCAATTCTTGCACATTGATGTTGGTTCGGTTCAATGCAGCAAGCTGCGTTGGTAAAGCGCCGACGTAGGTTGGTTGGATGCCGTTCTTATCCACCAAACATGGAACTTCCACACAGACATCTTCTGGTAAATTGGTGATCAAGCCTTTATTCAAAACATTTCCAGCAATAACGGTTGGATTGCCGGTCTTGATGGCATCCATGATATAAGAGGCGTATTCCCGACTTCTCTTATGGGTCAAATCGCCATTATCGACGATATCCTCCCGCATCGTTTCCCAATCGCGAATCTGATTTTCGCAACGGGTTAAATATTCATCCAACGGAATCCCCAAATCGTCGATCAATTCTGGGTATTTTGATTTAATGAAATAAGGGTGATACTCGGCATTGTGCTCACTAGATTCTGTAATATAATAGCCAAAACGTTTCATCAATTCAAAGCGGACTGAATCACGGTGGGGATTTTCTTTCTCTTCAGCCAACTGACGGATCGTTGGATAGAAATCTTCCCCATCTTTGGTAATTTCCAATAAAAATGCCATATGATTGATCCCAGCAATTTTCCACTGGAAGTCAGCCAGATCATATTGTTCTTTGATCCCTAAATACTCGAATAATTCTGGAACACATACTTGCACACTATGACAAAGCCCAACCGTTTTGATGGATGTTGCTTTCAATACCCCCATCGTCAGCATCGCCATCGGGTTCGTATAATTCAGCAACCATGCATTTGGACAAACTTCCTCCATTTCTCGAGCAAATTCCAACATGACTGGTAACGTACGCAACGTCCGAAATATTCCGCCAATGCCCATCGTGTCACCTATTGTTTGACGTAAGCCATATTTCTTCGGTATCTCAAAGTCAATGACGGTGGAAGGTTTGTAGCCACCAACTTGAATGGCGTTTACTACAAAGTCGGCATCTCTTAGTGCTTCTTTGCGGTCATGATAGACCTGTATTTCTGCTCGGTTTTGATTGGCATTTTTATTGATCGTCTTTAACATTGCCTCGGATTCACGAAGTCGTTTCTCATCGATGTCGTAAAGGACGATGTGGGAATCTGCTAAGCTCGGGGTCAACATTGCATCTCCTAGAACATTTTTAGCGAAAATAGTGCTTCCTGCTCCAATAAAGGTGATTTTTGTCATTCTCTATTGCTCCATTCTTTTATAATTTACCGCCAGTAGTGGCAATTCCTTCAATAAATTTACGTTGAAAAATGATAAAGACAGCAACCATGGGCCAAATCGCTAGTAGCGAGCCTGCCATTTAGAGCCACTTTCTTGAAATGATTCATGCTCTTTTTATGTATCCGTTTTCTTTTTACAAAACAAATATACTGTTTACTAATCAGATTGTCAATGCCTTTTAACTAAAATAAAAAGAGTAAACACTTTACAATGTTTACTCTTAGCATTAATCTCTTTCTTTTTCACTTTCTCTGACGATCATCTTACTGGCCACCATGATTTTAACAGGTACTTGACGAATGCCTTTGATCCGCTCTTCTACCATCCGTAAAGCAATTTTTCCCAGTTCTTCCATATCGATGGCAACGGTACTTAAAGATGGGGTCAAAAATTCTGCAACTTCGATATTGTTGAAACTGACTACTGAAATATCTTCTGGTATCCGATACCCACGTTTTTGCAAGGAGCGATATGTACCAACTGCAATCGAATCATTGGCGACCATAATAGCTGAAGGAAGGCTCTCTTTGCATTGTTCAAGCAATTGCTCAGTGGCTTTGATACCGTCTAATGTGTTCCATCCTTCTAGGTAGACATTGATGTATTCTTCCAATCCTTTTTCTTTCATCCAATACACATAAGTGATCATCCGCATATCATCTGGCGATTGATGTATCTCACTGGATGCATCCAGACGTACCCGATATCCCCCAATAAAAGCGATATTTCGATGCCCTTTTTTATACAAACGCTCTAAGTGCTCGGTTGCTGCTATAGAGAAATCCGTATATACCGCATCCCATTCTGAAGACAAAGAAGGATCATCGATCACGACTATATGAGGATTGACTGCTGCGATCTTTGCTAAAAAAGTTGGCAAGACTTGACCAATGACAAGGATTCCCTGATACTCCCTTAGCTCCTCAATGGCAACGGGGTGTTCAGACATATAATACGTTTTTTTTATGCGAAACTTATTTTGTTCTGCTTGTGCTTGAATGCCACGACGAATCGCCCGAAAATAGGGATCTTCTAATTCAGCTTCTTCCGAAACAGTGGATACCACTGCAATATTCATTGCCTTTTTCACAGGTACTTTCTTCTTACTATAGTGAAAATATTCCACGGCTTCGTTGATCTTATTTTTTGTTTCTTGCGTGACAGATAACGTAGGATCTTCATTGAGCACCCTCGATACAGTTGCGATCGATACACCCGCTCGTTTTGCGACGTCTCTAATTCCTGCCATAATACTCTCCTTTTTTACTTTATACTATGATATAAACACAAAATGATCAGAATGAAAAGAAATTTTAGTTAACAACCAACCTACTTGTTTACCCACAGTTTCAAATCATCTATGGAGAAGCAATCAGTTCAACGTCTCTTCGCAATTAACAAAAAATAGAAACGAGCAGCGACCAAAGAACCGCTGCTCGTTTTTCCTCCTTATTTCCTATGACGACCGCTACTCTGCTGGATACTCCCGCAAGCGATACCCGACGCCGATTTCAGTGATCAAATATTCTGGCTGCAGCGTATTGGTTTCGATTTTTTTGCGAATGTTTGAGATATTGACTCGCAAAGTTTGTGCATCCGCTGCAAAAGGTCCCCAGACTTCGCTAGTCAGGGTATCGTAAGTGACGACTTTGCCTAAATTCTTGAACATAACTGCCATGATGCGGTATTCGTTTTTGGTCAAATGGATCTCATTTTGATTCTTGTACAGGATTTTTTTTTCAAAATCGATCGTTAACTCCTTGTTTACAAGAATTGGGCTGCTGCTAAAGGCAGTTGTCTCCTTGTGCCGTAGTGCCGTGCGAATGCGGGCAAATAACTCATTGGTACTGAAGGGCTTCGTTACATAATCATCGGCACCGAGGTCTAATGCTTGCACTTTGTCTTGTTCATCTTTGCGAGCAGAGATCACGATGATCGGTGTGTTCATGCGCTTACGGATGATTTTCAACAGCTCCATACCATCAATGTCCGGTAAGCCCAGATCCAGCAAGATGAAGTCGATGGTTTCTTCCTGCAAGAGCATCAATGCCTCCATGCCAGTGCCGACTGATGTAAAGTTGTAATGCTCTCTTTGCAAGACGACTTCCATAAAATCAACGATATTCGAATCATCTTCAATCAATAAAAAATGTCGCTGCATGTTCTCCCTCCTTACTGCTTTAAATAAATACGAAAGATCGTACTCCCTGCTTTCGTTTCGATCGCTAATTTCCCTTCATGGGCATGGATGATGGTTTTCACGATACTCAGTCCGATACCTAATCCATTTTTTGAATCCACCGGCACTTCGGTGTCATTGGTCAAATTCGCTTGGATTTTTTGGTATTGCCCTAAGGGGATCTCCCCTTGGTTTTCGATTTCAATGACCACTTCTTGCTCTTGAGAAACTCGCAAGAAAATCGGTGTATCGGCGGTTCCATGGCGAACCCCATTTTCAATCAAATTAAACAAGGCTTGTTCGATCAAGATGGGATCGACTTGGACAAAAATCAGCTGATCAGGCATCTTCACGATGATTTTTTGTTGCGGATAGACTTTCTTTAGGTGTGTCAAAACCGCTTCGATAATTTCTTCGATTGGTTCTTCACTGCGCTTGACCGCCATATTGGTCAAGTTGATACGGGTCACCGACAATAAGTTTTCAACCATGCGGATCAACCACTGGGATTCACTTTGGATGTCTCCTAGCAGCTTTTGTTTCGTTTCCTTTTTGATCACGCCTTCGGTTTCACTCAATGTTTCGGCAATGCCAGAAATTGTCGTCAAGGGGGTCCGCAAGTCATGGGAGACCGCACGCAGCAGATTGCTGCGGACTTTTTCCCGTTCGTTTTCTAATTGGATCTGTTCTTTCTCACTCGCTAATGAGACTTGTTCCAACACGGTCGCGATTTGGGTGATCACAAGGCGCAAGTAATTCAATTGACTATTGGCCAACTGATGCTCCTCGTTGCGTTCTACCCCAAGGGCGCCTAGTGGTTTGCCGTTTAAAACGATCGGCAAGTAGAACCCATTGGCACCAATCAGAGTATCTGTGCCGCGACCAGCTTCTTTTTGATTTTTCACGACCCAAAAAGCGACGGCTTTCTCATCCTTGCCAGTCAGTTGAGACAGTGTTTCTCTTGAAGAATGCAGACTTCTTAAATGGCCTTCTCTGTCATATAACGCCACTTCTCGCTGGAGTAAGCGTGCCAAATAGGTGGTCGTACTTTCATAGATTTCTTGCTCATTCCGCGTTTCCATGTATTGTTTGTTCAGTTCATACAATATCTCCATTTGATGCTCTTTTTCCTTGGCATTTTCTGCTTGGGTCTTCAATCGAACCATCAAGTTACTGATCATCAAGGCAACGATCAGCATGATCACTAATGTGATTGGATAACCTGCTTTATAGACCGTCAAGGAATACAAGGGTTCGACAAAGAACCAGTTGTAAGAAAGGACACTAATGATCGATGCCATGGCACTCCATAGATAGCCACTCGTGTAACGGGCCACTAAGAGAACAAAAAAGATGTAGACCAGCATCAAGTTCTGCTCGCCGAAATGCAGATACTGCATGCCTTCTGTCACTAAGGTGGCGAGCATGATCAGCCCAAAGGTCAAGGTGAAATCTCGACCGCCGCCTTCAAATAATTGCGAAAATGTCAGCCGTGGTCGCTGCATTTTTTCTTTAAAAGGAATCAAATGGATCTCAATGTCATCAAGGCGGCGAATCAAGCGGTCTTCTAAATCCTCGACAAACAATTTTTGGAACCACTTTTGAGAAACCTGTTTCCCCATGATAATGTCACTGGCACCCGTCATTTTGGCATACTCTACGATGGTTTCAAAACTGTCATCCGCTTCGATGTTGATGACTTCTGCTCCCAAACGCTCTGCCAATGGCACTTCGGTAGGTGTATCATCTAACGATCGAACTTGGATGACCGTCCATTCGGCACCCACTCCTTGGGCTAAGCGGGCGGTCCAACGAATGCATTTCTCTGCCATTTTCGGCAAGCGATCATCAATGATGGTCAAAAGCTTGCTTTGGACTCGTTTTCGACCGCCGTTCATTTGATTGATATGATTGGAAGCTTTTTGGATCGCTAATCCACGTAAGTGATCAAGTTTTTCTGGCGTAAAAAAGTTTTTTAGCGCTCGTTTGGCATTTTCATCAGCATAGATTTTTCCTTGTTCCAATCGATCGATCAGTTCGTCTGGTTCAACATCCACTACCCGCAAACTGGCGTGTTGGAAAAAGGTGTCAGGCACCGTTTCTCTGACTTCCACTTCCGTGACCTTTTCCACGATATCATTCAGACTTTCGATATGCTGGACATTGATGGTCGTGTAGACGGTGATTCCTGCATTCAATAGTTCATCGACATCTTGGTAACGTTTTTTGTTTCGCGCACCAATGGGATTGGTATGTGCCAACTCATCGATCAAGACGATATCTGGTTTTAGTTGGATCAGTCGATCGATATCTGGCTCATAAAGGGTCAATTGCTTGTGCTGGTATTGCTTTAATGGTACTTGTGGTAACCCTTCAAGCAATCGATTAGTATCGGGACGTTTGTGGGGTTCGATATAGCCGATCACCACATTTTTGCCCATGAGCAAACACTCATGGGCTTCGGTTAACATCGTATAGGTTTTTCCGACACCGGCAGCAAAACCGAAAAACACCCGTAGTTTGCCACGTTTAGGTCCAAAGCCTGCTTGCAGCAGTATCTCTTCTGGGATCGTCTGCTGGTTGTTTTCACTCATAGATGCTTCCCCCTATTCCTCGGGTAATTGATCGAGCTGCTGATTCAAGGTCATGATATTGACGTATTCTCTTGCGGAGAACAGATCAGCTACTTTATTCCTGTTTATTATATCATGAATTATTTGTTCATCGATGCCTCTTGTGTCAGCGATCCGCGGCAGTTGAAAAAGTGCCGCTTCGACACTGATATCAGGATCGACGCCACTACCCGAAGCGGTCACGAGATCGATCGGCACACTGGTTTGGGTTGGGTTTTCTGCCAGCAACGTCGCTGTCCGCTCAGCTACAGTCTTTTTTTGGGTCGTATCATAGGGCGACAATTGTGAAACGGTTTGATCACGCCCTTGGAAGTAACCTGCTTGGTCAAAAGGTTGCGCAATTAGCTCAGATCCTTTGATCGCTCCGTCTTCCACGATTTGACTGCCGTTGGCTTGATGGGCAAAAAAGACTTGTCCGACTCCAGTGACCAACAATGTATAGAGACCGCCAAATAGCACGGTACTAACTAGTAAAAATTTGATACTGGCAAAGAGGGTGTTCTTCATCATGTTTTCCTCCTAAATGACTCCTTGACTCTGATGGATTTTTCTTATAGCAGAACAGCTGACAAAAGCAAATCTACTAGCTTGATGCAAATGAATGGTGCGATGATGCCGCCTAGGCCGTAGACGACCAGATTGTGCCGCAGCATTTGGCTGGCTGGTTTTTCTTGGTACTTGACCCCTTTCAACGCCAGAGGGATCAAGGCGATGATCACGACTGCATTGTAGATGACTGCGGACAAAATCGCAGTTAAGGGACTACCAAGATTCATGATATTCAGCGCTGCGAGTTCTGGATAAATCGCATAAAACAGAACAGGGATCACTGCGAAATATTTGGCGATATCATTTGCGATACTAAAGGTCGTCAAAGCCCCACGGGTCATCAGCAGCTGTTTACCAATTTGGACTACTTGCAGTAATTTGGTAGGGCTGGAATCAAGATCGATCATATTGCCCGCTTCTTTGGCTGCTTGCGTACCAGTGTTCATCGCCATTGCCACATCGGCTTGGGCGAGTGCGGGTGCATCGTTGGTTCCATCCCCCGTCATCGCCACCAAATGCCCTTTTTCCTGATATTCGCGAATCAGGTTCATTTTGTTTTCTGGTGTTGCTTCGGCTAAGAAATCATCGACGCCCGCTTCGGCGGCAATAGCAGCTGCCGTCAAAGGGTTGTCCCCAGTGATCATGATCGTTTTGATACCCATCTTGCGCATGTCGGCAAATTTTTCTTTAACCCCGTTTTTCACGATGTCTTTTAAATAAACGACCCCGAGTACTTGGCCATTTTTCACTACGACCAATGGAGTTCCACCAGCCTTAGCGACTTTTTCTACGATCTCGTCACATGCCGTGGGATAGGTCTGCCCTTTTGCCGTCACATATTGCTTGATCGTATCCGCAGCTCCTTTACGGATCTCATCACCACGATAGTCGATCCCAGACATCCGTGTTTTGGCACTAAAATCGATCCAATGAACATCGGCTTGCTGAAATTCCCGTTCACGAATATTGAAGGCTTCTTTGGCTAAAATCACGATACTGCGTCCTTCTGCCGTTTCATCGGCAAAAGATGCCAACTGCGCTGCATCTGCCAACTCTTTAGCGGTGACCCCCGGTACTGGCAAGAACTCACTGGCACGGCGGTTTCCCAGAGTAATGGTTCCTGTTTTATCCAGCAGCAAAACATCCACATCTCCTGCTGCTTCAATCGCGCGTCCACTCATGGCGATGACGTTTTCTTTGGTCAAATGACTCATTCCAGCGATCCCAATCGAGGAAATCAAGGCGCCGATCGTGGTCGGTGCGAGACAAATCAATAAAGCGATCACGATCACACTGGAAATCGCCGTTCCCCGACCAGATAACTGACTGCTAAAATCGGTAAAAGGAATCAATGTGATGGAAACTGCCAAGAAGATGATGGTCAGTGTCACTAAGAACAGCTGCAAGCCAATCTCATTGGGTGTTTTTTTCCGTTGCGTCCCTTCCACCATCGCAATCATCTTATCCAAAAAGGAGTGGCCATTTTCAGCGGTCACTTTGATGACCAAGTAATCGGAAACGACTAACGTTCCTCCCGTGACTGCACTGCGGTCGCCGCCAGATTCACGAATGACAGGTGCTGATTCTCCTGTGATGGCACTTTCGTCCACCGAAGCAGCACCTTCCACGACATCCCCATCGGCAGGAATTTGTTCGCCAGATGGAACATACACCAAGTCGCCTTTTTTCAAATCGGAGGAACGGACTTCGATAAAAGCCTCTTTCGCTACATCTTCCAAGGACATGACTTTGTAGGTCATGATTTCTTTTTTGGCTTGCTTCAAACTATCCGCTTGTGCTTTGCCGCGCCCTTCTGCCACTGCTTCGGCAAAATTGGCAAACAACAAGGTCAACCATAAGAAGATGGTCACACTGATGTTAAACCACAACGGGACCGTTTGTTCTTGAAAACATAAAATCGTTGTCAAGATTGCCCCTAAATAAACCACAAACATCACGGGGTTTTTGATTTGGTGACGAGGATCCAATTTCTTAAAGGATTCGCCGATCGCCCATTGATAGATTTTTTTCATTTTTTCTCTCTCCTATTTCGTTGTAAAGAAGTCTGCGATTGGACCTAAAGCCATCGCTGGTAAAAAGCTCAGTGCACCGATCACGATGATCACAATGATCAGCATCGTGACAAAGACTGGACTCGTGGTTGACAAGGTTCCTTCATTACGAACGGTTTTCTTTTTGGCCCCCATGTTTTCTGCCAGATATAAAATGGCTGCGATGGGAACGAAACGTGAAACGAACATCAAGATACTACCCAAACTATTTAGGAAAACAGTATCTGCGGTCAAGCCGCCAAAGGCACTCCCGTTATTGTTGCTGAAGGAAGTTGCTGCATACAACAGTTCGCTAAAGCCATGGGCGCCTTGGTTGGTTAGCCAGCTCATGATGTCAGGATGCAAGGTCATCAACATAGCCCCGAAAAGAGTCAGTAGCAATGGCGTCAAAATAACGATACTCGTCATTTTAATGTCAAAAGCTTCGATTTTCTTGCCGATATATTCAGGTGTTCGTCCGACTAATAAACCAGCGATAAAGACCGTCAATAATAGAAAAGCGATCATGCCATAAAGTCCGCTTCCGACACCACCAAAGATGATTTCCCCCAGCTGCATCAAGAACATCGGGATCGCACCCCCGAGTGGTGTGAAACTATCCAGCATGGCATTGACTGATCCATTGGAAGCAGCGGTGGTACTCACTGCCCAGAGACTCGACCAACCGATACCGAAACGTACTTCTTTGCCTTCTAGATTGGCATTCCCAAGCACTTGACTGAATTGCGGTCCATAAGCTTCACTGATCACTACGCCAATAAAAGCCAGGATCAAAAAGACGGTTGCGGTGATCAAGATCGTACGTCCTTGTTTCCACTCTTTGATCCAAAAGCCAAAGGCAAAAATCAAAGCAGCTGGCAGCAACAAGATCGCTAAGTTTTCTAAAAAATTACTGAACATCGTTGGGTTTTCAAATGGATGAGCAGCGTTGGCGCCAAAGAAACCGCCGCCGTTAGTCCCTAATTGCTTGATGGCGATTTGACTCGCTACTGGTCCGAGCGCCATCCAAAAGGATTCTCCCTCAAATCCATTGACTTCCACGCCGCTACTGAACGTTTGAACGACACCTTGAGACAGGAGCAAGATCGCTAACATCAATGAAAGTGGCAAAAGGATATAGAGCAAGGAACGGGTGATGTCTTGCCAAAAATTCCCTACCGTACGTTTTTGTTTTTGCTGCAGCCCACGAATCAAGGCACACAATACGGCTAGTCCTACTGCCGCTGACAAGAAATTTTGCACCGTTAATCCTAATGCTTGGGAAAGATTGGTCAGTGCTTCTTCCCCAGCGTAAGCTTGCCAGTTCGTGTTCGTCACAAAACTGACGGCTGTGTTCAATGCTAAGTCAAAGGACATATTCTCAACGGCTGCCCCTTGCGGTAACCAGTGCTGAACCATCAATAATCCGGTCAAGCCGATGATGGAAAAGACACTGACGGCCAAGACGGACAATAGATAGGTTTTGGCGGTCATTTCTTTTTTACTGACCGAACCAATCACTCGATAGGTCAACCGTTCAATGGGTTGAATAAAGCGGACAAACCGCGGTGTTTTTCCTTGCATGATTTCTTTGATATACCAGCCCAAAGGAACCGCTGCTGCTAGTAAGATCAGTAAAAATAAAAAGCCTTGCACAAAATAGCTACTCATCGTTCTCCCCCCTCAAACAAGTACCAAAAGAGATAGATCATTACGATCACTCCGATTATTCCTAAAACAAGATTCATATTCTTCACTCCTTCATAACGTAAGCATACGCAAAAAGAAATAAAAATAGTGTAAATCTTCTGCTAGCATCTTTATATCTTCTTTATACGGCTGCTTATCGGACAAGAAAACCGCAATACAGCAGGTATTTTAAAAAACAAAAACAGCGGATATCCTTCACGATATCCGCTGTTAGAGTCATTGCGACTTATTTCGTTCTTCTGCTTTTGTTCGTGTGTTTCTTACGAAAGAAGACGATCCCCGCTAGTGCAACAAGGCTCACTCCTGCAATCGAATAGCCTTGAGTGATGGCTGTACCGGTCTTTGGTAACACCCGTTTGTCCTTTGCGGTCGCTTTGGTTTGTTTGCCAGTCTGCCCTTCATTCGTTGGTTTTTCTTGCCCTTTGTTAGAATCATCTTTCACTGGCTGCTTATCGTTCTCCTCTGGTTTTTCTGCTTTTTCAATGACTTTAATCGTCGCTGTGGCGGTGACTGCTTCTTGTGAGTCAGTACCAAATAAGCGTGCGAAAAAGTTAGGAGTTGCTGCTTCATCAGTGACGATTGAATAAGTGACTTGATAGGTGCCCGTTTTCTTCGTATCCACCGAACCGCCCACCAGCAGTTGCTCCAATGCGAGTGACTTACCGTCACGATCTGTAGCGGAGACAAAATTGTCGGCTGCTGTCCAGTTATCACCGACATAAATCACGCTATCTTTCACAGTCACAGACGTTTGATCTGCCAACACGGTGATCGTTGCAGTTGCTTCAGCTTTGCCTTTGCGATAGATGACTTGGTATTTTCCAGGCACATCAGTATTGACTGTACCGCTAATCAATACTTGATCATAATCGACTGCTTGTCCGCTTTTATCTGTTGCCGAGACAAAATTATCGACGGCTTGCCACTTCTCTCCTTCATAGATCGTACTATCTTTTGCTACGACCGTTTCTTCGTGAGCAACCACAGTGATTGTCGCTATGTCGCTGACTTTTCCATTCGTATAAGTGACTTCGTATGTGCCTTCTTGATTGGTATCGACGGTACCAGTAACGATCACTCCTGATAATTCAACCGTTGCTCCTGTTTTGTCTGTGGCTGAGACAAAGTTGTCGGCAGCTTCCCAATCGTCGCCGACATACAGAGTACTGTCTTTGGCTTTGACACTCGTTTGATCAGCTAACACGGTGATCGTGGCAGTCGCTTCGGCTTTGCCGTTGCGATAAATCACTTCATATTTCCCTGGTGTGGCGCTATCGACTGTACCTACTGTTGTGATATCAGCCAGTTTTACTGCGTTGCCGTCTTTATCTGTTGCCGATACAAAATTGTCGGCGGCTTGCCAGTCATCGCCTTCATAAATCGTACTATCTTTAGCAACTACCGTTTCTTGGTTGGCAACGACCGTAATCGTCGCCGTTGCTTTTACTTTTCCGTTTAGATAAACCACTGGATATTTACCTTCTTTGGAAGTATCAACTGAGCCACTAACGGTCACTCCTGAAAATGGTAGGTTTGCTCCCGTTTTGTCTGTGGCTGAGACAAAATTGTCGGCAGCTTCCCAATCGTCGCCGATATACAGAGTACTGTCTTTGGCTTTGACACTAGTTTGATCAGCTAACACGGTGATCGTGGCAGTCGCTTCGGCTTTGCCATTGCGATAAACCACTTCATATTTCCCTGCTTTAGAGGTGTCAACTGTGCCATCAACGGTTACTTCTGTTAGCGGCAATGCCTTGCCGTCTTTGTCTGTTGCGGAAAGAAAATTATCCGCGGCTTCCCATGAGTCACCTACATACAACGTACTATCTTTAGCTGCCACCGTTTCTTGGTTCGCAACAACCGTAATCGTCGCTGTTGCTTTTTGATTGCCGTTTTGATAAACCACTGGATATTGACCTTCTTTGGAAGTATCAACTGATCCCCTAACGGTCACATTTGAAAATGGGACATTCGCTCCTGTTTTGTCCGTTGCCGAAACAAAGTTATCAACCGCATGCCAGTCGTCCCCGACGTATAAGGTGCTATCTTTTACTTTAATTGATGTTTGATCAGCTAACACGGTAATCGTCGCTGTCGCTTCGGCTTTGCCATTGCGATAAACGACTTGGTATTCTCCTGGTGTGTCCGTATCAACTTCGCCGTTGATAGTCACTTCTGCGATTGTCACTGCATTGCCGTCTTTATCCGTTGCCGATAAAAAATTATCAGCTGCTGTCCATGCATCGCCCACATATAACGTGCTGTCTTTGGCTGCTACCGTTTCTTGGTTGGCAACCACGGTGATCGTCGCTGTTTGACTAACACTGCCGTTGATGTATTTGACTTCATAGGTGCCAACGTTTGTCGTGTCGACCTCGCCATTGACTGTGATTTCCGAGAAAGTCAGCGCATTGCCGTGTTTGTCTGTCGCTGAAACAAAGTTGTCTTCAGCATGCCATTCATCTCCCACGTAGATCGTGCTATCCTTGGCGTCGATCGTCGACAAGTCTTCTTCTGGTATGATGCCGACAGAAAGATGATTGCCCGTCCGGTTCACTTGCACCTCTTTACCAAGCTGAAGTTCCTGTGGTATGACGTAACCTTCTGGGACGTAGGAAACATAAAGCGTATAGTTCCCCGTATAAATATCAGTTAATTGGTATTCTCCATTTTCATCCGTTACGACAGAAACGATATCTCCAGTCAATTGATTCCAAAGCGTCAAAGTAACCCCCGCAATCTTCTCAGTTGGTTCTTCGGTATTATAAACATCAAGCGTCGCATTGGTTTTGTAGATGATCCCGCTGGAATCGCCTGCCGAAAATTGCAGATTGGCCACCGTCGAGGTAGCCGTCCGTTTGGCTTCCGACAAGGTATCGATCGTATCAGAAACGATCGTGGCTGAGGCTGAGATTTGGCCGGCGTTTTGTGAAAGCACGTTGTAACTGATTTCGATATTTTTCGTTAGAACATAGTTTGAAAAGACAAGCTGTACGTTCCCATCAACTTCTTTGACTTCATAGCTTTCATCTGGCACATTCGAAACAGTGATCGATCCTAAATCGATTTCGCCATTGGTGTTCCCTAACGATTTTAGAAGGATCGTTGGATTTGCTACTTTTTTCGAGCCATCATCGATATTTTTTGTCGTGACCTTGACCTGCGTCATGTTTTTCGTATTATTGACGGTATTTTGCGTAATGCCAATAATATCTGTCGCCGTATTTGATACTGAAACTGTGGCTGTGCCTTGTTGATTATTAGATAACGGTTCTTTTGCATAACCAGGTACATAAATCGTACTCATTTCCTGCCATCCATTGGCGTATTGATAAGCAACAATGTAGCGCCGATTGGTCGTCCCAAAATCAAAGGTATAATAGTTGGTTTCTTCATCATGGGTGATCGTTGGATAATTCGGATCGCTTTCCTTCATGGCTTGGTTATCATAATAACCGCGATCCCAATACTGTGGATAAATGCCACTGACTTGTTCATTGGAAACATCGATGATCGAAAACACGACATCGGTATTTTTCGGTACATGAGTTTCAACGGTCAAATCACTAATGGTATCTTGACGCGCGTTGACTAAAAACTGATTCTTACTGCTTTGGAGCGTGCGTTCAGAATACAGTTTTCTTCCGGTATAGACGGAGGTATGAACCGTGTCAAGTCCCGTTGCGGAAACCGTGATTGGAATTGTATCGTTAGGAATCGATTTTGTCGGTGCTAAACTGTCTGGCACGTAATTGAAGCCAATATCAAATTGAACGGAATAGGTAATTGGCGACGTAAAGGTAACCATCGTTCCTCCTGCTACTTCTTCAATCGTATAATCTTTTCCTAATGTGTAGTAAAAACTGACTTTTGGTACCTTTCTCAAAGAAAGATACTCTGGGTGTTCAATAAACATTTGTAAATTTTCGATTGGTTGTGAGTTACTGCCTTCGATGTTGATGGAAGTATCACTCATGTAAGCACCATTTTGATCATAATTTCCCCAAGCCGTTTCAGCATTGTTGGGGTTAAGAACACTGATTGGTTCGACATAGTTGTCTTCAACGATTTTGAATTCTCTATTGGCGATCAACGGTGTAGAGACATTAAGAATGATATCTTTCTGATCAAAGGGTACGGTTATGTTCGTGGAACCAAGAGTGAGATTGCTGTCTTTTGTAGCGGTCACAATCAGTTTGTCCCCGTTATTTTCGACAGAAAAATAATCCGCAAAAGTCACATTTTGATAGAAGGCGTCTCTTGCTGCTAACTGTTTCGCCGTGATCGGCTGTCCGTTTTGACTCGAAAGGATGATTTGTTGACCAGCTTTCATCTCCGTCGGCATTTGATGAATTGATACATAGTAGTTTCCTTTAGAAAGGCCATTCATAAAACTGGCAGAAGCAACCCCCATATAATACCTAGAATCGACTTCTTTTTCATCTTTGCTGGTTTTTGCGATAAAGGAAAACCCTCTGTTTTGGGCAGTTGTTTGTTTTAGCTGTACCGAACCAAATCCGGTCGTTGGATACCCTTTTGAAAAAGAAGCAGTATATTCCGTCAGCTCGGTCAAACTCATGGTGAATTGATAAGAAACCCCATAAGCCTTTTGTTTGTCCATCTGTTTGATCTCAACTGCAGTATTGTAAAGACTATTTGAAGTGATCGTATAGTCCGTCCCTTCGACTAATGCTGTCTGTGTTTCTGGTTTGATCTTTCCTTTGATATCCACCTCATAGCTGAAAACTTTTAACGGTTGGGTCTCAATCTTTTTGAAGGAAGCCCCCGGCGTATCAACCAAATTCAGTGAAAGAGTTTCCGTTCCAGATAATGTCCGATCGGTATTGTAGTAGACCATTCCTTCCATCCCAAAGACATTTTTTTCTGACACATATTGAATCGGATCGACCTCTTCATACAAATCAATCGCATAGCTTGTCTGGTTTTGATCGCCGATCTCAATCGTTAGCTGAGGCTTATCTTCTGAATATAGATAACTAGTCAACTCGATCGAAAAAGAGGCATCATGAACCGATTGATTAAACGTGATCATCAGTTGATGAGCTGCACTATCTACAGCCCACGATGCATTGATCGCTTCATTAGTTCCTTGCACATCACTAAAGCCAAGGCCTTGCGGCAAGTCAAAAACAGCAGTGGTGCCAGCGAAATAATCTTTGTCATTGATTTCAAAATCCAATTTCAGTTTCACTGGACTATTGTTTAAGATTCGTGTTTCTTCCGTTCGGCTGAATTCTTCGCCAGCAATTGTCAGCAATGTACCTTTTTCTAAAAGCTCTTGTCCATTTATGCGGGTGCTGACACGAGCACTCTTTTCGGTTTCTTTTGCCTCTTTCGATTCAATTTCTGAAGAACTTGTTTGCGTCGAATCTGTAGTATCTGCTGTATGCGTTGAAGAAGTTGTAGCAGGCGTTTCACTTTGACTCGTTGTTGTTGCATCCGTCTTTAAGGTTGCTTCGCCGCTTTCTTCTGAAGAACGATCCGTTTGAGTAGTCTCAGTTGTTTGCGCGTCGCTTGTGTTTGTTTCATTGGCAACGCCGCTGGTTGATTCCAGCAGTTGATTTGTGTTATCTAAAGTACGAATGGTCTGGTCCTGTTCCGTGGTTTCCGCAAGCGCCATGACCGGAGTGATCACTTGGGACAGTCCTAAAGCGGTAACAACAATGCCATGACGAATTCGTTTATTTCTCTTTTTCATTTTTTTCCTCCACTAAATATATGTAGTTTTAACTAATTGCCTTACGAATTTTTTTCCCGACTTCTAATTCTTCTCCATTAAAAAAGCAAAGAACATTGTTTGTTCGATCAATCATTTTGATTTGTCGCGCATTAATAATGTACGATTTGAATACTTTATAATACTCGGGCAAATCTAGCTGTTTGACGACCTTTAACGAAGTTTCAAGGCACTCAACTGATTTTTTTTGATGGAATACGATTCGGTTTCGCTCTCCTTTGATCGTTGTTATATAGTTGATTGCTTCTGCATCAACGATCATTAACTCTCGTTTACTGACAATTTTTAATAAGTGCTTTTTTCCGAGTAGTGATCGTTTGACTTCGATCGCTTCCGTTAATAAATTTCTTAGCTGCATTGCCACCTCCTTTTCTTTTGTATCGATGATCCCTAAAGGACAGATAAGATTCAGCTTCTTGATTTCGATTTTGGAGGCATAGGCACCATAAAAAGCGATTTGACACTTTTTGCACTGCTCCCTCAATCGCCCTGCTAATTGAAAGCTTCGATCAAATCCCATCATTTCTATGGAAAATAAAAATAAATCGTTCACATCTGTTAGGTTCCCTTCAAGAAAAGAAGCTAGTTCGTCCGGTGAAATGATCTCCACCATAGAATAAGGAACATGACTTTCAGTGATCATTTTTTTCATCACATTTCCATTAAAAAAGTTGTCATCTACTATATAAACAGCGAAATTGCTCAAATTTGCAGACATCTTAATTCTCCTTTTCACATCATTTCTAATTGTATTCTTAATTAAAAATGCCTGCTTGCACTTT
>OIXV01000908.1_pt1 | contig 27628 bp, 35 predicted proteins | sample 1587771 | NCBI WGS metagenome assembly OIXV01 (sample SAMEA3888893, study PRJEB22519) | human gut metagenome | biome: human gut; feature: human-associated habitat; material: faeces | place: Denmark | collected 2010
TTCTAGAAAATATCTAGAAAATAGCAAATTATTCAACTGCGTACCAATGCAACGTTGCATTGGTACGCAGTAGGAAGGCCAAATATGCCGTTACCAACGAAACTCCCGTCCAACATCGAAGCAGAAAAGAAAGTGCTGGCCGCCGCCATGACGAACCGCGTTTCACGCGTGGAAATCGTGGCAAGTTGCACGGAGTCAGATTTTTTCTCTCCGTCGAACAGGACGATCTTCAAGGCGATTTGCGATCTTGATGCGAAGGGTATCGGGGCCGACTGCGTCTCCGTCATCGATGGGCTTCGGAGCAGCGGAAAGCTCGCTGCCGTCGGTGGCGAGGCATACGTCATCGAACTCATCTCGGACGACTTTGCTCAGGCGTCGTATGAGCACTACGTTGACATCCTGCGCCGTGACACCGCTCGCCGTAATGTCATCGCCGCGACCGCTGAAGTAACGTCGCTAACCAATAACCCGCCGATAGACACCGCGGAATACATCTCCGCAGTCCAGGACACCTTTCTCGCCGCGACCGAGCAATCCGTCCCAAGCGATTACAAGAGCATGGAAAGCGCTTTACGCCTCGTCCTCGATTCCGCCGAGGCGACCAGGACGGGCGGAGCGACGGACCATGTCAAAACTGGATTCTCCAAGCTCGATGAGCTTATCGGTTCGTTCGAGCCTGGACAGCTCATCGTCCTCGGCGCTCGGCCAGCGGTCGGTAAGAGTGCTTTCGCAATCAATCTGGCAACATCGATCGCAAGCGTTGGTACGAAGGTATGCCTCTTCTCGCTGGAGATGACTGCTACCGAAATAGGACAGCGCATACTCGCGAGCGCGTCGGCCGGCGCTTCAAGTGGCTTGACCATCGGAGCCATCAGGGATGGGCTTATCAAGGAGGGCGACCGCGCCCTGGCTGAGAACATCGTGGCATCCGTGAGTGCTCTGCCAATCGACATCGACGACACGCCCGGAACGACCGTCGCGTCCATTCGCGCCAAGGCGAGGCGCATGCTTCGCGGGCAAGGAAAGGGAATCATCATCGTCGACTACCTGCAGCTGGTTGATGATCCCAAGGGAAGCAAGTTCGAGAGCAGGAACGTTCAGATCGGCAAGATCTCCCGTTCGCTCAAGATCCTCGCAAAGGAGCTTAACGTTCCCGTCATTGCGTTATCCCAGCTTTCTCGGCAGGTTGAGAATCGCGTCGGAAAAGTGCCCCAGTTGTCTGATCTTCGCGACTCCGGCTCGATCGAACAGGACGCCGATATCGTTATGTTCTTGGACCGTTCAGCCGACGATCGAGAGGCGAACATGGATGGACGTCCGGCCAAGGGCATCGCGAATGTCATCGTTGCTAAAAACCGAATGGGGGCGACCGGGACTGTTGAGTTCGTCTTCAAGCCGGAGTACTGCCGGTTCTACGTTGCCGCAAGAAACGTAGCGCGATAATGCGGTGTATTGTGTACTCATGCAACGTTGCATGAGTACGATTTTGCCCAATTTCTAGAAGATCCATCGCAATATATGGATTGAAAAAGGGGGATCCATATGTATGGACCGGTGAGCAAGGACGGGCCGTCGATGGAGTTTGGCGAGGTCGGCGAGGAGATCAAAGATGAGGCACGGCGCCGGGTGGTGAAAGAAATCGTCGCAAAGCTCAAGGTCGATGCCGACGATGTCACCGAGATCACTGGAACCCCGGTCGAGGAGATTGATCCTTTCTGGAGCAAAGAGAACCAGAAACACCTAGAGGTAGCTGCAGAAAGGCTTGATTCCGGTAAGGGAGAGATGCACGAGCTCATCCCTTTAAATGACTGAAGCCGCCCCTACTAGGGCGGCTTCAGCTGCTGGGAGAAAACCCCAAACTGTTTCCATCCGCGCAGGGCGCCGGCTCTGCCAAGCCTATAAGCGCTCCCGTGCGCTATATGCATCCTACATTCTTATAGGCTTTCTTTTAGTACAAGCTTCATAGTTCAACCTGCAATTGTCCCAATGAATTACCTGCAATTGTCCCAACGCAGCAGATAAACAGTATAATTTCTCTGTTTAAGAAGTGGGGTGCACTAGTGAATAGATATATAGACCGATGCGTCGATCGGCTGATCGAACGAGACCTCGTCATTTTCGGCGCGGTACTTGTTCAGGGACCGAAATGGTGCGGGAAGACGACGACGGCGCACCGCTTTGCGGAGTCATCGCTTTCTCTCTCCGATCCCGCTGGCGGCTTCGCGGCGCTTCAACTCGCTCGCCTCGACCCGGCTCAGGCGATAACCGGTGCGGCGCCGCGACTCATCGACGAGTGGCAGGAGGAGCCGAAGCTATGGGACGCAGTGCGTTTCGAGTGCGATGCGAGGGGAGGGGAACCAGGGCAGTTTATCCTTACCGGCTCGGCGACGCCGAACGATGCGGACCGACCGATGCACAGCGGCGTCGGGCGCATCTCCCGCCTGCGGATGGACACCATGACGCTTTCCGAACTTGGCGTCTCGTCTGGTGCGGTTTCGATCGGTGCGCTGTTTGCAGGCGATCCCGTTAAAACATCGCTCGGGTCCATCGATGGCATCAGCGGTGTTGCCGATATTCTCTGCCGCGGCGGTTGGCCTCAGGCGGTCGGTAGGACGACCGCCGAAGCGATGCGGATATCGGCTGCCTATATCGATGGCGTGTGCGAATCCGATGTCTCAAGAATCGACGGAGTGAGACGCGACCCGGAAAAGGTCAGGTCCCTGCTCTGCTCGCTCGCTCGCAACGAGTCGACTCTTTCCGGCACGAAAGCCATTGAAAGGGATCTGGACGGCGACATATCGAAGAACACAATTGCGAGTTACATGGACGCGCTGCGACGGATCAATATCGTCGACGACATCCCGGCGTGGCACCCGGCGCTCAGATCCCCGGTGAGGTTGCGCCAGGGCGCTAAGCGACATCTCGCGGACCCCTCGCTCGCCGTGGCGCTGCTCGGCGCGAATCCCAAGTCGTTGACGGCCGACCCGAAGACCCTCGGCCTGCTCTTCGAGTCCATCGTCCTGCACGATCTCAAGGTCTATGCGGCGGTCAACGACGCCTCCGTCTCGCATTACCACGATGCCGACGATCTGGAAGTCGATGCCATCGTCCACAGGCGCGACGGGTCATGGATCGCGGTCGAGGTCAAGCTAGGAAGCCCGCAGGTGCCGGAGGCATCCGAGAACCTGCTTCGCCTAGAGCGGAAGCTGGTCGAGCGCGGGGAAAGACCGCCTGCGGCTAAGCTCATCGTCATCGGGTTCGGGATGCCTACCCACACGACGCCGGACGGCATCACCATCGCACCCATCGACACGATCGGCATCTAGCGCGCAGCGTATCGGCAGCCTCTCCTGCCATACCTTTCGGTACACGCGGGTGATTTGCAAGTACCGACTATTAGCTGTATCGTCCGCAAGTCCTGTCTAATAGTCACTAATAGTGACGGTCGGGCAACGAGTTCGGGCTATTAGCCTTAATGTCTCCTATCCTCGGCCTGCTTCTTCTTGCATTGAAGCCTGAACCAGGTTCAGTTGGCATGGTTAAAAACGAGGGGCGACGCTTTTGCGTCACCCCTCGTCCCGGCCGGGTTGCTTTAGTTGTACACACGGTAGTTACACTTGAACTGGGTTATGTGTCCATAGCTGGAGCGGTACCAGCCCGATGTATAGCTGATTACTTCTGGGCCTAGATATTCGTATCTCTTGTTGTAGCGAAGCTGACGGTAGGTCGTGTCGTACTCTGCTACGTAAAACGTGTCTCCAGAGAAGGCTTTGTACCGGTCCTTAACCGTCGAAGCCATGTACGCGGGTTCGACATCGCCTTTCTCCCCGTTGAGCGCATAGACGGGTGCCGCGATTCCGCATAAAGCCGTTGCCACGAGGATGGCGTAGACAGCCATGCGCGACGCATTGGACTTCAGCTGTTCAAATAGTTTCATGTCATTCACCTCCCTCGTATGTATCGAGGTATTCCTGCTTGAGCGTCTGCGAGGACGACTCGGTCTTTTCCACGAGCGTGCCGGCCTCGATGAAGTAGAACGAGTTGGTGAGGTCTGCCAGGTCGTCGAGCAGATGGCTTGAGATGAGCACGCTGCGTCCCCGCGCCACCTCGCTGCGCATCGCGTCGCAGGAGGTTTTCCGTTTTCCCGGATCGAGGCCGTTCAGCGGTTCATCGAGGATGAGGTACGGGCAATCGGTCGCTATCGCCATGGCAAGCTTTACCTGCTGCTTCATTCCTGTCGAGAGTTTACGGGTCGGCTTGTCGAGATATGGGGAGATTCCGAGGGAGTCGCAGAGCGAGTCGATGTCGGCGGCCGATTTCCACGCCTCCCTAACGAAAGCAAGGTGCTCGATGGCCGATAGCGTGGGATAGAGATCCGCGCTACCCGAAGAGCTCAGGTAGACGAGTTCTGCAAATTCGGCTGATCGACGTTGGCAGATTCCGTCTGCCGCCAGGCTTCCCGAGCGGATGCGGGTGGGAAATTGGCCCGACAGCGCTTCAAGAAGGGTGGTTTTCCCCGAGCCGTTGGGAGCGACGAGGCCCGCCGCCGTTCCCGGGCTCAGGAAAAGCGACCCGATTGAAAGTATCGTCGTGCTTCCGTATCCCACGCTCACGTCCAGGAGCTCAAGCCCATGGTGCTTTTTAGCGGGTCCAGCCTGTTTGGGCGAACGCGTCACAACGGCGCCGACCGCGAAAAGGACCGCGACGTATACCAGGGCCACGGCAAGCATCGATGCGCCGCCCGAACCGGAGCCAATGAATTCTGTCGGGAAGCATCCTACGTAACCCGTTGCCTCGATAGGCGAGAACACGGCCAGCGGCAGGAGCTCGAGCGCGGCATTATGCCCCAGTGCCGAATCGGACAATAACGGGAATGCCGGGGCCGCGACAAGCAACGCGGAGGTAAGGGGGCCCGCGAAGACGCGCCTCGTTGCGGTCGATAGGACGACGGAACAAACGGATATCAAGGTTCCACCCGCGAGCAGCGCGAGAAGTATGGTCGTGAAGACGTTTCCCGCGGTCGTGGTAGTGAGCGCGCCGTTATGGAAGAAGGCGATCGGGTACCCGATCTGCCCGAAGCCGTTTAGGGCCAAGGCGTAAATACTCCCGGGCGCAAGGCCGGCGAGGAGCATCGCGGTCCCCGCGCCGATTATCGAAAACACGGTTTGGATAAGGCGCCGGAATTTGGGCACGGGCGCCTTTGCCGCCAGGGTCCCGGGCCTTGTGGCGCCGAGCACGAGTATCGACGAGAGAAGGAAGGGGATGAAGGGAAGGAAGGACGGCGCCTGGGCAATGGCGTAGGGCAGGAAGGAGAGGAACGGCAGGTCGTTTGCGGAGGCCGGGATATCCGCGATGCCGGAGCTGCTCAGAGCGCGGCAATATGCGAGCTCTGCGTCATTTGTCTCTCGGTCTCCCACGATGGACCCGGATTGGAAGCCTTCGTCCATGAGCGCGTAGTAGCTCTCGGCAGAATCGAGAAAGGCGGCGTCGGTTTGAGCGGCGAGGGCGGCGTTCGCGTATCTTGCAAGCTCAGCGTCATCTTGCTGCTCTGGCGATAGGTCTGTGCCGCTGGCCTGGGGCGCGCGCGTATTGAATGCGTCGACAAAGCCCTGCATGCCCTGCTTCATAAAGAAGGGGCCGTAGATGGGTGAATTGAACGCAATGGGGACGGAAAAGGCTGCAGCAAGAACGAGCGTGGAAATCCATACGGCCTTGTCTCTTGGGATTAGTTTGAGAAGAAGTCGACAGTACATTTAGAAGCACCTGCATTCCTCAAAGAATTGTTAGATTAAAAGTAACAGACCGGATGAAGATGCGTGCGGCGGGGGCGAGGCGAATGGCTGAACGGTATCGATATGCGGGTTTAACGGCATATCGACCACATAGATTATTAACTCGCATTTCTAACAGTTAAGGAGACGGGTGCTTTACAGCGCACTCCTTCGATGATGCCTTCCGCTAGTTGCTATGCCGGTTTCAGCCAACAAAGAATGTGCCCGGGCGCTCAGGTTCACCGTTAGCGTTGGCAACATATGAGATGGGCCAGACCCTTGCCGCGCGCCGATTGCGCGAGAGATGTCGGGCTCCATGTTTATTCCACCTGCTTGTTATCAACCAGTCTCGCAAAACAAAGGAAAATGACCCACGGATTACGGACTGGATTCCGGCGAGGGAGTGGAGCACGGATTGATCGAAGAGGAATGACGCTCTGCTAGAATCAGCAGCGCTGTCGGCAGCCCTTGTGCCGGGCAGAGCCCTCCATCCGATGGGAGGTGATGCCCATGACCGATTTCACTGAGTCCGTGAAGCTCCTGACTGCTATGGTCTCGCTCCTCACGGCCCTTGTCGGCCTTTCCAAGGCACTCAAGCAGGGCTCGAAGCCCAAAAAGAAAGGCCACCGTCGCTAAGACGATGACCCAACTTCATTAAGCAACGGCTCTGCCCAGCTCACTACAACTTGGGCTGCCGTCGGCACCATTCTACCCGCTTGACATTGCTGCTGTCGATGCGCCGTATCAAGAATCCACGGCAGCGCTCGCGGTTGCAAAACGGCCTAACAAATAGCGGCTATTAGTCAGTTCGGCTGTCAAAAAGGCCTAATAGTTGCCAATAGTGGCTAGTTGGCAACGGATTTGGGCTATTAGTTCTAACGGTGCCTATACTATGACCCCACAAACGGGACACGGTTTTCTGCCCGCACGAGGTTTTAAAGTTTAGCTGGAACAATCCGGCAGATTGGAGCACAGAACATGAGGTTCGAACGCCTCATGTCGCTCAAAATACGTCTCCTCAATTGCGCAAAGGAGAACGGTATTTAGCGACAAGGAGACAATGGAATGATTTGGTTCACCAGTGACACGCACTTCGGGCACGAGAATGTCCTGAAGTTCACGGACCGGCCGTGGGAGACGATTTGGCAGATGAACGATGCCATCGTCGACAACATCAACGGCAGGGTCGCCGTGGATGACGAGCTCTACATCCTGGGGGATTTCTCATTCAAGATGACCGCCCAGGACGCATACGGGCTGCGTAAGCGGATCGCCTGCAAGCGCATCCACCTCGTCCCGGGAAACCATGACAAGGACTGGACCCAGCCGGCGGTCGCGGGCGCGTTCACCGTGGAACCGCCGATCTGCGTGCTCAAGATCGACGGGCAGAAGATCGTCCTGTGCCATTACCCCATGGCCGACTGGCAGGGCATGAGCCGTGGATCGTGGCACCTCCACGGGCACATCCACAGCGGCGGCGGCGCGTACAACGAGTTCAACCGCAAGCAGGGGCTCCTGCGCTACGACGTGGGCTGCGACGCCAACGGGCACTCCCCGGTGAGCCTCGACGGGCTGAGGAAATGGTTCGCCGGGGTCGACGAGCCGTGCGGCCGGGTGAAATGGCCCTGGTGGGTCAACGAGACCGGTGACAGGCAGGTCGAACGCGAGCTGGCGGCTTACAAGCGGAAAGAGGCGATCCGATGACGGTCTATGTGACAGGCGACATCCACGGTGGGCTCGACATGCAAAAGCTCCGCGACTGGGAGCTTGGGGATAGCCTTGGCAGCGACGACTATCTGATCATCGCCGGCGACTTTGGCTTTCCGTGGGACTTCTCTGCCGAGGAATGCGCCGATATCGCCTGGATGGAGTCGCGCCCCTACACGGTTCTCTTCGTCGACGGCAACCACGAGCGCTTCGACCACTGGGCGGAGCGCCCCATGGAGCCGTGGCACGGCGGGCTGACGCAGCGCCTGTCGGATACTTCGTCCATCCGCCGCCTCATGCGCGGGGAGGTCTTCGAGCTCGACGGGAAGACGGTCTTCACCATGGGCGGGGCGACGAGCGTCGACAGGGCGTACCGCATCCCGTACAGCTCGTGGTGGCCGCAGGAGCTGCCGGACGAGCGCGATTTCGATGACGCACGGGCAAGGCTCGACGAGGTCGCCTGGAAGGTCGACTGCGTCATCACCCATACCTGCTCGACGCGCATGCTCTCGCCGACGCTCTACCCGGACCCAGGCTGGGAACGCCCGGATGTGGACCGGCTGACCGGATTCCTCGACGAGCTCGAGGATCGTCTGGACTACAAGCGCTGGTATTACGGACATTTTCACCGAGACGGCAATCCGGACGAACGGCACACGGTGCTGTATGACCGGATCGTGAGGCTCGGGGACAAACTCCTGCCGTGGGGTGCGTGCTGATGGCTATCTATGTGACGGGCGACGTGCACGGCAGGGCCGAGCACGGGTCCAGCCGGTTTGCCTTCAAGAATTGGCCGCTGGGCCGGACTCTGACGCGCGATGACGTGGTGATCGTGGCCGGCGACTTCGGCTTTGTCTGGGATGGATCCAACGCCGAGAAATACTGGCTTGACTGGATCGAGTCGAAGCCGTGGACCACGTGTTTCGTGGACGGCAATCATGAGAACCACCACGCCCTGGCTGAGCTGCCGGTGCGGGAGTGGAACGGCGGGCTCGTCCATGAGGCGCGACCGCACGTGCTGCACCTGATGCGCGGAGAGGTGTTCGATATCGACGGGCTCATAGTCCTTGCCATGGGCGGCGCCACGAGCAACGACAGGCAGTATCGCAAGGAGGGGAGGAGCTGGTGGCCCGAGGAGATGCCGAGCGAGGAGGAGATGGGGCACTGCCGCGCCTCGCTCGACCGCGTGGGCTGGAAGGTCGACTACGTGGTGACTCACGAGGCTCCTGCCGACCTGGCAGAGAAGCTGTGCCGGGAGCGCGAACGCGAGTATCTGGACGACCAGCTGCAACGATTCCTTGCCGAGCTCGACGGGCAGCTCGGCTACCGCGCCTGGTTCTTCGGCCACTACCACGGCGACGAGTGGCGCGACGACAGGCACCGCCTTATCTACCGAGACATCGTGCCGATCGAAAATGCTGCGCCCGGCTCTAGAAACCCTCTAGAAATGCTCTAGAAGGTTTCTAGAAAATAGACGCTTTGCGGCCTACTCCAATTCAAAGGTCTGGTCGAGGGAGTTTGACCCGGCGCCCATCCCGTCGACTTTCACTTCGATGGGAGACATGTCGTTGAGGTCAAAAATCGACACACCGTCGCATTCGCCTCCCGGCGCAAGCCCTTGCGAAGAGAAGCGGTCTTCCTGCAAATCGGCGGCAAACCCGCGAGATAGCATCTGCTTATTTTGATAAGCCGTGATGTAGCTACCAACAGCGCATGAATCTGCCGATCGGTTGTTAATGGCGTGCCAGCGAACAACGGCAACCTTCCCGCCATCGCCAGCCGAGGAATCATGCACCTCGACGCCGGTGACTGAATACTCCATCTTGCCGTAAACCCCGTCTTCCTGCGCGTTATCAGAATCAGCGACCTGAACTGCCGTCTGACGATCGTCTGCCTGGCTGCACCCAGAGGTCATAACTAGGGCGGCTGCCAGAACACCAGCAGCCCCAAAGTTCCGAGCTAGGTTGATTGCCTTTTTAACAGAGAGATGTTCCATCGACTACTCCAAACTTAATTGTTTTTGAATGCCATCAGCCAAACAGCCAAGCCCCAATGAGCATGACCACTGAAACTGCTGCAAGCGAAGCCCAGACGGCATTTTGACGGGTGATGACACCGCTGATGTTGAGCGCATTTGCGCCGGCACCATCAATGACAGTCCAGACAAGTGCCGTGACCAAAAAGACGACTAGCCCTGCCGTTATCAACTCACGGCGAGACGGCCTTAGCTTGTCGGACATATCTACTCGCCCCTCGCCTGGGCCATGACCTCGACCTTGGCCTCGGCCACGGCCGCCCGCTGCTCGGAGGCGGCGAGGCGGTCCTTGAGGGCGGCGACCTCGGCCATCAGGTCACGCTGGGCGAGGAGGGAGACGTTGAGATCGGCCTGAGCCTTGGCCGCGGCGTCGACCGCGCCCCTCATGCTTTCAATTCGATCGTCTTTTGCGGCTGATTCTGCCAAGAGCTGATTGTTCTCGGAATCGAGCTTCTTGAGCTGCGAGAGGTAATCGGCGACGGTGGCGTGGAGCTCATCGTTCTCAATCTCCAAGCTCGCAGTATCCAGCTCGAATTTCTCTTTGATGGCGGCGACCTGCTCGACGCAATTAGATTCGATGCTCTGAATCTGTTCCGTTGCACTTTTCTTGGCGGCGTCGGCGTCCTCGCGGGCAGCACGAGCCTCCATCGCGGCGGCTTCGGCAGCGCCCACGATGATGCGCTTGACCCGCTCGACCGCCTCATCGAGGACGGCCGATGCGTCGAGCGCAGCCTTCATGCCGGGAGTGGCGTTAGGGTGGTAGCCGTCGACCAAGCGGGCGACGGTATCGGCCTGCGAGAGGCCAAGGCTCGTGCTGATGTCCTTTATGGCGTCACGGGTCTCCGATGAGACATTCAGACTGGTCATTTTCTTTTCGGACTGGACTTGGTTTTCGGCCATGATGCGGCACTCCAATCAACAACGGGCATGGCTCCGCCACGCCGTACGGCTGGGAACAAATACGCGGCCGCTGTTGAGTTGTGTTCGTTCTGCGATCGGTGAGTTCTAAAAAGGCGTCTCAAGTCATGCGTTCACGCAGGGTTTCAGTTGGAGAAATACCGCACCCTTATATAGTAACGCCGCCGTACTCGGGCCTATTAGGCAAATCGCGAAACGACAGACGGACTTATTTCCTGACGCCCACCAATCCGCGTTCACGAAGGATGCGGTACAGCGTTGATTTGGAGACGCCAGTCGCAGCGCAAATATCGGGAATAGGAGTCTCTCCTCCAAGATAGAGCCTTACTGCAGCATCGGCTTTGACGCCGGCAGTGCGAGGCCTGCCACCCACGTTGCCGCCGTGGCTCCGTTTGACGGCGATACCCTCGGCCTGGCGTTGCCTGATCAGATCTCGCTCAAGTTCCGCGGTGCAAGCATGGGTGCCAAGCACGAAGCGCCCGAATGCGGTATCTAGATCCACGGGCTGTTTCAGGGACGTGAGCTTCACGCCGAGGTTTCGAAACATAAGGTCATAGTTGAGCAGCTGCCTGGTCGATCTGGTCAAGCGCTCCCAGGATTCGACCACCACCTCGTCGCCCGCCCGCATCTTCTTGAACAGGCACTTCTGCTGCGTCCGGTCGCCGTCCTGGGCACCCGTGACCTTGTCCTTGTAGATATGGCCATAGGCCACGCCAGCGTTCACCAGAGCCTCGATCTGGCGGTCCAACCTCTGGTCTTTCGTGCTCACGCGAGCATATCCGTAACGTGTCATTTCAGCCTCCTGCCTCGTATTTGATTTTCCCATGGGAATTGACGTGGAGGTTTTGACACTGGGTTTTGGCACTCGACGTTCACAGCATCGAGGGTTCGATTTTCGAGTGCCCAGAGGCATACGTTTTGAGACTATGACTATCTGACAATTAAGCTCGACAGTCGCTGCTTCAGCTAGAATTGACGAGGCGACGCATTCCGTGCGCGGGCGGCCGACAATTCGATTGGAGGCTTCCCTATGCTAAAGATCCTTGATGCGCTGGCCGCCCTTGCGACGGTCGGCACGTTCGTCATTGCGTTTTTCGATTCGTATGATGTCCGAGTTAAGGTCCGTAGGCGTACGCGCGGTGCGGACGGTGGACGGCATTTGCGCCGCAACAGGCGCAAATAAGAATGCCCGGGGTGGAGCCCGGGCATTTAACTAAACCAGAAAACTAGGCCTCCCGCGCTCTCGATACTTACACGGGATGCGTCGTCTTCTACGGTGATTTTACCCTCTTTAGTCAGATAAAACCACCGTATGCTTGGGTTTTCATGCGAGTTCATCCATCGTTCATGCGATGTGAATCGCAGCGACAGTGCGATACCGCCCGAAGGCTGCGACTACTCCCAGTGCCCGGCCACGTCGACGACCCAGTGCCTGCCGGTCGCCTGCTGCTCGTAATGACCCTGGTCCTCGCTGGTGGTATAGGAGTCATCGATCACAGATCCGCCAATGCCGCCATTATCGACATCGTTATCGCACCACGCCCATGCAGCAGCCTTGCTGTCAAACGGTCCGACTTTGGTTCCACCATGGTTGACCCAGTAGCGCTCATGGCGCACGTACACCACGTTCGGGATCCAGACCTGGCCGTAGTCGGTCTCCCAGTGGCCCTGCTCGGGGACCCACTTCTTCTGGGGCTGGGAGGAGGACGAACCGGCCGAGGAGGACGAGGATCCGCCGAGGCTTCGGAGATAGCGCTCGACCCTCGAGGAGGCGCTCGGCTCGACGGTCGTCGTCGAGTACGAGTCGGGCGGCGGCGACGCGTTCGAGGTGGGGACCGCGCCGGCCGGATCGTCCGAGCTCGAGCGACTCATCGCCGCCGCGAGGTCCGAGGCCGACGCGTTGGCGGGTGCCGGCGGATGGGCCGCCGTCCGGGTCGGTTTCGGGGATGCCGAGACCATCGACTGCGAGACGGGGCGGACGGTCTACGTCGCGGGGTGAAATGGGAGGAGGGCGCGGGCGCGGTCCGGATGGGCCGCGCTTTTCCTTTCCCGGGGATGCGGAACTCCCACCGTCCAAGTGCCTTGGACGGTGGGAGCTGGATACGACGATATACTGCGCGTGCAACGGGGACACGCGCCTCCTTTTCGGTTGACTCCACCAGTTCGTACAGAGACTTTTCGATTTCCCGCTTTGATTTGGAGGTCTGTAATTCCATATTTCTGGAATACGGCACGAGGCTGAGCTTCGAAATCGCGTCTTGCGTCGGTAGATTGTTCCGCGTCCGCGACCAGTTTTTCAAGGGTGCTAAGCTGGGACTGTATTGAGAGTTCGTTTAGGTGGTTCACATTGTCCATAGCGGTGACCACCAATGTTGAATTGCTGTCTTGAAAGACTGTGTATTTATACCTGATTTAAGGCGGAGTGGAATGTGAGCGCGCAAGGAGATGCGGAATCGATGAGAGCCTCAAAAAAAATTACTGCAGTGTTATCATCTTTCGTCCTCTCTATTCTTCCATTTCTGATTCTATGGGCGGCTTGGTCAGTCCTCCCTGATACAATTCCCGCTCATTGGAGTGGGGGCGTGGTTGATCGATGGGGTAATAAGCTTGAATTGCTGGTTGTTCCGCTGTTTTCTCTGATTGGTTCTATTGCAATTTCTGCGTACCTTATTGTTTCCACGCGGCGAAGAGAGTTCGCGGATTTCTCTGTTCGAATGCGACGGGACTTTGTTGCGTGCTATATTTCCAGTCTTCTTTTATCGACAACCTGCTCAGTGATAATTGCCGTTTGGGTTCAGTTGATTCTTACGCAAAGCACTGCGGTTGATGGGGGACTTGGACTATCGATCCTGTATTCCCTTCCCGGGCTATATGTGATCTTGTGCGCTTTGCCGCCTTTTTATGCGAGCGGCGAGAGCAAAAAGGCAGAGCGCCTGATAACAGTTCTTATTGGCGGCGCGGAGATTGTTCTTTGTGGAATAGTGCTTGAAGGTTCGGCTGCCTCTTATGCGATGATTGGACTGATGGTTCTGTTCTGTGCGTTTGAGATTGTGTCACAGGTAAGGGATAGCCGGTCCTTATGAGTTGAATTACGCGCGTGCGGATATAAAGGTTGGCATGTTAAGCTGGACGTTTTCTCGTTCTGGGACATTTGCAGTAGGATGAGTGGGACTAGGCGCGCTGCGGTGTGATGGTGACGGTTGAGACTTGTATCGCTGCAAATCCGCTGATGCACATTTTGCTATTGGGCTTGAAGGTGGGACCGACAGGCCTTTGTTTGGGATGTTCCGGTCGTCCAGCTCGTGTTGCACGGCTTTATATTGTTACGCTCGTTCGGCGCTCCGTTGGAGCATTTCCGGGTTTGTCGGTATCCGAACAGGCCGCGGGCGGATGAAGTTAAGTTCCGCGAGATGTCGCGCGAGATTTTCGAAAGAGTATATTTGCCCGACGAGTGGAAGCCGGCGTACAACGCGGCGAGGCGCACGAGATCACAGCTGCATTGGATCGATCTCAGAGAGCATCCGCGGTCATTCGATGAACTGGGGGGCGTGTGGAGGACGACCGCGGATCGCAAAGGGTATGGCGATACCGATGAGGAATGGTCGAGGGCGTATCGACGCAATGGCGCGGTGCGACTCACCATCACCCTGCCCGACGGCGCGACCAAGGTCATGTATGCGCCAGACCCGACACCGCGGGCGTGGTTCGACGACTTCCTGGCGACAACTCTCCCCGTCGAGTTCCTGCCGCAGGACTACATCAGGGGCGTCTTATTGGGGGGACGACCACATGGAACCCCGGGAGATCAAGCTGTACGGTTGATCCATCCGTCAACAACATGTCAAAGCCCCAAAACCCAACAGGATCACGAACGAGGGGATGAATTGACCGCCCGGGTATTTGCGCCCGGGCGGTCAATTTTATCAACCATGGGCGCGATTCTGTGAGGCCATTTTTCTGGCATCCGCCGTTTGCTCCGGTCTCAACGCACCCATCGACCGTTCAGTAATCTTTGCGAACGCGACCACGTGCGCATTTGTCGAACAATCAAATGTCCGACAATGTCTGACGGAGCTGTCAGACATTCACGCACGAACAGGCGAGCTTCGCGAGCGATTGTAGGCAACTAGTAGCCCCAGCTGCGTCTTTAACGCAGGTTCAACGTCTGAAATCTTGAATGTCTGACGATGAACGAAGCTGGCGTGCAAAATGGCCTCACAAGGCCATTTTGCACCGTCTCAGGGGCACGATTCAGGATTTGCCGCTGCGTCCGTTATCGTAATAATCTCCCACAGGCACCACCGCGCACGCCGCCGTGCCCGTGTCTTCTATCGTAATAATTTGAAATCTGGCGCCTTTTCCTCCTTGTCCGTTATCGTAATAACAAGGCGCGCGAGTGTCCTCCCCCGGTCCAAGGGCGGAGCCCTGGCAAGCGCCGAACCGCCCGGGTCGGCGGCAGACTTGTACACACATTTACGATGGGGGTACAAGTATGCGTCTCTTGCGGGATTTCTCGTTTATCGGCAGAAAATCGAGGTCAGAAGATGGATGAGTTCTTGAGCATTGAAGATCTGCGGTGGGAGTTCGGCGCGTCGCGAGCATGGACGTACAAGTATCTGGCGCCGCATATCAAGTCAATTACCCTGAAGTGCTCGACCGACGACGGCGAGCGCCTGTGCAAGCGTTATAGCCTCGATGATGCACGGCGCGTGGTCGCTGAAAAGGCTCGAGCCGAGGTCTATTCCGTGCCCGTTAAAGCGGACCCCGGAAAAAGCAGCTATGCTCCGTACCGCCGCCCGCGGCGCGTGCGAATCAAGACGAGCGCGTACATCGCCGAATATATTGTCGGCTTCGGCCATCTCTGGCAGATCGACGAGATTGCAGAGGAATACTGCGATAAGCGCTCAAGAGAGGCGGCATATCAATTCATCTACCGTAACGCCTGGATCGCAATCGTGTTCGGCAACAAAACTTTCTATATCCCGAGGCGCACTACACCGCAATTCGTGGCGGCAGCAGTCGAGGTGTTCGGAGACGCTGCCCACACCGTCGAATACGCACGCGGTGGACATAAAAGTGACGCCACGGAATAGTGGCACTATGTAACAAATGAATAAGTGAACGGCGTAAAAAGTGAAAAACCGAACTACGTAATATCGACAATGCGACATAACGCAATAACGACAAAGCGGAATAGCCGCACTATGTAACCACGTAATAACAGAACTATTGAACATCGGACTATTCGGTCCTGAAATCTGTTCGCAAGAGTCGTACGCTGCCGTACAAAATGCCCGACAGCGTACCGCCGCAAGCGGCGCACGCCAGGGCTCTGCCCTAGCACCCGGCACTCGCGGCGTCAGCTCATTGTTCTGCAATTCAACAGTTACGTTTTTCAGTTTTGTCGTTATCACGTAGTTCGGTAATTACACAGTTACGTAGTGTCGTAATTGCTTTGTTCGGTTGTGTCGCAGTTCAGATATGAACAACCGCCGCAGGCGCCAGGTACTAGGGCAGAGCCTTGGCAGTACGCGGACGACCGAAACGCAGTTTTGTACGGCAGCGTACGACACTTGCGGGCGAGTTCCGGCTATGTCATTGCTGAATTACGACAAAACGCAACAACAGAGCTGTGTAACCGCGGCATAACTGATTTACAGACGATACGAAGAACGTAATGAATGAACTAGTGAACTACGACACAACCGAAAAAGCGAACAGTTATAAACCCAAAAAACGCATTGAAACAGGCGAGATGTTTTAAATCTCAGCCCACAAATCGAGAACAGTAGCGTCCCGACGAACCGTGGCAAAATAGTCGCAGTAGTCATAGGCATCATCGGGACTGCGCATCACGGCAACAAGATCTCCGTTGTGCGCATCAACAACTGCATGTCGAAATCCCATCGTCTGACGCATCATCCGGTTGCGCTGCCGCTCGATCTCGATCGCATCCAGCAGGAGGTGGCCATCTGTATGGCCATGAAGGGCGAGCTCCATATTCTTCGGGTGACAGTCGTTAATCGCGATATTGATCAGCTCGCGCAGATTGTTTTTGTAACTGTAAGAAGAAGAGCAAGAAGAAGCACTAGGGCCGAGCGCCACTGCGAAGGGAATCTCATCCCGCTTCAGCGTAGGATGAGGCTCCCCCAACAGGACCTTCGAGTTACTTCACTTCAAACCTTAAGAGCCTTCTCTCTGGCAGATCGGTCATCTTCATCGTATAAGTCCCAGGAAAAGCCTTCTCAAAACGAACGGTCTCGTAACCTTCGAAATAGTCGTTGGTGTTTTGCATCATGAATGGGACGAGCAACTCGTTCTCCGCCCCAACCTGTACAGCAAACGCAGCAGAACCGCCCAGGGCCGGCATTGCCTGCGTTATCAGATCGGTATTGACCACAAAGTCATAGTTTGGCGCGTGCTCCGGTACCAAATGCCAAGCATACGTCTTGATGCCGCCTTCGACATTGTCCTTATTCCTGACACGCATCTTTACGGCGATAACACATGTGGTGTCGGCGTCCTTCAATTTCGTTTTCGTATCCACGATGCCATATTTTGAATAATCATCATGCGCACGCTTGAGATACTCGCGCGGCGTGAGCAGCTCCGCCCCGTCTATGCAAAACGAATACCCGTCAGTCGCCACATCCTTCGAACCCAGAAACGCCCCATCCATCGAGAGCCATTCGTCCTCCGCATAATATTTCTCAGGAATGACCGTCCGGTTCCCGTTAACGACGCTCACCCTCATGCCCGCAAGGCCGGTAGCAGCACAGCCGAAAAGAGCGAGCACCGCCCTTCTCGTCCACAGGGCCTTCTTCATCGCGCTCACGACCTTTCCCGAACTTTCACAACGGCACCGTCGCGCATGCAGTAAACCCGATCGGCCAGCTCCTCGAGCACCTCTCCGTCATGGCTGGACAGAATAACCTCGCGACCCGTTGAGGCCGCCATCGCCACAACGCGCTTGAGCATTCCAACGCCCGCTTCGTCGAGGGCATTTGTTGGCTCATCGAGAACAAGTAGCTTCGGCTTTTCCATAATTGCCGCAGCTATCCCCAGACGTTGCTTCATCCCAAGCGAATATGCTCGGAACTTCTTTTTTTCGTCTGCATCGAGCCCCACGAGCCGCAGGGCAGAGCGAATGTCCTCGGGAGTGGCAACGCCCTTGATCTGAGCGATGAGCTCCAGATTGTCGTAGCCAGACAGATATCCCAAAAAGGAAGGAGCCTCGATCAACATTCCCAGACTCGGCGGGAACGAGATGTCCGCCCCAAGCCTTTGGCCATCGATAGAGATTTCGCCTTCGGTAGGCTTGATCAATCCGCAGACCGCTCGCATAAGCATGGTCTTACCCGAACCGTTTATCCCCTGAAGCCCAACCACAGTCCCAGGGTCAACCTCGATGGACACGTTGCGCAGAACATCGTTTTTGCCCATGCGCTTCGATACGTCCCTAACGATCACGCTCATATCTTGTCCCCCTTTTCTATAAGGTCGGCCCTTCGAAACCACAGTCCACCCAACGATAGGCATAACGACATAATCACAATTGAAAACAAGACGCTCGAGCCCGCCGCGATTCCCTCTTTGACAATTCCGCCCCAGCGCAACAGCATTAGGGCGTTGCCTAACAGCACCCAATGCCGCGCAAATGCCGAACAGATCAGGGAGCTCGTTAAAACCACAAACGAGACCGACGGCCCAAGTACAAAGCCAATCACTGCCTGCGCAAACGCAAGCGCCTCGAAAGCAAAAAAGAGACCTGTGAAAAACGGCAGCGCATCCGCCTCGCCAGCTTTGAGAAACCACGGCGCCAAATTAGCCAGCTGAAGCGACTCGCCATGAATGACCGCGCTGAACGAGGAGCTCACCACCAAGCTCCAAATCACAACAGAGCAAACCACCACGAGCAGCGAAAATGCCGTTACCGCCGCCACCAAGATAAAACGCGAGACCCACCAAAGGATTCTTGCCCGACATCGAACAAGCGCTTGCAAACCAAACCCGTGCAACGATTCGGTCGGATAATCGAGTGTTGTATAGAGAATAAGCAGAATGAGAAAAAGCCATCCTAGCGGAGGCACAAACATGACCCCGGGCCTAGGCTCAAACGGAGCAGATCCGGCAAACACGAGCGCAAGATTATCCGCAAACCCCAAGGTATCCGTCCTGACCCCATACACAGAAGACAATCCGTAGGCGTACACCAAGTTCGCAACGGTCACTGCCGCGATCGCAATATAAGTAATGATGTTCTTCTTCAAAACGGTCCTCAGGTCCGCGGCGACCAGCCTAAACAGCATCAGACCACCTCGCGCCTTTTTAAGAATCTCGCGGAAACCAAAGAAAAGACGAACAGCAAGATGATTTCCGCAACCCCCGCTCGGATGTCGGGCCAGTTATTTAGCGATTCCGACCTGATGCTGTTAAGAATGTTGCAGTTAAAGCCAACGCATGAAAGGACGCTAAAAATCCAATCGTTAACAAAGTGCCATGCAACCATAATCAGATATGGAACGACCATCGCCTTGATTCTGCTGCGAAACACAACCGACAGACCGGTCACGGTCATGGATAGAACCCCCAGCGTCACCGCATCGAACAGCGTATAAACCAGCACGTATAACAGAGGCCGGGAATAAAACAGACCAGAAAAATAGCTATGCAGATAGAGCCCAACATAAATCGATTCATCGACCCGGGGGAGATACGCGGGAAACAGCATGGAGACAATCAGAAAGTTCACGAGTAGCGGAATAGCCGTGACCGCAAACGCAGAGAGGAAAGCAGACAGCATCTTCACGTTCACGTACGCATTTCTAGAAACACGCGTGCAGATCTGTGCCTCGTAACCGCTCAAACGCTCGGACAGGCATGACCACGACCCGGCCAACATGGCAAGCAACGGCAGCGCATAGAAAAACACCGACGCTAACAACGGCGCGTTCGCGCCCACAACAATCCAGTTACCAAAGCTACTTTCACGCGTTTGGCCGAGGTATGTCTGAGACTGCAGACCAATGCCGTAGCCAAAAGATAGCAGCTGTTTGCGTTCAGTCTCGAGCGTCCACCACGCCTCGACGGCAGCTGCCATCGAAATTACTGTCGCCAAAGTAAGAGCCAACGCAAATATTGGGTTTCCAGATATCTTGGACAACTCGTGCCGAATTAGTTTTTTATTCAACCGACATCACCCTCCCATTGGCCGGACCGAGCAACAACGCTCGACCCGGCCCTAATCACAACAAGAAGCTGCGGATTGGCTAGGAGGGAAGTTTGTTAAAATGGCCTAAGCAATCGGGGCTCCACCTTCCATAGACCGTGCCGTATCCGGACTCGGCCCAGGCAGTCAGACGAGCATGGCTGCGCCCATTCTCGCGAACGAGGTTATACATCTCCCATTCGCCCGTGTGGTTGGCGCGATACACGCCTTGCGTGCAATTCATAGTGCCCGTTCCTCTATTGTTATAGGCGCCGTCCACGTACAAACGTAACGGCCTTCCTGAATAGCCTTGGATCAAAGTGTAAACTGAAGATGAATCTTCTTTCTGGCGATAGCCGGTTGCGCTCGTGCCAGAACATTGAAAAGCGAAATCTCTATCTTCGTTGTTCTTGCATGTGGCAATTCCGGCATCCGCGCTCTGCGAAATGCTAGAAACCTGGGAAGTGTCAAACTCATCTTGAGCAAATGATGCGGCAGGTGCGCCCATCGACAAACCCGCAACAATCGCCAACCCGACTCCGATTCGGGCAATAATGCTCCTTGGCTTAATCATGGCCTTCTCCAATCAAAAGCGGTTAACAATGCGTCGACGCACGGCAACTTTTGCATGAATAGAGAAAGATGTCTGTAAACACCCGCTATTGAGTTGATTGCTCAGGCGTTTACACGTTATCTACCTGCGATAACAATGAAATAAGCTCCGCTTTATTCTTGATCCTCAACTGGCGGTAAGATGCAGACCGCAGTGCTTGCACCGTAGATGCAGCGTAACCGACATCCTCCGCAATAGCCTTTGTCGTTGCGCCCTCTGCCGTCATCAGCAAGATTTGCGACTGAACATCAGAAAGGGAGCGAGACATAAGCAGGGCCAGCTGGCGCACGCGGGCTGTTTCGGTGGACCCGTTCGCGCGGTACTCCAAGACGGCTTTCTCGTCCTCAACCGAGCGGGCGAGCGCGATGTGCGTGACGAACATGGGCGCAGACCAGCAGACGACCACCGTTGCCACGACGACATTGACAGCCGAACTATGCCCCAACAACGACGCGAGGAACAACGGCTTGAAAACCGTCAGATCCTGCACCATGTTGAGCAAGACAACCCAAACAGGAGCCATCGCCCCAAAGCAGAGCATCCATACCCCAAGCATTTTGCGCTGCGGACAGCTTCGCAGCACTATATACGTGAGCAGCATCCCCGTCAGTACCGCAAGTTCATGAATTCGCCCCCTAGTTGCTGCATAGATTAAAGCGGATACACCTATTAACGCCAACGGCACGATAGCCCGAGTATGGGCATGAACCTTAAACGGGCGCAGCTTAACAGCGAGCGAAGCCATAGACGCTATGCCGCAAAACAGGACCGGTGCAGCCATCAACGGATCGCGTATGCACCTCCATGCCGCGATATAAACAAAAGCCCATTCCACGGCAGACAGTATCGCCCACACGCACGGGCTTCCGAGCCCAATCGCTTCGCCTGCCCTATCCAGATCAGCGTCATGATTTGTCTTTACAACCGCGCAATACGGCGAAAGAAACAGTCCGAGGCCCAATGTATAGCTTGCAAGAGAAAAGGCGACTGCCCGCGTAACGCTGGATTCCCAATCACTATTCGCCATTACCAAGGGACCTGCCGCAAGGAAAATAAAAAAAGATGTGGGCAGATATCGAAGCAGCCGGTGCGTCCGAGCTAATGCCAACATATCGCCGGCATGCCGCCGCGACAGCTCAGACTCTACAGCTTCGCCCCCACCCGCAAACAGCGCCACCAGCTCACGCGAGCCCGCAACCGACGCCTTCCCGTATGCTCGGTGAAGCGTGGTCCGCACCGTCGATGGCTTCGTATCCGTCTCCCTGGCAATTTCCGCCGGCGTTTTCCCTTTGAGCAGCAGTCGAACAAACTGCTCTTCTCGAGGCGACAGAGAGGGAGAAAACGCTCCCGCATCGAATGGGTCGGACGTGCGGGGGATATCCGAATCGTTGTTCCGCTTCTTCCTGAGCAACGTGCATACGAAGGCAGCAATAGCGGACCCTATCGTCAGCGACGCAATGATCGCGGCATCGTTTGCGAAGTATGCCACCTCAACAGCGGGAACAAGGCCAATGGGAACTGCTACGAGCACAGAACGGGCGAGCACGTCGCTCTGTCCCCGACCAAAGGCGCGGGGACAGCAAAGCAGCGGGACCGCAGCCAATACGAGATAGAACAGAGGAATTAAAAGCATAAGGCCAATTGATGCGGCCATTACAGAGGGCATCCCCCATGGCTCGGGAACGACTCTCCATGAAACTCGACAGCAGAACAGCAGACAAGACAGGACGGCTATTGTTTCTGTAAAAATCGCGTCCTGCGGTCGGCGGGTCCCCCTTTCGCCGTCCCGCGCCGTCCCCCGTATCAAAGGAGAGCCCGCCGTATTCCAAACTACATATGAGAGGAGCAGCGACCCAGTGAAGCACAAGGCACACGAAACGCCATGCAACAGCCAGATTGGTGCAAACGCGATTGGAATAGAATCTCCGCGAGCATAGAAGGCCAAGTCGACCCATTCGGGAACCACCGCAATAGCAGCAAGGAAAACACCGAAGACGCCAAGGCGACCCGGCCGTCTTATTTCTCTCCCCTTGCGGAGCGCAACACCATGACCAAACGCCGCGAGGCATGCGCCAAGGATAACGAGCCAGGTCATTGCACCTGATGCCAAGCCGATCGAAGATGAAAACCGGTGATAAGGGGTAACCGCCATTACGACAAGCGCAATGGTAAAAGCAGATGTGGCAGAGCAGCGGGAAAAGAGCATATGACCTCCATAGCGCGGCATTATACCGCTCGGTTTGTTCATCCCTCTTCGCTCCCACACCGGCCAGCATCAACGATTCACGCATACTCCAATCAGAACCAGATAACGGTCCAATTTTTCCGCAGTCCCCGCTCCAAAGCGGGATACGGTTTCCTTTTGAGGGCCGATTGGGAAAACGCACCCCGTTTTAGGCCGAAAACTGGGGCGCGTGGGCAGGAGCTATGCAAAGATAGCGGCTGTTGGCCTTGCGATCGGTCTTGCACTGGTGCTGTGCGCATCATTCGCGACGTATAGGTCCGAGCAGTCGTTTATCGATGGCGCTGAGAACGGTTTTGGCATAGACGTAATCCTGTCCTGGGTTCAGGAGCACCTTGACGGATGCGAGGACCCGCGGCGCGCACCGAATGGAAAACAGCTTCAGGGCACCGATTCCGGTTGGCGTTGGCGCGTTGGTGTCTACCGCATCCTGGCAAGGATCGAGGACGGGAAAGCCGTCATCGAGGTCGTAAGGGTCGGCCACCGCCAGGGTGTCTACAAGAACATGCCGCGGCTATGAGCGCCCCAAGTGCCACCACGCAGGTCAAGGCCGAAAAAACGACCTCACCAGATGCGTTTTAAGGCGCCTGAAAGCAGATGTCCCTAACGGGTATCTAGGCATTCCTTTTCTGGGCTGTATTTGCGATTACATTAAGCCGTCTACCTGCGGCTTCGTGGAGTTTGCCGCCGCCCGAAAAAATCGTGTCTGCGCGGTGCGATACAGTAGGTTAAACGCCCCGCGAGGAAAGGAACAGCATGAGCGACACACAGGAAATCGTTCAACGGCTCGAACGCGAGATGGCAGACCGAGCCGCCGCAGTTGAGAAGGTTGATGCTTTTAAGAACCAGCTCGCACAGGCCATCAAGGCCTTTATGGCCGCCGACGGGGCGGTCCGCGGTCTCAACGACCACGACAGCGAGGTCGACACCCAGATCGCAACCGCCATCGACGAGCATCTTCGTGCCATCGACAGGCTGTGCCGCTTCGGCATCGACGGTGGTTTCGGTGAGAAGCATCCCGTAAAGGAGTACTAGACCGCTGCATGGCCATGGAAGCCTCATTTATTTGCGAAGAACATCGGCTAGCCGCAGGATTGAAATCATCGACCGATAAGTGAGTTCCACTTTTTCGCCCGCAAGCAGTCGTTTCGAGCCAATCTCATCTAGCCCCACAAGCCGAGAAAACAGCGGGCCGCTCATCGTGCCATCGTCAATTGATTCCCTTATGGTCTTCAAAACGTCCGTATCATGAAGCGACGCCGAGCTGTAGGGGGCAACACGAGCGGAACTCTCAATTAACGACGAGACAAAAGGATGGAGATGCTTTGGACATAGTCCATCAAACACCACATCCCCATTGTCATCCGAGCCGACCAGGCGCCAAGTATAATGATCGACCCAGTCATCTCCGTCATATATGGCGTCCATGAGCAACTTCCCGTCTAGAGAGAGAAACCTATTTGGACATCGGGGCGCAAGACCGCAAGCCATATCGGGCCTGCAGCAGCTCCAACCCAACGCACCACATAGGTTCCCTTTCGTACATGTGTATCAATCTGCCCCGAAATGCCGGTGAATGCAATTCCAGACCCGTTTGTCGGATAGCAATCGACGTATTTTTGTTTTCCGCTCACAACCTTGTATAGATATATCGTTCCAGCAAAAGAGAAGGGATCGTTCGCAATTTTGTCCGGAAGAACTTGCCACCTCAAAATCCCGCTACCAATATGGTCAAGCTTGACCGTTCCGCCGTCCCCCTCAAAAGTGGCAAGGGGATTTACCCCAGACTGAGAGTCGGCATCGCCCTCCTTAGCAGTTATCAGCAGGCTGCCCGCATAAGACTGCTGAGGCTCACCTTCAGGACAGGCAGCCTCGGCCCAAGAAGGGCCACCCAGGCAGAACAGTCCGAGCAGCATCATTACCAACAAAAGAAAACCCTTAGTTCTTTTCATCTATATCCCCAACGTCTCTCGACATTTGTATATCGTGACTATTTTAGATCTATATGGCCAATTCGGGCCCTCACCAGGGCAATTGTTGCAGCTGGGTTTCTTTCCATTGAAATTTCACTTTGGTAAATCCCCGCCCCTAAGCATTAAGCCCGAAGTCCACCGAGTGGGCAAAAGTAAAAGAGGGTCGAATCCGAAGCAGTTCCCAGACAATTGGCGTTCGGCCAGACACTTCGGTTCGGCCCTTTCTTTCCAGGACTCTATAACAGCAAAGCACCTGCTAGATGGGCTTTTTGTGGGTGGGTAATTGTAACAGCTGATTGAACTGCAACGCGCTGGGGCCAATAGGGCGAGGCAAACTAGCGAGGCGTGCCGTCGCGAGTGTAATCGCCACGGTCGACGACGCGGTCGTCCAGCTGCCGCGGCACGGCGCCACCGCCGTGCTCCTGGCCCGCGGCGCGACAGAAGGAGACACTGTTGGGGCCGATGGGCTAAGACCGTTGCCGACCAAGTGCCATTAGCGTCCATTAGCACATGTCAAACCCGTCTGATTCTGTGGGTATAGGGCGGCATTTCGCTGAGGTCGGAAACTCCCGCAACCATTGATTGATTTCGACATGTTCGAAATTCATATTACGCATATGGGCAATCATCATATATAGGATCTCTCAAGTAACCTAAGCAACCGAACCGGGGCAGAAAGGCGTACAAACAAGCCGCGACGAACAGCTTCTTCCGCATTTCTTTAGGCAAGCGAAAAGAGGGATGGCATGACAGCCAAGAGCTACGTAAAGATCGTTATTGTTGGCTTTGCACTTTGTCTTGCAATGGTGCTATGTGCATCATTTGCGAAGTATAGGTCCGGGCAATCGTTTATTGATGACGCTGAAAACGGTTTTGGCATAGACGGGATGTATGTCAACGATGGCGCGACCAGGACGTCTATGGCGATTCTTGCAGGCGAAGACATGGAATGGCAAATCTGTAATGACGATGGCTCTTGTCTGAGTGGTCGTTTGGCCGCAACGAGCGATCCGAATTCGTTCGATCTTCTCGACAATGATGGAGCGGATTGCGGTTCTGTTCACCTTTCATATGCATCGCGAGATGGGATGGACGGCATCCTCTACGTCTCCCACGAAACTGACGATTTCAAGATGCGCAGAACTAACCGAGCGCCGGCTTTTATCGAGGAGTGAGAGTTCCCGTCGGCCTGCCGATCAGGCCGCCGGGCTATCGAGCCCCGCATTCATCCGTACACACACGGGTGAATCCGGGAAGTGTCCGGATAAAGTTGATAATCAAGGAAACAAAGCCGTTCTGCCTGGGACGGCTTTGGCCTGGACTTTAACTACAACATCGCAATCGACACTTATCAGCTCGCGCAACGCGCATGGCCAAATCTCGGACGCTGGTGCATGGAGGACCTTCGAGATTTACTGGACATCCAAAACGACGACGCACACCGCGTGCTCGCCGACTGCGAAGACGAGATGGCTGTCTACAATGCGATCAGAAACGGCGTGAAGTCCGGAGAGCTTTCTGTGGAACCGCCGCGCCGTCGCGCGAGCCGACCGGGCAACCCGGGCAATCTGGTCCCGGCTCTCCCGGTCGTATTCCTACGATATCGCCCCTAGATCAGCAATGTGTCAGATAAAGAATGAGGCAATGGCTATGATCACGCCTACGGCAGATGCAACGACTGCGCCTTTTTTCCTCTCCTTTAGTCCGACGAATAGGGTTGCCGTAAAGTAAAGGGCGGAAATGCAGGCTATGGCAAGCGAAACGAGTTCCTTGGGCGGTTTCAGCAAAAGGTCGCTAGCAAAGAGTAATGCAAGCAGGGCAAAGCCGATTGTGGTCAAGTATCTTGATTGATTTTGCGACTGCATGGCAACTGCCTTTCAGAACATGCAAGTGAAAAGTCGGTACGATGTCATTGCGGTTGCAAACAAGCCGCCGCCAGGACCGGTTGTCACGAGACCGGCGATAACTTCAGCGGTGCCAGCAAGGTAGGGATCGCGCAGGCAAGCCTCCTCCTTCGCGTTCAGCTTGACCTTGTGAGGGACGGTGCGGTTATTTGCAAATCCGTGAGAATCGCACCACGCCTTGGAATATGAATCCGTGCAGCGTCCGCGCTCAAAAAGGGATATATCGTAATTTTCGTCGTAGTTGCCTCCGACGTAGATCTCGCTGCTCTCGGCGGGAGACCCCTCGTCGGCATAGGCTGCCGCAACGGGCACAAATGGTGTCATGACAAGGGAGAGGCAAAGAGCTGCTGAGACGATGGAGGGCAGGCATTTCTTCATGGCTGGCTCCTTAATCTGGCCTTTGATAGTTACTTGATGTCGCCTTCTTCCGCTTTATATCCGTTGTATTTGGCGTATTTCTTTAATAAGGCAAGAGGTTCTTCCTCTCCTTCGGATAAGCCGATGATGTTTCCTTGATCATCCAGTATGAATATGGACGGAATATGCTCAAGTTCATATTGGTCATACACGGTCTTATCTTAATTTTTGCTGATGGCTCAGGCAAGGCGGGGCTTACGTTCGAGGCGACCAACAATGCCCTGGCCCTACAGAGAATAAACGCCACGAACACGCACGCCGGCGGCTGGGAGAAGTCCGAACTCCGCGGCCGCCTCAATACCGGCGACCTCTGGTCGCTTTTGCCTTGCGAACTCCAGTCCAAGGTGAAGTCCGTCACGAAGATGACCGACAACCTGGGCGGCGGCAAGGCAGGCACCCCCTCGGCCACGACTGACAAGGTCTTCCTGCTCTCGATGACTGAAGTCTACGGTGACCTCCAGTCTGACGGCGCCCAGTACGAGTACTACAAATCCAAGGGCGTGACAACGTCGAACTATTCCAGTGCTTCGTCGAGCAGCTATCACTGGACTCGCTCCGCGCATCCGAGCAACTCCGCTTCCTTCCGCTGTGTCCACAGCAACGGCAGCTATGACTACTACAGCGCGACGAACATCTACTGCGTGTTCTCCGCCTTCTGCTTTTAGCCTCATCTGCAACCAATGAAAAGCCCGTGCGATTCTGCGCGGGCTTTTCATTTGGCAACCAAACGAACGATTCTCGTCTTGAGGCATAGTTATCGGTTTGAGGAGAAATGGGGTCATACAGCGGCTCTCAGAGCGCCTGCCGCACTCCCCTGCCATTACCCCTGCGGCGTCCTCG
>OIXV01000925.1_pt1 | contig 27285 bp, 25 predicted proteins | sample 1587771 | NCBI WGS metagenome assembly OIXV01 (sample SAMEA3888893, study PRJEB22519) | human gut metagenome | biome: human gut; feature: human-associated habitat; material: faeces | place: Denmark | collected 2010
AGCCGCCGGAGCGGTGCTTAAGCCGTCAGGCGGGAATTGTGCGGTGTTGCCTTTATTACCGGGGCACTGGCCAACACACAGGCACAGGCCAATGTGGCGCACCTGGCAGAGACCGCGCGGGCACACGCGCAGGCCGGGCACTGGATGTTCTTTACCCGTGATACCCACCAGGACAACTACCTGACCACGCGGGAGGGCCGCAGCCTGCCGATCGAGCACTGCATTGAGGGTGAGGATGGCTGGAATTTTGCGCCCGAACTGGAAAACGTCATGGCGGACACCGAGCCGGAAGTGTGCCACATTGTGGACAAACCCACGTTCGGCAGTTATATGCTGCCCAGTGAGATTCTGGATGAACTGATGGCACACAACAAGGCTGTTGAAGATATTGAAAAAATTGTTATTTATGGCTACTGCACCGATATCTGCGTGATTAGCAACGCCATGGTACTGCGTGCAGCTTTCCCGGAAACAGAGATCGAAGTTTTGTCGGACTGCTGCGCCGGGGTAACGCCCCAGAGCCACCAGACCGCGCTGGATGCCATGCGGGCCTGCCAGTTTACAATCATATAATAGGTGATGAAATAAAAAATACCGTGCAGCTTTTTTGAACTGCACGGTATTTTTATCTGTTTGTCAGCTGACGCAGCTGGTTCAGGTCCTCCCGCGTATCCACATCCCTCAGTTCGGCATCGTTCCGGGCGGACACAAGGCAGACGGAAGCGGGGTGGGCCCGCGCAACGGCATTGCCGCCTCGGCCATCCGGCAGGTGAAGCAGCTCCGAAAAATAATCCGCGCCGAACAGCACTGGGCTGCCGGGGGTGCCATCGGCAGCGCACAGCCGCACAATGGCATCGGGGGCCGCTGCCAGCGCCAGTGCTTCTACACTTTGCTGCGTGATCAGCGGCTGGTCCCCCGGCAGAAACAGGCAACCGCGCAAAGCGGGCTCTTTTCCCAGCAATGCCGCCAGCCCCAGCCGGACCGTATCGCTGCGGTAGGGCTGCGCGTGGCGCAGAACGGGGACGCCCTGCGCGTTACAGAGCGCCTCAACCTCTTCCGAGCGGGTCACGACAATGCGGCAGGCCAGCAGCGGCAGGGCGGCTAGCGCCAGCGCATTGGCGATCAGCGGTGCACCGCAAAAATCCGCCATCAGCTTGTTTCCGCCGAACCGCCGCCCCAGCCCGGACGCCATGACCACGCAGCCGAGAGCGGGCGCGGGATCGTCCAAATCCACCACAAAGGCATCCTGCCGGGCGCACAGTGTGGTTAAAAATGGGGTATCCTGCTTACGCACAATAGCGAGAACGCGCTTTGCATCCAGCAGCGCTTCCACTGCCTGCCGGAATTCGGGGCAGCTATTTTCCAGGTAACCGAGTTCATCCAGCACCGCCCATTCGCTCTCCCCTGCCGCCATGCGGTGCAGGGCGGGTACACCCAGCAGCAAAAAGCCGTCCGCCACGGGGCGCATCCGGTTTTCGCCTGGGGGCAGTGCCGGGTCAAAGCGGCCGATCACCGCTATTTTTCCGCCCACACTTTCTCGAATTTCCACACGGTCCGCAGGGTACGCTGCTGTGGTAATTTCCTGTGTCCCGGGGCAAAGCAATGGCACCAGCGCACGCAGCAGGGTGGTTTTTCCCGTACCGCGCCCGCCGGTCAACAGCAGGTGGCGCTTACCGCTCGCCCGGAAAGAACTTATAATAGAGCTCGCGGTCAGTCTGTACACAGGCATCACGGTAAGCCTCATACCTTTCCATAAAATTGCGGGCTTCATCCGTCAGGGTGCTGCCCCCGCCGCCGCGCCCGCCAATGGTTTTGCGGGTCAGCGCAAAGCCCAATTCTTTTTCCGCCCGCTTGACCATGCGCAGCGCTTTGGAGTAAGAAAGCCCCATGGCCTGTGCCGCCGCCCGCAGTGAGCCGGTCTCTTCAATCCGGTGCAGCAGGCGGCAGGGGCCTTCGCCAAAAAAGCGCTCGCCGATATCATCGCAGAGCATCACATGAATCTTCGGTTTCATTTTTCTTTCCTCACAACGGCAGCAGCGCCAGCCGCACCCGGCCCGTGCGGTCGGTCACGGGCACCAGTTCCAGCGGGCCGTATACTGCTGCCAGCGCGGATTGCAGCGCTTCAACCGGGTCGGTTCTGGGGTACAGCATGGCTCCAACCTGCCCGTTTTGCAGCACGATCAGCGTATCGCACCAGTCCAGCATCAGCATGGGGTCATGCAGGCAGATCAGCGCTGTTTTGCCGCTTGCATGCACAAATTCTGCCAGCAGCGCCGCCATATGGCTGCGGTTGGCAAGGTCCAGGGCGCTGTCCGGTTCATCCAGTAGCAGCAAAGGCGCATCCTCCACAAAGGTACGTGCCAGAATACAGAGCTGGCGTTCGCCGCCGCTCAGCGCCAGGTAGTCCTGCTCGGCTTTATCCGCCAGGCCTGCCGTGCGCAGGGCTTCTTCCGCTGCCGCACACATGGCAGCGGTGGGGCTTTGCAGCACGCCAAGGCGGGGGTTGCAGCCCATCAGCACAACTTCCCGTGCAGACATGGACACCGAAATTCCGCTTTGCTGCGGGATGTAACTGACCGTTTGTGCCAGACACCTGGTAGAAAGGCTTTCCAGCGGCACACCATCCATCAGGCAGCCCCCCGTATGGGGCAAAAGCCCGGCCACTGCGCGCAGCAGGGTGGTTTTTCCGCTGCCGTTCGCCCCCAATATTCCCACCAGCTGGCCGGGGGTATCTATCGTAAAATGAACATTTTGCAGGATGTTCTTATCGCCAAGACGGACGGCCAGATTCTCCACAGTGAACATTACCGCGTCTCCCTCCCCGGCTTTATAATAAGGTAGAGCAAAAACGGAACACCCAGCAGCGAGGTGAAGATACTGACCGGCAGTTCGGTTGCCGCCACCGTTTTGGCAATGGTATCCGCCGCCAGCAGCAGCGTGCTGCCCACCAGCCCGCTGAGCAGGCTGGTGGAGCGGCGGTTGTGCCCCGCCAGCAGCCGCGCACAGTGGGGGGCCAGCAGCCCGACAAAGCTGATCAGCCCAGTCACGCTGACAACCGCGGCCACCACCAGCGTTGCCAATGTCAGCAGCAGAAAACGCATCCGCCCCACCGGAACCCCCAGCAGCCGCGCTTCATCCTCTTCCACGGATAAAAGCATCGCCTGACGGTGCAAAGCAAAAATTACGGCGCAGCAGGAAATAACCATTGGAACGGGGAACCACACCCGGCTTTGCGTTACCCCCGCCAGGCTGCCCATGATCCAATATTCAATGCTGGCCAGCTCTTTTTCCGGGTCAGCGGTCAGCTTTAGCAGCATCAAAAGAGTTTGCGCCAGCGCATGTACGGCAATGCCCGCCAGCACCAGGTTCATCTTGCTGCGCCCCGGCGCGGCGGCCGCCAAGCCAAGCGAGAGAAACACCGCTGCCAGCCCGCCCGCAAAGGCGCATACCGTGGTGCCCAGCGTGCCCGAAGAGACAAACAAGATGGCACATGCCGCGCCAACGCTGGCCCCCGACGATACCCCAATGATATCCGGGCTTGCCAGTGGATTGCGGAAAACAGTCTGGTACACAAAGCCCGCCACGCCAAGACCGAACCCGCCCGCCAGCGCCATCACGGCACGGGGCAGGCGCAGTACCGTAAAGGTGCGCATTGCCATAGCGTCCCCCGCCAGCAGTGCCTGCAGGGTTATGGGATAACGGCCGAAATAAAGTGCCGCACCAAAGGCCATAAAAACGCAGAGCGTTGCGCCCAGAAGGCACAGCGCCGTACGTTTGCGGTTATTATTCATAAGATTCGGGGGTAAAGCCATAGAAGTTACCATAGAATTCATCGGCAGCGGCGTGGTAATACTCCTCGGTCACCTGCTCCGGGTGCAGCACGCTGGCAAGATAAACACTGCCAAGGAAGCTGGCCGGCACGGGGGAATCCACAGCCTCAACAGCGTGGGGCAGCTGGTAAACATGGCTCTCCTTGACGGCGGTGCAGTCCGCCAGGGCGGCATCGTTCAGAACAGAATCAACGTCATATTCAGCATCGGATGCCAGAATGATGTAATCGGGGTTCCAATCCAGGATCTGCTCATAGGAAACTTCGGCCCAGTAGGTATCTTCCACGCTGGCGGCGGCGTTTGTGCCGTTGGCGTTTTCGATCATCGTGTTCTGATACATGGCGGGGCCTGCGGTTTCCAACACGGAGCTGTTGCCTGCCAGGTAAACGCTGGGGGCATCGGTGCCGGCAACGACTTCGGCCAGGGCGGCCAGGTTGCTGTCAATGGCCATTTCCAGCTCCTCGCCGCGGGCGGTGGTGTTGGTTGCCTGTGCCAGCAGCTCGATCGCGCCGAACAGGCCGGCCTGGTTTTCCGGCTTAACAGCCAGCACGGTCAGGCCCATTTCCTCCATCTGGGGGATGGAATCCTTGAGCTTGGCGGGCACGATGACAAGATCCGGGGCCAGCGCAGCGCAGCCTTCCAGGTCAAACTCTTTGGCGGTGCCAATGCTGGGCAGGGACTGGATCTCCGGGGCGGACAGGCTGTAGATGTTGCGTTTGTCGGCTTTGGCTTCCACGCCAACCAGCTCGTTCTGCACGCCCAGCGCAATCAGCAGGCTGGTGGAAATGTAGTAGCCGCTGGCAAGGGTTTTGGGTTCTTCCTCAATGGTAACTTCGCGGCCCAGCTGGTCGGTAACGGTCAGCGGGTAGGTAACCGCCGTTTCGGCGGCAGGTTCTTCCGGTGCAGCAGTGGCTTCCGGGGCTGCGGTAGCCTCTACGGAAGCAGCCTCGCTGGTTGCTGCGGTACTGCTGGCAGCAGCGGTGCTGCCGCAGGCTGTCAGTGCCATAGCGGCGGCCAGCAGCAGGGCGGTCATTTTGGTCATTTTCATGTTTCTTACCTCTCTCTAAAACCAATATTCCGTTGTGTTTTTAAAACAACAACGGAATTATAGCAGAATTTGTGGTAAAATAAAAGTAGTACTACACAAAAGTATGATTTTACCCAAAAACGGAGAGCATTCTATGATAACGATTCGAGAATATGCCCGCCCCGCCACACTAGAAGAAGCATGGCAGCTGAACCAGAAGCGCCCGAACCGGGTGCTGGGAGGGATGCTGTGGCTGAAAATGGAAAAAATCAGCGTTGGCACAGCCATTGACCTATCTGCACTGGGGTTGGATACCATTGAAGAAACCGATACCGAATTTGCCATTGGCGCCATGGCAACGCTGCGCAGCCTGGAAACCCACGCCGCGCTGAACGCGGCCACCAACGGCGCCATGCGGGAGGCCGTGCGCCATATTGTGGGGGTGCAGTTCCGCAACTGCGCCACCGTGGGCGGCAGCGTGTACGGGCGGTTTGGCTTTTCAGACGTATTAACGCTGCTGCTGGCGCTGGACTGCGATGTGGAGCTGTACAAAGCAGGCCGGATGCCCATTGCACAGTTTGCCGCCCTGCCCTATGACCGTGATATTTTGACCCATGTTTACATAAAAAAGACGCCGGGGCTTGCAGTGCATTACCAGTCTGTGCGGGCCACCCAGACGGACTTCCCGATTTTGACCTGCGCTGCTGCACGCACGGCGGATGGAGCCTACCGCTTTGCCATCGGTGCACGCCCCATGAAAGCCATGCTTGTCTGCCCCACGGCCGCCCCGGATGAGCTGCCCGCCGCCGTACAGGCTGCGGTGCCCACCGGCAGCAACCTGCGCGGCAGTGCCGCCTACCGCACCCATCTGGTGGGGGTGCTTGTCAAGCGTGCCGTACAGGCACTGGGGAACCTGGAGGTGCTCTGATGCAAATTCATTTTACGTTGAACCATAAAAAAACAGCTGCTGAGATCGCCCCCGATACCCTGCTGATTGATCTGGTGCGCTCTTTAGGCTGCAAAAGCGTCAAGCGCGGGTGCGAAACCGCCAACTGCGGGCTGTGCACCGTGTTTTTGGACGAAAAGCCGGTGCTTTCCTGCTCTGTACTGGCGGCGCGGGTGGATGGCCGCAGCGTTACCACGCTGGAGGGCCTGCAGGAGGAAGCCGCTGAGTTCGGCGCGTTCATCGCTGACCAGGGGGCCGAGCAGTGCGGCTTCTGCAACCCCGGCTTTATCATGAATGCGCTGGCCCTTTTCCGCGAAAAACCCGACCCCAATGAGGAGGAGATCAAGGAATACCTTGCGGGCAACCTTTGCCGCTGCTCCGGGTACGAAGGCCAGCTGCGCGGGATCCAGAACTTTTTGGCGTGGAAAAAATCAAAGGAGGCTGCCCAATGAAAACTGTGAACCAGCCTGTGCGCAAGAAGGACGCCATGCAGCTTGTAACCGGCCAGCCTGTGTACATGGATGATGTTATCCCGCAGGACTGTCTCATCGTCAAGCTGCTGCGCTCCCCCCACGCCAATGCGATCGTCAAAAATATTGATACCTCCCGCGCCATGCTTGTGCCCGGCATGGAGGTGATTTACACCTGGAAAGATGTGGACCAGAACGCCCGCCGCTACACCCAGGCGGGCCAGACCTACCCCGAAATGAGCCCTTACGACCGCCTTGTGATCGACCGCCATGTCCGCTTTGCCGGGGATGTTGTTGCGATCCTTGCGGGCAAAGACGAAACATGCGTCGATAAGGCGATGAAGCTGATTCAGGTGGAATATGACGTTCTGCCCGCGGTGCTGGATTTCCACACAGCGCTCGATAACCCTATTCTTGTGCACCCGGAGGATAACTGGGAAGCCCTTGTTCCCGGCATCGGAGCTGACAAGAACCGCAACCTCTGCGCCCACGATGAATCCGGCGAGGGTGATATTGAGGCGGTATTGGCTGGGTGCGATGTGGTCATTGACCACACCTACCACACCCGCGCCTGCCAGCAGGCCATGATGGAAACCTTCCGCACTTATTGCAGCATTGATGCTTACGGGCGGCTGAATGTGCTCAGCTCAACGCAGATCGTGTTCCATTGCCGCCGCATTTTGGCAAACGCCCTGCACATCCCCAAATCCATGATCCGCGTTGCCAAGCCGCGCATCGGCGGCGGGTTCGGCGCAAAACAGACGTCAGTGTGCGAGGTTTACCCTGCCTTTGTTACCTGGAAAACGAAGAAGCCCAGCACGATCATCTATACCCGCTTTGAAAGCCAGACGGCTTCAACCCCGCGCCATGAGATGGAGATGCACGTGCGGCTGGGCGCAACAAAGGACGGCATCATCAAGGGCATTGACCTGCACACCCTTTCCAACACCGGCGCTTACGGTGAGCACGGCCCCACAACGGTGGGGCTTTCGGGCCACAAGTCCATCCCGCTGTACGGCAAGGCCGAAGCGTTCCGCTTTGTCAGCGATGTTGTTTACACCAACCACATGTCATCGGGTGCGTACCGCGGGTACGGCGCAACCCAGGGTCTGTTTGCGGTGGAATCCGCTGTGAATGAGCTGGCCGACAAATTGGGGATGGACCCGTTCGAGCTCCGGCAGCGCAACATTGTCCATGAGGGCGATGTTATGCCCGCCTACTATGGCCAGGTCAATACCAGCTGTGCGCTGGACCGCTGCCTGAAAACCGTGCATGACAGGATGGATTGGGACCATAAGTACCCCGTGCGCGAGATCGGCAACGGCAAGGTGCGTGCTGTTGGCATGGGCATGGCCATGCAGGGCTCCGGCATCGACCATGTGGACGTGGGCAGCGCCACGCTGAAAATTAACGATGACGGGTTCTATACCCTCTCCATCGGCGCAGCGGATATGGGCACAGGCTGCGATACGATCCTGGCGCAGATCGCTGCCGAAGTGCTGGAATGCCCGCTGGAAAACATTGCGGTTTTGGGCGCAGATACCGATTCTTCCCCCTATGATTCCGGTTCCTATGCGTCCAGCACAACCTATGTGACCGGCAAGGCCGTGGAAAAGTGTGCGCTGGAACTGAAAGATAAGATCTGCACCCTGGGGGCACAGCTGCTTGGGTTGGACAAAGCCGCCGTGCTGTTTACCGGCGATGCCGTGACAAGCGAGGATGGCACCCAGCGCGTACCGCTGGCCAGCATTGCAGCGGCATCCCAGTGCGGCAACACGGTGGCGCTGGAAGCCACCGTAACCCACAGCTCGGAGATTTCGCCTCCGCCGTTTATGGTTGGCGCCGCCGAAGTGGAAGTTGACCTGGAAACCGGCGAAGCCCAGGTGGTGAACTATGTGGCCGCGGTTGACTGCGGCACCCCTGTAAACCCGAACCTGGCCCGCGTGCAGGCCGAGGGCGGCATTTTGCAGGGCATCGGCATGGCGCTGACCGAGAATGTGACCTACAATGACCGCGGCATGCCGCGCGAAAGCTCCCTGATGCAGTACAAGATCCCCTGCCGCACTGACATTGGACATATTGACGTAAGTTTTGAGAGCAGCTACGAGGGCACCGGCCCGTTTGGCGCAAAGTCCATCGGTGAGGTCGTCATCAACACCCCGCTGCCCGCCGTGGCCGATGCCATCTACCACGCCACCCACAAACGCTTTTATGAGCTGCCCATCACCCGCGAGCAGATCGCAATGGCGGTGGAAAAGTGAGTGACGGGGGGCTTGCGCCAGGAGATGCAATGGCGTTCGCTTTATAAGCATACGGTTTGCTTCATTTTTTCCCTATCATAATCAAAACGCAGAAGCAATACAACAGCCACAACGGGCAAGCCCGCTGTGGCTGTTGCTTTTGGTGCCCTTTTTCACGCGGTAAGAAGAGCGTTCCCATTTATTTTGATTGTATCGTTGATACTGCCATTATAATGCCGCCGTGAGATAACAATAGCCCGGTATCCGCTTTGCTCCAAAAAGTGCGGTACCGGGCTGTGGCAATATTCTCCTGCTTATTTCCATCCGCGGGCGGTGGGGTCCAGCATTTCGGCGGCGGAATAGATCAGCGCGTTGCAGATGGCCGCCGCCACGTTGCTGCCGCCCTTGCGGCCCATGGCAACAATGGCGGGCACGCCGTGGCTTTCGCACACGGCAAACAGGCGCTCCTTGCTTTCCACCACGTTCACAAAGCCCACCGGCACACCGATAACCAGCGCCGGGCGCAGGCCGTTTTCAATTTTCTCGGCAATCGTCAGCAGGGCGGTGGGGGCGTTGCCCACGGCCAGCACGGCGCCGGGGTATTCGGCCGCAGCCTTGTGCATGGCGGCCACGGCGCGGGTGGTGCCCGCCTGTTTGGCCGCTGCAGCCACAGCGGGGTCCGCCATAAAGCAGAGTGCCTGCCCGCCCAGCTTGGCCAGGCCCGGCTTGGTGATGCCTGCCAGGGCCATGTTGGTATCGGTGATGATCGTTGCCCCGGCGTGCATAGCAACAATACCGGCGGCTACCGCGCCGGGGGTAAAGTGCAGGGTCTGCGCATAGTCAAAATCCGCGGTGGTGTGGATGACCCGCTTGACTACAGGGGCGTTTTCCGGCGGGATGTCCAGCCCGCGCTGGGCCAGCTCCCCGGCAATAATTTTCATGCTGGTGCGTTCAATATCGGCAGGCAGGTGGTGCTGCGGCATCATTGGTCATTTCCCCTTTCGGCGGGCTGTGCAAGGCCCATAGCCGCATACACGGCGGCCAGATCCAGGTTATGGCGTACCCCATCGGCCAGCAGATCCAGCTGCTGGGTACGGTATTCCTGCATGGAGATCGGTGCTGCCGCGGCGGGGTCAATCCCCTTGCGGCGGCAAAGATAGGCGGCAAACTGCTCGGTCAGCTCACCGCTGTCAAACAGGCCGTGCAGGTAGGTGCCAAACACCTGGCCCTGCACGCAGCCTTCGGGGGTGCCGTCCGCCAGGGTGCAGAACGGCGCGCCCTGCACAGTGGTGCGCCCGGTGTGGATCTCGTACCCAGTCAGGTGCGCCCCGGCAAAGGGCTCCGCCGTCACGGTCGCCTGGCTTTGGGTGCGGCGCTTTTCGGCGGTAAAGGTGGTTTGGGTGGGCAGCAGGCCAAAGCCGCGCAGGGTTTGCGGGCGGCCGCTCTCGGTGCCTTCCGGGTCGGCCAGGGTCTGGCCCAGCATCTGGTAGCCGCCGCACACCCCCAGTACCGGTGTGCCGCGCTGGGCCAGCTTGCTGATGGCTGCTTCCAGCCCGCACTGGCGCAGCCACAGCAGGTCGTCCACGGTATTTTTTGTACCGGGCAGGATCACGCAATCCGGCGCGCCAAGCTCGCGGGTGGTCTGCACATAGCGCACGCCAAGCAGCGGGTGCTGCTCCAGCGGCATAAAGTCCGTAAAGTTGGAAATATGCGGCAGCCGCACAATGGCAGCATCCAGCGGCTTGACGGCATTTTTGACCTGCAGCCGGTCAGAAAGCGAATCCTCGTCCTCAATATCCGCCTTTAAGTACGGCACAACGCCAAACACCGGCAGGTGGGTTTTCTCTTCCAGCATGGCAAGGCCGGGGCGCAGAATCCCAACATCGCCGCGGAACTTGTTGATGACAAGCCCTTTGATGCGCGCCCGTTCGTCCGGCTCCAGCAGTTCCACCGTGCCAAACAGCTGGGCAAACACGCCGCCGCGATCAATATCACCCACCAGCAGCACAGGGGCATCCACCAGCTTGGCCAGCCCCATGTTCACGATGTCATCGGCTTTCAGGTTGATTTCAGCCGGGCTGCCCGCGCCCTCGATGACGATAATATCAAAATCTTCCGCCAGGCTGTTGTAAGCCGCCAGAATATCGGGGATGAGCTGTTTTTTGCGGCGGAAATACTCCGCCGCCGGCATCTGGCCGCGCACTTCCCCGTTGACGATCACCTGGCTGCCAATATCGCTGCTGGGCTTGAGCAGGATGGGGTTCATCCGCACATCCGGTTCCACCCCGGCTGCCTGGGCCTGCACCACCTGGGCGCGGCCCATTTCCAGCCCGTCACGGGTCACAAAGCTGTTCAGCGCCATGTTCTGGCTTTTGAACGGGGCCACCCGCCAGCCATCCTGGGCAAAAATGCGGCAGAGCGCCGCGCACAGCAGGCTTTTGCCCGCGCCGCTCATGGTGCCCTGCACCATAATACATTTTGCTTTGCTCATTTTAGTACCTCCCGCATGGTCTGCAGCAGCTGTTCGTTTTCCGGCGCGGTGCGCACAGCGGTGCGGTACCAGCCGGCGCTCAGCCCCGGGTAATTGCCGCAGCTGCGCAGGCAGACGCCCCGCTGCTGCAAGACCGCACCCAGCGTTTTCGGCGCGCGGAACAACAGGTAGTTGGCGCTGCCCTCGATCACCTGCAGCCCCAGTGCCCGCAGCCCGGCCGCCAGTCTGGGGCGCTGGTCGGCAATCAGGGCGCGGACGGCATCGGCATAGGCGGTTTCCCGCAAAGCGGCAGCGCCCGCAGCCTGCGCCAGGCTGGATACCCCCCACGGTTGGCCCGCGGCCTGCATTTTGGCCAGCAGCGCGGTGTTGGCGCACAAGGCATACCCCAGCCGCACCCCGGCCATGGCGTACAATTTGGTGAACGCTTTCAAAATAACAAGGTTGGGCGCGGTTTGCAAAAGCGGTTTGGCCGTCAGGGCATCCCGCTGCTGCAAAAAGTCCAGAAAGCACTCATCCACCACCAGCACGGCCCCGCAGTCCGCACAGCGGCGCACCAGGCGCTGCACCAGCTCCGGCGGGGTAATTTGCCCGGTGGGGTTGTTGGGCTGGCACAAAAACACCAGGTCAATGCTCTGGTTCACTGCCTGCACAAAGGCTTCCGTTACGGCAAAATCATCGGCCTCATGCAGGGTTTCCCGCTTTACTTCGCAGCCAACGCTTTCCAGTGCAGCGGCATACTCGGCAAAGGTGGGGGCGGGCAGCAGGGCGCGGCGGGGCTTGAGCGCCCACACCAGCCGGTAGATCAGATCCGCCGCCCCATTGCCGCACAAAATCCACGGTTCCGGCAGCTGTTCCGCCCGGCTGAGTGCCGTGCGCAGCTCCCGGCAAAGGGGGTCCGGATAGCGGTCCGCAGTGGGCAGTGCCGCAACGATGGCATCCGCCACGCCCTGGGGCAGGCCAAGCGGGCTGACATTGGCCGAAAAATCCAGCGCATCATGCCCAAAGCGGGCGCGGTAGCCCGCCCAATCACCGCCATGTACCAGTTCCATTCCGTTCTCCCCTTTTCGTTGTTACATCGCCAGCACCAGCAGGCGCAGGGCAATGCCCAACCCCAAAGCCAGCAGGCTTTCGGCATACATCATGCGGTCGGCCCGCAAAATGTCCTTTGGTTCCACGGGGCGCAGCGCATCCCCAATGGTGGGTTTATCATAATACTCGCCAAAATAGTAGGCGGGGCCTGCCAGCTGCACGCCCAGGGCACCGGCGCAGGCACTTTCGGTCTGGGCGCTGTTGGGGCTGGCATGGTTGCGGCGGTCCCGCCGCCAAATCTTCCATGCGCCGCGGGCACTGCTGCCGGTCAGGGCGGCAGCGGCAACCCACAGCAGCCCGGCCAGGCGGCTGGGCAGATAGTTGGCCACGTCGTCCAATCTGGCAGCGGCACGGCCAAAATACAGGTATTTCTGGTTTTTGTAGCCCAGCATGCTGTCCATCGTGTTGATGGCCTTATAGGTCAGCGCCAGCGGCGCGCCGCCCAGCAGCATGTACAATAGCGGGGCAATCACGCCATCGCTGGCGTTTTCGGCCACGGTTTCCACAGCGGCTTTGGTCACGCCCTCCGCCGTCAGGTTTTGGGTATCGCGCCCCACAATGCGGGCCACGGCCTTGCGGGCGGCGGGCAGGTCCTGCTTTTGCAGCTCTTTGTACACATTGCGGCTTTCCTGCGCAAGACCCTTAGCGGCCAATGCCTGGGCGCACCAGAACATCTGCACGGCAAGCCCCGCCAGCGGGTGCAGCGCCGCCGCCAGCCTGCACACCAGCGCTGTGATGAGGAACGTGCCCACCGGCAAAACGGCGGCCAGCACCGCCCCGCCGCAAAGCTCCCCCTGCGGCGTTTGGGGAAATTGTGCGCGCAGGCGTTTTTCCAGCGCGGTGATGGCTTTGCCCATCAGCACAACGGGATGCGGCAGCCAAGCCGGGTCGCCAAAAATGGCATCCAGCACAAAGCCGCCCAAAACGGCCCAGCAAATCAGCATGGTAACTCCTTTGTATACTGCACGATTTTGACCACGCGCAGGGTTTTCTGGTGTATCCAATCGGCGGCATCCAGCACAAAGCCGCCCGCCGCGGGGGCACACCAGGAATAATAGTTTTTATGGGGCACGGCGAACCGTTCCAGCGCCGCCATCTGGGTGCCGCCGTGGGCAACGATCACCAGCTGCGGTTCCCCCGCCGCCAAAGCGGCATCCACCAGCGCGGCAAATGCTGTGCAGACACGCTGGCAGAATTCCGCCTTGCTTTCCCCGCCCGGGCAGCGGCCTTCGCAGCCGGTTTCCACCCAGGCGCGGTACTGGGGGTCGTGCTCCATCTCCCGGTAATTGCGGCCCTCAAACACGCCAAAGTCCATCTCTTTCAGCCCGTCTGCCACAACCAGCTCCGCATCGGGGAAAAGCACTTCCGCCGTCTGCCGGGTGCGCTGCAAGGAAGTAATCATGACCGTTTTGGGGGCAAAATCCGCCCGGCGCAGCTGGGCAAGGCCCTGCGGGCACAGCGGTACATCCCGCCTGCCCTGGTAACGCTTTTCCAGGTTTTCCTGCGTTAAGCCGTGGCGCAGCAGGTAGATCAGCATGGCGGCAGCTCCCCTTTCAGCACGGTGGGCAGGCCGCAGAACATCTGCACCACACAGTCGGCCCGCTCAGCCAGCAGGCAGGCAAGGCGGCCGGCGGCTTCCCGCGCGGCGCGCTGGACGGGGTCAATGGGCACCACGCCGCCGCCAACCTCGGTGGCGGTTACTACGTCATATTGGGCAAGCTCGTCCGCAAGGGCGGGCAGACTTTCGGCATTGGCGGCAAGGGTCTGCACCTCGTAAATCTGCCGCCCGCCAAAGGGTTTGGCAAAGGTACGCTTGCCGCTGTACAGCGGGCCGGTAATAAACAGCATGTTACAAAAACCCCTTCCACTGGCAAAACACAAGGGCCGCCAGCATATACAGTTCCGCTTTTTGCAAAAACCACCCGGCCAGGTCCCCGGTAATACCGCCAAACTGCTTGACCGCCACACGGTGGTAGCGCCACAGGGCAACCCCTGCCGCCAGCACCAGCACGCCGCCGCCCAGGGCAAAAAGTGCCACTGCCAGCACAATGCTAAGGCATCCCAGCACCCGGCGCACCGTGGTGCGGTCCGCCGCCGTGGCAAACGTGTGCGCAAGGCCGGTATTTTTAGCCAGGGGAAAGGCCGCCACTGCGTAACCGGAGCAGGCACGCTCCAGCACCAGCGCCAGCAGCCAGACAGCCCCCACCTGCGGGGTAAACTGCACGCAGCAGCACAGCGCAAAGTAGGCCACAAAGTAGCTGCACAGCCGGATCACGGCGAACGCGCCGCAGTGCGGGTCCTTGAGGATATCGAGCTTTTTCTGGGTATCGCCATAGCTGCAAAGGGCATCGCAGGTGTCGGCGTAACCATCCAGATGGATGCCGCCCGTGACCCAGACAGGGATCAGGCAAAAGCCCGCCGCGCGCACCATGGCGGGCAGCGGCAGGCTGGCGCACACGCACCACAGCACGCCGCACAGCACCCCCACCAGCGGGAAGGCACAGAGCGAATACCGCATGTTTTTCTCGTTCCAGTCAAACTGCGGCACCGGCACAGCCGAGAACATGGCCAATGCCACGGCGATCGTCTGCAAAACTGTCATGGGCGTTTCCCTCCTTTGTAGTACACCGGCAGGCCGCACACCACGCGGCAGACGGCGTCGGCTTTGGCGGCAACGGCATTGTTGACCATGGCAAGGGCCTGCAAATAAAGGTCTGTCTCCCCGGCATAGTCCGCCCCGCCGCTGAATACCTCGTTGCTGACGATGATAAAATGGTTGCATTGTGCGGCGATTGCCTCGATCCCCGCCAGCATTTTTTCCGCCGCCTGCTTGGGCGGCAGGCAGCTGCCGTCGGGACGGTACAGCTCATTGGCGGCCAGGTTGCCCAAATCTTCCAGCAGGGCAGTGCCCTGCTGCGGCAGGCGGACAAGATGCAGGTTTTGGGGACATTCCACGGTAGCAAACTGTTTTTGCGCCCGCATGGCGCGGTGTTTGGCTACCCGCGCGGCGCACTCGGCATCCCACACCTGCATGGTGGCAAGGTAATAGCGCGGGCCGCCGCTCTGCACGGCAAGGTGCTCCGCATAGGCGCTTTTGCCGCTGGCTGCGCCGCCGATAACCAGCGTCAGCATTGTGGGGTGTACGGCGCAATGCCGCCCTCCGCAAAGGAATAGCAGCCGCGGTAGACGGCCAGAGCCATATCCCACAGCGGGATGGAAGCCACCGCGCCGGTGCCCTCGCCCAGATGCAGGTTGGCGGTGATGAGCGGCGCTTTGCCCAAAGCATCCAGCACCATATGGGCGGCAGGCTCCGCCGAAACATGGCTGGCAAACACCGCCTTGGCTGTTGCGGGGCAGAGCCGCACCGCGCACAGCGCCGCCACGCTGCTGATAAAGCCATCCATCAGAACGGGCACACCCTCCAGCGCGCCGCCCAAAAACACGCCGCACAGCCCGGCAATATCAAACCCGCCCAGCTTGGCCAGCACATCCAGCGGGTCAGCGGGATTGGGCTGGTTGTGGGCAATGCCGCGCCGGATCGCATCAATCTTGCGGGCAAGCCCTGCATCCGAAAGCCCGGCCCCGCGTCCGGTCATGCTCTGCACGGGGGCCCCCAGCAGCACGCTTGCCACGGCGCTGGAGGTTGTGGTGTTGCCAATGCCCATCTCCCCCGTTGCTAACAGTTGAACTCCCTGCTGCTTTTGTCCGCGCACCAGCGCAATGCCGCAGCCGATGGCCTGCACGGCCTGGGCGCGGGTCATGGCCGGGCCGCAGGTAAAATCTTTGGTGCCGGGGGCAATGCGGCAGTCCTGCGCGCCGGGCACCGGGGCACCGGCAATGCCCATATCCACCGGCACAACGCTGCAATGGGCGGCAGCTGCCATCTGGCACACGCTGGTGCGCCGCGCGGCAAGGTTTTGCAGCACCGCGCGGGTCACGCTGGCGTCGGTTTGGCTCACGCCCTGGGCCACCACGCCGTTATCGGCGCACAGCACCAGCACGGCGCGGCGGGCAAAATCCAGCTCCGGGGTGCCGGTCAGGGCGGCGGCGTCCTCCAGCATGGTTTCCAGGCTGCCCAGCCCGCCCAGCGGTTTGGCCAGCGCGGCCCAGTGGGCGTGCGCCGCGGCGCGGGCAGCTTCATCGGGCGGGGTGATGGTTTGCAGCCGTGTGTTCAGTTCAGGTTCCGTCATACCGTTCTCCCTGTTTTTGTTTGGGCATACTGCGCCGCAGCCGTTACAAAGCGCTGCGGCAGCGGGGTGCCCGCCCAGTATAGATGCGGGAACCCCGCATACAGATGCCCGTTGGCAAAGCCGCAGTCCCAATGGCGGCCATTGGCTTTTTGGGCGGCAAAAGCGGTGCCGTTGCAGGTGGAATCCCAATGGTGGAACTCATGCACAGGCACCGGCTCCCCTGCGCGGAAGAGCATGCTGTCCGCCTGCGGGGTGAGCGTGGCATAGCCAAAGCGCACCAGCCGCCCCACGCGGAACCCCTGCCCCGGCAGCACACCCGCCATGGGGTGGGCGGTTCCGGCGTCATCTTCCAGCGTTTGGCCCAGGTACAAAAAGCCGCCGCATTCCGCCACGGTGGGCAGGCCGCGCTGCACGGCGGTGTTTATGGCGCAGCGCATGGCGGTGTTGGCCGCCAGCTGGGCGGCGTACAGCTCCGGGTAGCCGCCCGGCAGGTACAGCCCGCCGATATGTTGCGGCAGCGCGGCATCCCGCAGCGGGCTGAAATAGCAAAGCTCTGCGCCTGCGGCCTGCAGGCTTTCCAGCGTTTCGGCATAGGTAAAGCAGAACGCTTCATCCTGTGCCACGGCAATGCGCACGGTGGGGGCTGCGGTCTGAACCGCAGGGGCCATTGGGGCCGGGCGGTCAAACAGGGCCAGCAGCCGCGGCCAGTCGATATTTTTTTGCGCGGCGGCGGTCAAAATCTGAATTTTTTGCTGCAAATCAGCAATTTCGCCCGCGGTTTTCAGCCCCAGGTGGCGGCTTTCGATGGCGGCATCCGGCATGGGGGGCAGAAAGCCCACCACCGGCAGGCCGGTTTCCCGTTCCAGCATGGGGGCCAGCAGCTTGTACAGCATCTCGGTGCAGTCGTTCAGCAGAACGCCCGCAATGTGGTGCGGCGTGCGGAACGCTTTTAAGCCTTGCAGCTGGGCGGCCAGCGTTAAACTGGCCCCCTTGGGGCGCACCACCAGCAGCACCGGCAAGTCCAGCACATCGGCGGTGTGCCAGGCGCTGGCGGCAGCGCTTACGCCGCCAAGGCCGTCATAATAGCCCATGGCACCCTCACACACCGCGCTGCCATGGCCCGCCGCGCCGCTGGTGTACAGCCGTCGCACGGTCTGCGGGGTGGAGAAAAACAAGTCCAGATTGTGGCTGGGCACCCCCAGCACGGCGCGGTGAAACATGGGGTCAATGTAATCCGGCCCGCACTTGAACGCGCAGGGCTCCAGCCCGCGGGCTTTCAGGGCGGAAAGCAGGGCGCAGGCGGCGGTGGTTTTTCCGCTGCCGGAACTGGGCGCGGCCAAAAGCAGCTGCAGCATTCTCATTCCCTCACGATCAAAAATACCGGGTTGTTGGCCATCATCAGGTGCAGGCTGCCTGCCGCCTTGCTGCGGCTTACGGCAATCTGGGTCACCTGTGCGGCCAGCCCGTGGGCGGCCAGGGCGGCAATACTCTGCTGCAAGGTTTCCAGCGCAATGGCGGCGATACAGAGCCGGGTCTGCGGGTTGGCGGCCAGGGCGGCGTCTACAATGGCCTGCATATTGCCCTTGCTGCCGCCGATGAAAACAGCATCCGGCGCGGGCAGATTTTGCAGCGCTTCAGGGGCTTTGCCCGCGATCAGCGTTAAGTTACTGGCGGCAAATTTGGCCTGGTTCTGGCGAACCAGCGCGCAGGCATCGGCATCACATTCCACCGCGTACACCTGACCCATGGGGGCGGCCAGCGCCATTTCCACGCTCACGCTGCCCGTTCCGGCACCGACATCCCACAGGGTATCAGTGGGGGCAACGGCCAGCTTGGCCAGCGCGGCGGCGCGCACCTCCTGCTTGGTCATCGGCGTTTTGCCGCGGATGAAGGCTTCATCCGGCAGGCCGGGCACGCGGGGCTGCGGTTTGGGGCAGGGCTCCACCAGCAGCACGCTGAGCGGCGCAAAGCTGCCGCCCGCCAGCGTTTGCACCGTATCGGTGATGACCTTTTGCTGCGGGGTGCCAAGGTTCTCACCAACCGTGGCCTGCACCGCGCCAAAGCCTGCGGCGGCTAGAATCTCACACAGCGCGGCGGGGCTGGTATTGCGCCCGCCTGTCAAAAAAAAGGTCGGGCGGTCGCTCCGGCACTCTGCCGCAGGGGCGCAGGCACATCCGTGGGCGCTGACAAGGTGCCAGTTCTGCCACGGCCTGCCCAGCGCCGCGGCCAACAGCTGTACGCTGGAAATCCCCGGCAGCACCGTTACTTCCGCCCCCTGTGTCCGCAGCTTGGGCACCAGCGCCGCAGCACCGGAATAAAAGCCGGTATCCCCGCTGTAAACCAGCGCGGCGGTCTGGCAGGGCTCCGCTTGCAGGCAGGCCAGCACTTCATCCGGCAGGTAAATTGGCTTGCGGTTGGGGGTACAGCCATCCGGCAGGTTTTGCAGCAGCCGCTTTGCCCCCAGAATCAGCCCTGCCGTTTGCAGGGCCTGCAAGCCCTGGGCAGTCAAACTGCCGGGCAGCCCGCTGCCCATGCCAACCAATGTAATCTTCATAACAGCTCCCTGCATCGTTGCAAAATTTCTTCGGCGGCCTCGCCGCATTCCTCCGGGCGGCGCAGTACAACCAGCACAGCCCCGCTTTGGGCAGCAGCCTGGGCTTTTTCGGCAAAGCCGCCCGCGCTGCCGCCGTCCTTGGTGACAAGGTAACGGATGTGGAACTGCTGCATCAGTGCAAGGTTCAGTTCCAGCGTAAAGGGCCCCTGCATGGCAATGATGTTGCGGTGCGGAATGCCCGCGCCCTCGCACGCCGTAATGCCCGCCACGGTGGGCAGCACCCGCGGGTACAGGCGGGCGGCATCCAGCCCGGCAAAGGCCGCAAGCTCCTTGGCGCCGGTGGTGAGCAGAACATTGCCCTGCGTTGCGGCTAAATACTGCGCGGCCTGGGCGGCGCTGCCCAGAACCACACTGCCCGCGGGCAAGGTGCTGGCGGCACGCAGCAGGCGGTGGTACTCTACCCCGGCTGCGTTGGCGGCGGCGCGGATGTTTTTGGTGGCTTCCACCGCGTAAGGGTGGGTGGCATCCACACAAAGGGCTGCGCCCTGCAAAAGCTCCGCCATGGCGCCGGGCAGCAGACGGCCGGAATGTACGGTAATGCCGGGGGCCTGGCCCTGTTCCTCGGCCCCCAGGTCGGTTGCTACGCTAACGGTAACGGCAATGCCCAACGCGGCAGCGGCGCGGGAGAAATCCCGCCCTTCGGTAGTGCCGCTGAACACAACGATCCTCATACCCCGTGGTACCCCCGCGGCGTTACCATCCACCCGCTGACCTGGTGGGTGGCGCTGTTGCCGATGAACACCGTGGTGAACATATCCACGGTGGTGTGTTCCAGCTCGGCCAGTGTCATCTGGCTGCTCTGCTGGCCGGTGCGGCCAATGCTGCGCACCACGCCGCAAAGGGTACCCGCCCCCTTGCCGTTTTGCAACAGGATGCGAACCGCTTTTTGCAGGTAATCCGGCCGCCCTTTGGAGGAGGGATTGTACAGCGCCACGCAGAAATCCCCCATGGCGGCGCAGGCCAGCCGCTTTTCGATCATCTCCCACGGAGTCAGCCGGTCCGAAAGGGAGATCACGCAGAAATCATGGGCCAGCGGTGCGCCCAGCACGGCGGCACCGCTTAATGCGGCGGTCAGGCCGGGAACGACCTCCACTTCCACATCGGGGTATTCCGCCGCCAGCTCCAGCAGCGGGCTGGCCATGCCGTACACCCCGGCGTCGCCGGAGCAGACAAGCGCCACCGTTTTGCCGGTCTGGGCCGTTTGCAGCGCCCAGCGGCAGCGGTCAATTTCTCTGGTCATACCGGTGGCATAGGTTTCTTTTTCCGGGTACAGGGGGCGCACAAGGTCGATGTAAACGGTGTAACCGCACAGCACATCAGCCTCTTGCAACGCATGGCGGGCCTGCGCGGTCAAAAACTGGGCATCGCCAGGGCCAAGGCCCACAACGGATACAAGGTTACGCTTCATCGGTTTTCCATCTCCAATCCGGGGCAAAGGGGCGCACGGCAGCGGCAAAGGTCACGCCGGTATGCGCATATTTGGGCAGCAGCAGCGTGCCGCCGGAAGCCAGCACGGCGGCGCGCTCGCAGACGTTATCCACACCCGTTACTCCCTGCACAAAGCGGGAGGCGCTGAAAGTTCCGGGCACAGCGCGCAGCTGGGCGGCGGAATAAAAGCTGACCGGCCAGCCGTGGCTGCGGCAGAACTCCAGCAGGCCGGGGTCGTTCTGTTTCAGGTCAATGCTGGCGGCGGCGGTAATTCCGACCGGGGCCAAATTTGTATCGGCGCAGAACGCTGCAAACGCGGCTTCCAGCTGGGCGGCGGTGGTACCGCGCTTGCAGCCAACGCCCAGCACGCCAATGCGGGGGATCAGATGCAAAGCGTTCCCCTGCGGGGTCATTGTCAGGGCAAAATCAGCGCCAGACGGTTCTTCGGCTTCCGCCACACCGGCGGGCGGGGTGCCCGCAATGGCCCAGGGGGAAGCATACCGCACCGTTTTGCCGGCCAGCAGTGCCCCGCTGACTAATTTAATGCGCGGGGTTTCCCACACAGCGCAGTTTTGTTTTTTGGCCCACTCATCCACGGCAAACAGGCCGTTGGCATCGGTCGCCGTGGTGATCACCGGCACCGCACCACAGGCGGCAGCCAGCCGGCAGGCCAGGTCATTTGCGCCGCCCAGATGGCCGGAGAGCAGCGGCACCGCAAAGCGGCCGCATTCATCCAGCACCACAACGGCGGGGTCGGTGGCCTTGCTTTGGCAGTGGGGCGCAATGGCCCGCACCGCAATGCCCGCCGCCCCCACAAACACCAGGGCATCCGCCGCGGCAAACTGCTGGGCCGTCCACCCGGCCAGCGTCACCCCGCCCAGCCCGCAGCGGCTGACGGAGCCGGGGCAGGTTTGGGCCAGCTGCTGCGCCAGCGCCAGCCCCTTGGCCGTAAAGGCAAGATACGCACAGTTCACGGTTTGGTCCCCTCGCGGTATTCGGTGGTAAAGGCGGGGTCGTACAGTTTGCTGCGGGCATAGCAGCGGCCAAGGAAATCCCCCACCACGATCAAGGCCGTTTTGGTAATGCCCGCCTGCTTGGTGCTTTGGGCCAGGGTGCCAACGGTGCAGCGCACGGTTTTCTGCTCCGGCCAGGTGGCCTTGTACACCACGGCGGCGGGGGTGCTTGCGGTGTATGCCCCCTGCAGCAGTGCTTCCTGCACTTTATCAATTAAGCCGATGGAGAGAAAAATCACCATGGTAGCGCCGTGGCTGGCCAGGCTGGCGAGCTTTTCCTTTTCCGGCACGGGGGTGCGGCCCTCCATGCGGGTAATGATGACCGTCTGGCTGACGGCGGGCAGCGTGTACTCGGCGTTCAGCGCGGCGGCGGCACCGCAAAAGCTGGAAACACCGGGCGTATCATCGTAAGCAATGCCGTTGGCGTCCAGCGCGTCCATCTGCTCCCGGATGGCCCCGTATAAACAGGGGTCCCCGGTGTGCAGCCGCACAGTGGTTTTGTGTTCGGCTTCCATTTGGCGCATCACGGCAAGCACCTGTTCCAATGTCATTTCAGCACTGTTATAAATGGCGCAGCCGGCTTTGGCCAGCCCCAGCAACGCCGGGTTGACCAGGCTGCCCGCATAAATAATGCAGTCCGCCGTTTGCAGCAGCGCCGCACCGCGCCGGGTGATCAGATCCGGTGCGCCGGGGCCTGCGCCCACAAAATGTACCATACCTCATTGCTCCTTTTTCTGCCAGCTTTGCAGCAGCTGGGCGGCGGTCTCAGTCTGGCCCAGCGGCCCGGCCTGGTTGGAAAACAGTACAGCCCCCACCCGGAACGCCCCCGCCACGCGGCGGTCCAGATGCAGCTGGATGGCCTGCAATAGGCTTTCGAGCACCGGCTCCCGCAGGTTTTCAGCATCCAGAATGTCCAGGCAGGCGTCCGTTGTGGCGGCGTCCATCAGGGCGCGGCAGGTGGCCTGGCTGGCCCCGCAGAGCGCCGCATGGGCACAGAACAGCTCGGTGCGGCAGTCTGCCATGCGGGAATGGGTGTTCATAATGCCGCCCGCCAGCTTGACCAGCTTGCCGATGTGCCCCACCAGCAATACCTCTGCAAACTGCTCCGCAGCAGCCATATCCAGCGCATCCCCCATAAAGTTGGAGCACTTGACCACCGGGATGCTGCTGTATTCCGGCAGGTTTTGGGCCAGGTAGTCCAGCCCATAGTTGCCGGGGGCCAGGATCAGCCGCTTGGGGCTTTGCTCCCGCAGGGCGGCCTGGTGGATCTCCAGCTGCACGGTATCCAGGATGGCCTGCTGGCTCATGGGCTCCACAATGCCGCTGGTGCCCAGGACGGAAAGCCCGCCTTCCACCCCGATGTGGGGGTTAAAGGTGCGTTTGGCGGCTTCCTCGCCCCCCTCGATCGAGATCATTACGTCAAAGCCGCCGTCATACCCGGCTGCTTCGGCCTCCGCGTGCAGGGCATCGGTGATCATTCGGCGCGGCACATGGTTGATGGCCGCCTGCCCCACCGGCTGGTCCAGGCCGGGCTTCGTCACACGGCCCACACCGGGGCCGCCGTCAATCGTGACCTGGCCGGGGGCATCCGGCAGCAGGGTGATGTCGGCTATGACCGGCAGACCGGTGGTAACGTCCACATCGTCCCCGCCGTCCTTGCGGATGGCGCACTGGGCGCCGGCGGCTGTTTTGCGGCAGTAGATGGGCGCAACTTCCACCACAATGCCTTTTGGGGTGCGCAGGCCGACGGATTCCGGCGCTTTACCGGTCAGCAGCAGGCGGGCGGCCCCGGCAGCGCCAAGGGCGGCGCAGGTGCCGGTGGTGTAGCCGCAGCGCAGCAGCTTTTGCCCGCTGCGGATGTAATGTTCAAACCTGGGCGGCTCCTGTTTGGCGGGTCTCCGTTCGGGTTCACGCTCCGGCTGGGGGCCGTACAGTGCTTCATACTGCTCTTTGGTCAGGCGGTACAGCGTGCGGATGTTCTCTGCGGCAAACGCGTCTTTCGGTGTCATCACGCCGGAAACGCCCTGCGGCGATACGCACACCACGGTATCCGCAATTTTTTGCGCCAGCTCCAGCTCGTGCAGGCTGACAATGACGGCCACCTGTTTTTCCTGTGCCAGCTGGCGCAGGATGGTCAGCAGCTCAATTTTGCCTTTGATGTCCAAAAATGACGTTGGTTCGTCCAGCAGGATAATTTCCGGCTGCTGGCAGACGGCGCGGGCCAGCAGAACGCGCTGGCGCTGGCCATCACTGATTTTGGTAAAGTCCCGGTCGGCCAGCTCATCCGCCTGCACCAGATGCAGAGCATCCCGCACCTGCTGTTTGTCCTGCTCGGACAGGATGCCCAGCCGCCCGGTGTAGGGGTAGCGCCCGGCAGCGGCCACATCAAAACAGGTGGTCAGTTCGGTGTGGCGGGTGTGGGGCAGCATCAGGGCCATTTTGCGCGCGCGGGCATTGGGGGTGTAGGTTGTCAGGTTTTGGCCCTGCAGCAGCACAGCGCCGCTTTGCGCCGCCAGCTGCCCGGCCAGCGTTTTGAGCAGGGTGGATTTGCCCGCGCCGTTGGGGCCAATCAACGCTAAGATCTGCCCGCGCTGCACGCCAATGCCAATGTTTTGTAATAGCGGCGTTTTGCCGTACCCGATGGCAAGATCCTGCGTTTGGCAGTAAAATGCTTCGCTCATGCCCGGCCCTCCCCGCTTTGGCGGCGCACCAACAGCCAGATGACTACCGGCGCACCAAATACCGCTGTGACGGAGCTGATGGAAAGCTCGGTGGGGGCAAACAGGCTGCGGGCGATCAGATCACACAGCAGGCAGAACGCCGCCCCACCCAGCGCACAGCCCGGCAGCACATGCAGCGGCTTGGCGCTTCCCAACGCCTGCTTGACCAAGTGCGGCACCGCAATACCCACAAAGGAAATGGGCCCCGCAAACGCCGTGACGCAGGCGGCCAGCAAACTGGAAAGCAGCACCAGCGCCACGCAGAACGGCCGCACAGCCACACCCACGCTTTGGGCATACTGCTCCCCCATCTGGTAGGCGGCCATGGGCTTGGCCAGCAAAAAGGCCGCGGCCAAACAGGGCAGCACCACCAGCGCAGCGGTGGCCACATTGCCCCAGGTCATGCCGGAAAAGCTGCCCATGGACCAGTTGTGCAGGTTGACGATGTTGGAATCCTGTGCAAAGGCCACTACAATATCGGTGACGGCGGAGCAGATATAGCCGATCATCACGCCGCAGATGACCAGAATGCTCATGCGGTGTACCCGGCGCGCCACGCTGAGCACAAAGGCCATGGCAGCCATGGATCCAGCAAAGGCGGCCAGAATCAGGGTGAGCGAGTTGGTCAGCAGGCCGTGGTTCAAAAATACCACCATCGTCAGCGCAACCACCAGCTTGGCCCCACTGGAAATGCCCATGACAAACGGCCCCGCAATGGGGTTGGCAAAAAAGGTTTGCAGCAGGTAGCCCGCTACCGAGAGCGCCGCCCCCAGCAGCACCACCATAACGGCGCGCGGCAGGCGCAGCTGCAATAGGATATTGGCGGCCAGTTCATCCTGCCCGCGGCCCAGCAGCGCCTGCACCACGCCGCGCGGCGAAATTGCCACGCTGCCCCAGAACAGGTTGAGCGCAAACAGCCCCAGCAGCGCCGCCGCAAGGGCTACATATGTAATTGTCAGGCGCTTGGTGTGCATGGCGCTGCCTTTCTGCAATAAAATTATTCTACATGCGTTAAAAATGTCAGTTCACTGTCCGCGGGGGTGCCCTCGGTAAACACGCGGTTCATATCCAGAATCAAATCCGGAAGCTCCATGCTTTGCTGGAACAGGCTCTGCGCGGTACACCACACATTGCCGTTCTGCACGGCCTTGAACTGCGCCAGCAGCGGGCATTTTTCCACCAGCTGTTCGGTGCTGGCAATGCTGCCCTCAATGGTGCTGTTGTAGAGCAGCACATCGGCGTCCTTGGCAGCAGCGTAAAAATCTTCCAGTGAAAGATTGATGGTGGCCAGATTGTTGCCGTTGTCCGTTAAATCAGCAAACACATAGCTGCCGCCCGCCATCTCGATCATGCGGGCCACATAGTCGCTGCCTTTGCGCACCGTGACAAGGTTGTTGGAAGTGATGGAGAAAAACGCCACCGTTTTGCCGGTGGGCCGCTGGTTTTCCAGCGGGGCAACGCGCTGTACCTGGGTGTCAAACAGCTGTTCCGCCTCCTGCTGTTTGCCCAGCAGAATGCCGTACAGCTTGACCCACTCCATGCGGGCCAGAGGGTCGGTTTCATAGCTGGAACGCTCCACCAAAACGGGGATGCCGAACTTTTCCAGCTGCTCTTTGACCTCCGGCGTATGGTAGATCATCGTGTTTTCAATGGCAAGTCCACAGCCGGAAGCCAGAATGGTTTCATAGTCCGGGGCGCTGTACTTGCCCGCATAGGCAATCTGCCCCGCCTGCATGGCGGCTTTGGCTTCGGGCAGGTACCAGCCATCCGCCTTGGTGCCGGAAAGTGCAATGCTGTCCAGCGCGCCCAGGCTGATGATGGGGTCCATAGCGGAGGTGGAAACCAGGTAGATATTCTCAATGGGCTGTTGCAGCACGGTGGTGCCCTGGGGCAGATCCTCCGGAACGGCAGCGCCCTGCGGCACCACCAGATATTGGCTGTCCGCAATGGTGATCAGCTCGTACCCGCCGGTGCATTCATCCACGGTAAATTGTTTGGCGTATTGCAGCGGGTAGCTGCTTTCCACGGTAAGGGTGGGGGCAGCCGTGCTGCCGCTGCCCGCGCAGCCGGCCAACAGCAAAAGCGCTGCGGCAGAAAGTGCGGCACAAAGTCCAAAACGTTTCGTCTGCATTATTCTGCGGGGGTCAGCGTGGCGCTGTCAAAGGTCAGGGTATAATCGATCTCGTGCGGGGTGCTCATGGCAACGGTATCGGCGGTAACGGCCAGAGCGGTATCCAGCGCAGCAACGGGGATTTCAAAGGTGGAGTTGCCTTCGGTGTTGGTGGGCAGGTACTTTTCTCCATCAATCAGCATATAGTCATAGTTGGGGCTGCTCCACACAATCACGGCGGTCATGGTTCCATCGGCAACCGTCAGGGCGGCAGGGCTTTCCACCGTGGCGCGGCCGGAGCCGCCCTCCAGTGTGACAGCGCAGGTGTAGCTGCCATCAGCAGGCACAGCGGCGGTTTCGGCAGCGGCATCTTCGGTCTTAGGCTCGGCATTGCGCACGCTGACGGTATGGTCGTACCAGGTGCCCTTGGTGCCCAAAATGGCCAGCTGGAAGTCGGTATCCACAGCGTCCAGCGGAATATCATAGCCGTACACTTCATCGCTGGTGCCGTCGGAATAGGTCACAGTATCGGTGGTGGGCTGCAGCCAGTCGCTTTCGTGGCTGGGGGCGTCCTCGGCAGTGCCCAGGTACAGGTTGACGATCTTTTTCGATGCCAGGCTGACATGGAAGGTCATTTTGCCATCGGCGACAGTCAGGGTGCCCTTGCCATCGCAGGCTTCGTTGGCGTGCACCATACTGCTGTCGGTTTCAAATTCGGCGGTATACACGCCGTCCGGCAGAGCAGCTTCGGTCTGGGGTTCTGCGGTGGGGGCGGTGGCTTCACTGCCGGCAGCCTCGGTGGCAGCGGGGGTGGAGTCAGCGGAAGAAGCGCCGGTTGCGGTGGAGCCGCAGCCAGCCAGCAGAGCGGCCAGCACCAGGGCGGCCACAGCGCCGGAAATCACACGATTTTGTTTCATTGGGTGTTACCTCGCATTGTAAAAAATTGAAATGATAGAATAAAATATAATAAGAAAGGATAACAGAAAATTACGTCGCAGGGGCGAGCATTACCCGCCCGCGGTCATTTGCCCCGTGTATTGCCAACCCGGAAGAGTGTTGCAATGTTTTAGGGCAATACCGCATAATTCTAAGTGCCGATACGGCGAGCGAGGTGCGG
>OIXV01000953.1_pt1 | contig 26805 bp, 22 predicted proteins | sample 1587771 | NCBI WGS metagenome assembly OIXV01 (sample SAMEA3888893, study PRJEB22519) | human gut metagenome | biome: human gut; feature: human-associated habitat; material: faeces | place: Denmark | collected 2010
GAACCCGTCAAGCGGATTCTCCAATTTTATAAATTGATTATAATTGGGATATAAAAATTTAATGAAAGCGAGTGACGTCCAGATTTAAAAAACGATTCGTGCTGGCACGATAGAGCTTTTTCCAATGCACCGTCACATCTGGTGCCGCACAACACTGTATTCATCCCCGGAACGGTAATAGGGACAGGCATCAAACGTGCTGCTCAAAAATTTCAGCATCTCGTCCTCGTCCAGATCCATTTCGCAGATATAACATTCATAATCCTCATCATAACTGTAATAAGCGCACGCTTCACAGTTTGTCATTTTTTCTGACCGCCTTTCCCTTGAAGAAACGCTGCGGAATTTCAAATACGAACACAATTCCAAGCACAATCGCAACCGCCGCCTTGAGGGCAGAAAATCCGCGGGTAGAAGCTTCGCCCAGCTGTCCCGTCACCAGGTAATAGCACGTCCAGTATATTCCGGCTCCCGGTACGAGCGGTAAAATGCCGCAGATTAAAAAAATCGTCACCGGGCAACGTTCCCGCACGGCAAAAAAACGGGACATCAGAATAACCAGCACTGTCGCCAAAAAGACAACGACCGCTTCCGACCAAAAGCCCGTCCGCATCCACAAAAAAACATAGACCGCCCAGCCGGACGCACCGATCAGACCGCAGTAGGGATAATATTTGGAAGGCACGCCAAATAACGCGCCGAACGCAACCGTGCCGATTCCAGCCGCAAGAATCTGAAGCAAATCCGTCACAGCATGACACCTCCCGTCAGATGATGATAAATGCTCAGCACACAGCCGACGCCTGCCGCCACAGACAAAAAAACAAGCACCGCGTCGATCATGCGGACGGTCCCGGAAATGTAATCGCCGTCCGCGATGTCCCGGATTCCGTTCGTAAATGCGAGTCCCGGCACGAGAGGCATGATGGAACCGCTGATCATATGGCTCATATCCATTCCAAACGGCATATGGATAAACAAAAGACTACACACCGTAATAATAATTCCGCCGCCGATATTTTCCACAATTTTAGAGCATCTGCCGTTTAACCAAAGCAAATACAGATACAGCAGACACCCGATCACAAAGGCTGCGACACAGTCCTGCCACATTCCGCCGAACATCAGACAAAAACAGCCGCTGCCAAGACCGGACATCAGCACCAGCGCCCTTTTGGAAGCGCCCGGCGCATTTCGGATCTGTTCCAGCTTTTCCCGGATTTCCGGCAGTGTGTATTTTCCCTCTTCTATTTCCCGTGAGAGCTGATTGACCGCCGCAACCCGATGAAGCTGTGCACCGCGAACTGGAATATGCTCCACCCGGGCAAAGCGTTTTTCATGCTCATCTCCGGACGTCAGAAAAATGCCGTTACTGAGTACAAAGGCGTTTTCTGACTGTACGCCGAAATGATGACAGATCCGGTCGATCGTCTCTTCCACACGGAATATTTCTGCGCCGTTTTCCAGCAAAATATGCCCTGCTGTCATCGCTGCGTCCAGCACATCCCGCTGATCCAGCTTTATTGTCTGTTCCTCCTGTGACATCCTGATCCCCCTACAAAAAGAATATGCCTTGGCATATTCTCTGGTTCATGACAATAGAATGCTCACGAAGCGTTTTAATCGTATAGAAACAAAGTTTCCTATATGATAAAAATGCGCGCCCAGCTGCTACAATCTCAGGCGCGCATCATTATTCATGGCAATAGAAGCCTCATGCACCGTGCATTCTATTGTGTTATTTTACATGTTTTCCAGAAGCTTGTCTACACTTACCAGCTTTACGCACAGAACGAACAGCTCCGTTGCCTGAACCAGCTCGTCGATCGGAGGGAAGGAAGGGGCGATACGGATGTTGGAGTCATGAGGATCCTTCTTATAAGGGTAGGTTGCCCCGGCACCGGTCATGACAACTCCGGCTTCCTTTGCTTTTGCAACGATCGCCTTTGCACAGCCGTCCAGAGATTCAAAGGAAATAAAGTAGCCGCCGTGGGGCTTTGTCCAGGTACCGATCTCCAGATCCCCCAGCTCTCTGTCGAGGATTTCCAGCACTGCTTCAAATTTGGGACGCAGAATCTCTGCATGCTTTTTCATCTGCGTCTCGATGCCGTGGATATCTTTAAAGTAACGCACATGACGCAGCTGATTTAACTTATCGTGACCGATCGTCTGAATCGTCAGATGTGTTCTTAAATCATCCAGGTTTGCCTTGGAAGCAGAAATTGCAGCGACGCCGGAACCGGGGAAGCTGATTTTGCTGGTGGAGCTGAATTTATAAACCATATCCGGGTTGCCAGCCTTTTCACACTCGGAAAGCAGCTCCAGGATAACATCCTGAGGCTCGTCATACAGATGATGTACGTTGTAAGCATTGTCCCAGAAAATACGGAAATCCTTTGCCGCAGGCTTTAAGGCAGCGAATCTGCGGACAGTTTCGTCAGAGTAGGTGTAGCCCTGCGGGTTGGAATACTTCGGTACGCACCAGATACCCTTGATGGCTTCATCCTCGCTGACCAGCTTTTCCACCAGATCCATATCCGGGCCCTGGGGAGTCATCGGAACATTGATCATCTCTACGCCAAAATATTCTGTAATCGAAAAATGACGGTCATAGCCTGGAACCGGGCAGAGGAATTTTACCTTGTCTAACTTATGCCAGGGAGTCATCCCCATAATACCGTGGGTGAAGGCATGGCTCACTACATCGAACATTACATTCAGGCTGGAGTTGCCGTAGATAATGATATTATCTGCAGGCACTTCGATCAGTTCTCCCAACAGACGCTTTGCTTCCGGGATGCCATCCATAACACCATAGTTACGGCAATCAATTCCTGCCTCACACTTCAGATCTGTAAAGCTGTCCAGTACATCCATCATACCCATGGAAAGATCCAGCTGCGCTGCGCTCGGTTTACCGCGGGACATATCCAGTTTCAGTCCTTTACCCTGGAACTCCTTATACTGAGCCTCCAGCTGACTCTTTTCCTGCAGTAACTCTTCTTTGCTTCTGTCTTTATAAGCTGTCATGCTTCCTCCCATTCTGCCGCGTAACCGGCCTTTCATTTGCGAGTTTATTTACTTTTTTACTCTTCCTTACATTATCCACAAATCAGAAATGCTGTCAAGACGAAACTTTTTTCAAAAAAGACTTGCCAAACCGATGAAATATCAGTATAATATCTATTGTTGGAGTTCTGCCGGAATAGCGCAGTTGGTAGCGCAACTGATTCGTAATCAGTAGGTCGAGGGTTCGAGTCCCTTTTCCGGCTTTTCTTTATAGGAATTTTAATTCATGACAATAGAATGCACGCTCTGCGAGCATTCTATTGTTTAAGGCACTGGTATTCCAGTGCCTTTTTGTTTTCCCAATTCACTTGTAGCTGTCTGCGAACAGATTTTATGCTCGCATAAAAATCTGTTTACAGACAGCTACAAAGGGAGCGCTATTTCATGCGCAAAAGAAGCTGCGCAGTCTCATACTACACTTTATTCCAGCTCGAATGCGCCGGTATAAAGCTGATAATACTTTCCTTTCTGCGCGATCAGCTCATCATGGCTGCCGCGCTCGATAATCCGTCCATGCTCGAGAACCATGATCACATCGGAATTCCGAACTGTGGACAGTCTGTGTGCGATAACGAATACGGTTCGTCCGTGCATCAGCGCATCCATACCTTTCTGCACAATCGCCTCTGTTCTGGTATCGATCGAAGATGTCGCCTCGTCCATAATCATAACCGGCGGATCTGCAACTGCAGCACGCGCAATCGAAATCAGCTGTCTCTGTCCCTGGGACAGATTCGATCCGTTACCGTCGATTACCGTCTGGTAGCCTTCGGGCAGACGTGTGATGAAATCATGCGCACCCGCAAGCCTTGCAGCCCCGATACACTCTTCATCTGTCGCATCCAGCTTGCCATAGCGGATATTTTCCATGACAGTGCCGGTAAAGAGCACCGTATCCTGCAGAATAATGCCAAGAGAACGGCGCAGATCCGCTTTTTTTATCTTGTTGATATTAATTCCGTCATAACGGATTTTGCCGTCCGCGATATCATAAAACCGGTTGATCAGGTTTGTGATCGTCGTCTTTCCGGCGCCGGTCGCGCCTACAAACGCCACCTTCTGTCCGGGCTCTGCGTACAGACTGACATCATGCAGGACGATTTTATCCGGATTGTAACCAAAATCCACATCCTTCAGGCGCACGTCGCCCGTCAGACGCGTATAGGTCACGCTGCCGTCCGCGCTGTGCGGATGCTTCCATGCCCAGATATCTGTACGCTCGCTGCATTCGACCAGTTCACCATTTTCTTCTTTTGCATTGACCAGGGTTACATAGCCATCGTCTGTCTCCGGCTCTTCATCCAGCAGGCTGAAAATACGATCTGCCCCCGCAAGACCCATGACAACTGAGTTGACCTGATTGGACACCTGTCCGATATTGCCGCAGAACTGTCTTGTCATATTCAAAAAAGGTACGGTAATACTGATGGAAAGTGCCATGCCTGACAAACTCAAGTTCGGCGCGCCGGACAATAACAGCATGCCTCCGACAAGCGCTACGACAACATAAAGGATATTGCCCATATTCATCAGAATCGGCATCAGCATGTTCGCATAACGGTTTGCCTGACAGGACATTTCAAACAGCTCGTCGTTGACCCGGTCAAAATCCTTTTTTGTCTCGGTCTCATGACTGAACACCTTGACAACCTTCTGTCCGTTCATGATCTCTTCCACAAAGCCCTCTGTCTTGCCGACTGCGATCTGCTGCTTTAAGAAAAAATGTGCCGAGCTGCTGCCGACCTTTTTGGTAACGACAAACATCAGTGCAACGCCACAGAGCACGACAAAAAGCAGCCACATGCTGTAATACAGCATAATGGAAAAAATCGTAACCACGGTGATACAGGAAATCAACAGCTGCGGAATACTCTGAGAAATCAACTGGCGCAGCGTGTCGATATCGTTAGTATAATAGCTCATGATATCGCCGTGGTTATGTGTATCAAAATACTTGATCGGCAAATCCTGCATGCGATTGAACATCTTTTCCCGCATCTTCTTCAGAGATCCCTGTGTGATAATCGCCATTCCATAGGAATACGCATAGCCTGCTGTCAGAGACAGCGCATACAGTACAACCAGGATGAGGACCAGTCTGGTCACCGTCGGCGCTGCCGCCGCCCAGTCCTTCGTCTGCCAGTACTGCTCGACCACTGCGATGATATTCTGCTGAAAAACAGCGGGAATCGAGCTGATCAGCGCATTCAGTATGATGCAGACCAAAACTAACGGCAGAAGTACCGGATAAAACTCGAACAGCATCCTGATCAGACGCTTCATCGTTCCTTTTTTCGCCTGTCCCTTATTTTTCATCAGAATCACCTCCCTTGTTCTGGGAAGTATATACTTCCCGGTAAATCTCGCTCGTCTTGAGAAGCTCTTCATGGGTGCCGATATTGCAGATCGTACCGCCGTCCATGACCAGAATCCGATCCGCATCCTGCACGGAGGAAATTCTCTGTGCGATGATGATCTTGGTCGTTTCCGGAATGTACTCACGCAACGCCTTGCGGATCTGTGCGTCCGTCTTGGTATCCACCGCACTGGTCGAATCGTCGAGAATCAGGATCTTCGGCTTCTTTAACAGCGCTCTTGCGATACAAAGTCTCTGCTTCTGACCGCCGGACACATTGCTGCCTCCCTGTTCGATATGCGTATCGTATTGATCCGGGAACTGCATGATAAATTCATCCGCCTGCGCCAGACGGCATGCTTCCTTTAATTCCTCATCCGTCGCGTTCTGGTTGCCCCAGCGCAGGTTTTCCTTGATCGTTCCGGAAAACAGAATATTTTTCTGTAATACAACTGCTACCTGGTTGCGCAGCGCTTCCAGATCATATTCTCTGACGTCTTTTCCGCCAACCTTTACAACGCCCTCTGTCGCGTCATAAAGTCTGGAAATCAGTTGGATCAGGGAAGACTTCGAAGAACCGGTGCCACCGATAATTCCAATCGTCTCCCCGGAACGGATATGCAGATCGATATCGGCAAGCGCCATCTTCTCCGCCTGCAGAGAATATTTGAAGCTGACATGGTCGAAATCGATCGAACCATCTGCCACTTCCTCCACCGGGTCTGCAGGACTTGTCAGCGTACTGTCCTCTTTTAACACTTCCACGATTCGCTGTGCGGATTCCGCAGCCATCGTCACCATGACAAATACCATTGAGAACATCATCAGGCTATTTAATATCTGGAAGCTGTATACTAAAAGGGCAGAAAACTGTCCGACGTCCAGATCCAGGCCGCCGCTCGTGATGATCGTATAAGAACCAAAGGACAGGACAAAAACCATAACCACATACAGGCAGAACTGCATCAGAGGGCTGTTGATCGCCAGAATCTTCTCCGCGCGGGTGAAATCCTGACAAACCTCTTCTGCCGCATGATGGAATTTTTCTTTTTCGTACGCCTCGCGCACAAAGGATTTTACCACGCGCATGCCCTTGACATTTTCCTGAATCGAATTGTTCAGAGCGTCGTACTTACGGAATACCCGTTTAAACAGCGGACCTACCTTATGGATCACGGCAAACAGTCCGATCCCCAGAATCGGGATGACCACCAGGAAGATCAGCGCCATCTTTCCGCCCATAATAAACGCCATCGTAAAGGAAAAGATCAACATCAGCGGGCTGCGGATCGCAAGTCGGATCAGCATCATAAATGCCAGCTGGACGTTCATAACGTCCGTCGTCATTCTCGTCACTAAAGACGAGGTAGAAAATTTATCGATGTTTTCAAAGGAAAAATCCTGAATCCGGTAAAACATATCCTTGCGCAGGTTTTTGGCGAATCCGCAGGACGCGGACGCGCAGACCGAACCGGCTCCGGCTCCGAATGCGAGGGACATAAGCGCCATCACCACCAGAATCAGACCATACCGTGAAATGACGCCCATACCGCTTCCGGCTTTGATTTCATTGACCAGCTGAGCGACTACAAACGGGATGATACATTCCATGACCACTTCCAGAGATACCAGAATCGGTGTCAGGATCGAATCGCGCTTGTATTCCCTGATCGACTTCATCAGTTCTTTTATCATACTTTTTACGTTTGTCTCCTTTCATCTGTGAAATTGCCCGTTCAAACGAGCTTTGTATCCACCTTTTGCCCCGGCAGGCTATGTATACGCTCAAACCGGTGCGTAAAGAGGAAAAAAAGCGGCGGGCGATAAGGCTCGCACGCCGACTTTTTCTGCTCTATGCAGATATGGAATAATTATACATGGATTTTCTTGTAAGTCAAGTCCCGGACTCCAGATGTACATCCATCTGCGGATACGGAATGCGGATGCCCGCTTCATCGAAGCCGTACTTGATATCCTCCAGCATCGTATAGCGCGCCTGCCAGTAGTTTTCCTTCTTCGCCCAGAATTTCACAACAAGGACAACACTGCTGTCTGCCAGTTCGTCTACGTTGACTGTGATCTCTCGTTCCGGAAGCACATACGGGTTTTTCTTCGCAATTTCCTGCACTGCTTTCCGTGCGCTGCGGATATCAGAATCATACGAAATTCCGACTTTCAAATCCACACGCCGTTCCGCCTCATCCGTCACGTTCGTCAGGCTGCTGTTTGCGAGGTTTCCGTTCGGGATCAGAATAATCTGATTGTCATAGGTTGCAAGCTTCGTATAAAAGACAGATATCTGCTGAACAATCCCTTCGTTACCGCCCCCTTCGATGATATAATCTCCGACATGAAACGGCTTCAGCATCATAATCAGGATTCCGCCAATGCAGTTACTTAAGCTTCCCTGGATCGCCAGACCGATCGTTACGCCGACCGAACCGATCACCGTCGCAATGCTTGCTGCCTCCACACCAAACAGCTGCAGAATCATGAACACCAGAATCGTATACGAAACAAACTTAATCGAGGAGTCCAGAAACTGCGCCGCTTCCTCCGACGCGCTGGAACGCTCCATCGCCCGTCTGAAAAAATGCCGGATCATCGCAATCAGTCTGCTGCCGATCGCAAACAGGATGAGCGCCAGCACCGTGCGGACGCCCAGCCCCAGAAGCTTGTCCGGCAGCTCGTTTAAGTAGCGTTCCAGCAGGCTCAGCTGTTTTTCCATATTCTTTAAGGATTCGTCCGACGCGAGGCTTTCTATCTCCTCGCCTGTCAGCGTCACAGAGGATGTCAAAAATGCTGCGCCGGACATCAGCATCTTCCTCATGCTTTGGTTCCTTTCGTCACTTTCGCGGAAGAGGTAGACTTCTTAGCTGCAGACGCAGGCTTCTTAGCCGTCGGCTCTTTCGGTGCGACAGCCTTCGCGGTCGCTGTCTTTTTGCGGGTCGTGCGGCGTGCAGGCTTTTCTTTTTCTTTTCCCTCAAGAATCGCGCTGTCCGCCTGCTCTGCCTTTTCGGTCAGCTCTTCCTTCAGGGTTTTCTTTTTCATGGCAGCTGCTTTCTTCGCAGCCTCTTCCACCGCTTTTTTGGCAGCAGCCGTTTTTCTTACAACCTCTTCTGCTGCCTGCCTTGCCACCGCTTCCTTTTCAGCCGCCTCTTCGGCAGCTTTTCTCGCAGCTTCTTCCTTCTTTGCAGCCTCCTCCGCTGCTTTTTTAGCGATTGCTTCTTTTTTCGCAGCTTCCTCTGTAGCTTTTCTCACAGCCTCTTCCGCCGCATTTTGGGCAGCCTCGGCGATCTTTCTGCGCTCTTCTTTTTCTTCGTCCGTGTAAGGCGTATAAGCAAAAATGCTCACAGACAGCGGCGCCTGATGCATCAGGATCGAATTTTCCCTGCCGTCGGATGCGATTTCTTCCGCTTCCAGTACATAGGAGTTAATTCTTCCTTTTCCGCCAAAGGCGATATCGTCAGAGTTTAAAACTTCCGTATATTTTCCTTCAAAAGGTACACCCACCCGATACTCCGGTCTGTCCACGTTTGCAAAGTTCAGGCATACCAAAAGCGTCTCTTCCTCTTTGTCGCTCTTTCTCAGATAGGAAAGCGTGCATTCGTTCGCATCAATGCAGTCAATCCATTCGAAGCCGTCCCAGCTGTCGTCTTCCGCATACAGCGCAGGGTTTTTACGATACAGCTCGTTTAACCGCTTCACAAACCGGCGTATTTGCTCATGATAATCGTATTTTAACAGTTCCCATTCCACGCCCCGCTCTTCGTTCCACTCGTCGTACTCTGCGATATCCTGTCCCATAAACAAAAGCTTCTTGCCCGGATGCGTCATCATATAACCGTAGCCTGCGCGCAGGTTCGCGAATTTGTCCGCTTCCTCTCCCGGCATCTTGCTAAGCATCGACGCTTTGCCGTGAACGACCTCGTCATGGGATAACACGAGCATGAACTTTTCGGAATACGCATAAACCATCGAAAACGTCAGATCGTTGTGATGATACGCACGGAAATATGGGTCATACTGCATGTAGTCGAGAAAATCGTTCATCCAGCCCATATTCCATTTCATCGTAAAGCCAAGACCACCATCGTTTAAATCGCCCGTCACCTTCGGCCATGCTGTGGATTCCTCCGCGATCGTAACCGCGCCCCTGCCGCGTTTTTGAATCATGCTGTTTGTATGCTTTAAAAATTCGACCGCTTCCAGATTTTCATTGCCGCCGTACATGTTGGCAATCCATTCGCCATCCTGCTTTCCGTAATCGAGATACAGCATTGAAGCGACCGCGTCCATCCGGATTCCGTCTGCATGGAACTGCTCCACCCAGTAAAGTGCATTGGCAATCAGGTAGTTGCTTACCTGCGGTCTGCCGTAATTATAGATCAGCGTTCCCCAATGCGGATGCGCCCCCTGTCTCGGGTCTTTGTGCTCATACAGGCATGTCCCGTCGAACCCGGACAGTCCGTAAGCATCTCTCGGAAAATGGGCCGGAACCCAGTCCAGAATCACGCCGATTCCTGCTTTGTGCAGCTCGTTGACAAAATACATAAAATCCTGCGGTGTGCCATAACGTGCAGTCGGCGCATAATAGCCGATGACCTGATAGCCCCAGGATCCATCCAGCGGGTGCTCCATAACCGGCATCAGCTCCACATGGGTATAGCCCATTTCCTTCACATAGGAAATAACCTTCGGTGCAAACTCCCGGTAGTTATAATATCTGCGGCCATCCTCTGGCTTTGCAAAGGAGCCCAGATACATTTCATAAACGCTCATCGGCTCTTTTTCAGGACAGCTTTTTTCCCGTGCCAAGATCCATTCTTCATCTTCCCAGGCAAAACCATCGATGTTGCGAACAACAGACGCCGTGTCCGGGCGGAGCTGTTGTCCAAACGCATAGGGATCTGCCTTCAGGTAAGTCAGACCGCCCTTTAATTTCAGCTCAAACTTATAATTCTCGCCCTCTCTAACTCCGGGGATAAAAATTTCAAAAATACCGGAATCCCACAGGCGGCGCATCTGATGTCTGCGTCCATCCCAATGGTTAAAATCTCCCACAACACTGACCCGCAGCGCATTCGGTGCCCAGACTGCAAAATGCACGCCCTGGGTTTTGTCGATGGTCATCATATGCGCACCAAGGATACGGTAAGCTTCATAATGGATTCCTGCCGCAAACCGCGCCGTATCCTCTTTGGTAATGACCGGAGCAAACCGATAGGGATCTTCAAATTCTTCTGTTGCGCCATCTTCCAAAGAAGCCTTTAATGTATAGCTTCCAATTTCCTTACCGCCAACCAGTGCGGCATAATAGCCAGCCTCGTCCGCCTGCTCCATTTCCACGGTCTTTTGACCGGGCAGCTTCAGTTCCATCGAAACAGCGCCCGGATAAAATGCCTGCACCACCGTCGCATTGCCTTCCCGGTGCGGTCCCAAAAGCCGGTGCGGATCGTCCTCCTCAGAATAAATAATTGCCTCTATTTCAGGCCAGTTCATCAGCCTATACAGTTTTTCGTTCATTCGATACCCTCCTGCCTGACGCTTTTGCCGCGCCCCTCTTATTTTTATTTTACCCTTCCCGGGCACAATAGGCAAGGGAAAATGTCTAAGCAGTGTACTTCAGCAGTCCCCCGCGATTTCCCTGATGATCATCTGCATCATGTGCCCGATCATGAGTCTCGTCGCTACCCTGCTGTTCAAGGAGCCCAGCTTCGGCACATGGGCGCACACCTTTGGCTGCAACCTGCCGATGGCATTTTTCTGGCAGATGTTCTACTGCGGACCGCTCTCCCGCCTGATTTTCCGCACCCTGTTTAAAAAACAGCTGGCAGCGCAGAACACACCGGCACAGGGACAGAAATAAATAGCTTGTGCAAACGCAGCACGGATCGCACGCTCAAACACAGAATATACCCACAGTACCATACAGAAAAGACCCCGAAGACTGGCACCATACTGCCTTTCTCCGGGGTCTGTGACTCTCCGTTACAGAACGCCTGCGTTTTACTTCACCACCCGCACGCGGAACACGCCATCGATTGTCTTTAACTGATTGACAATACTGCCGCTTACGTGGGACTCCAGGTCGACCATCGTATATGCAACATCGCCTTTGGATTTGTTCATCATATTTGCGATGTTTAAGTTGTTCCAGCCGAGGACGGAGGAGAACTTCGCGATCATGTTTGCGATATTCTTATGGAAAATCACGACTCTACTTTCTGCCGTGCACACACCCATATCGCAGTCCGGGAAGTTGACGCTGTGGAGAATATTTCCGTTTTCGAGATATTCCTGCAGCTGTCTGACTGCCATAACCGCACAGTTTTCTTCCGACTCCTCAGTCGAAGCGCCCAGATGCGGGATGACGATGCAGCCCGGCTTTCCTGCCGTAACCGGATTCGGGAAATCCGAAACGTAGCGGCGGATTTTTCCGGCGGTAATCCCGTCTAACACAGCTTCTTCATCCACCAGCAGATCTCTTGCAAAGTTTAACAAAATCACGCCGTCCTTCATCCGGGAGATAGCTTCTGCGCTGATCATATTTTTTGTGCTGTCCATCAGCGGCACATGGATTGTGATATAATCGCACTGCTCATAGATTTCATTGACATCCAGCACATGTCTGACGTCGCGGCTTAACTTCCACGCCGCATCGACCGATACATACGGATCATAGCCGAGCACTTCCATTCCGAGATGACGCGCCACGTTAGCAACCTTGACGCCGATCGCACCCAGTCCGATGATACCGAGGCGCTTGCCCATCACCTCTGTACCGGCAAACTTCTTCTTCGCTTTCTCCGCATCCTTCGCAATATTTTCATCTTCCTGATTTTCTTCCACCCAGTTGATGCCCGATACGACGTCACGGCTTGCTAAAAGCATTCCGGCAATGACCAGCTCTTTTACGCCGTTTGCGTTTGCACCCGGTGTATTGAACACGACGACACCTTTTTCCGCGCATTTCTCCAGCGGGATATTGTTGACACCGGCTCCCGCTCTTGCAACCGCTAAAAGTCCATCCGGCAGCTCCATCTCATGCATCGATGCGCTTCGAACCAGGATGCCTTCCGCTTCTGTAATTTCGTCTGTTTTGATATAATTTTTCGAAAAATTATCGAGTCCGACCTGTGCGATCGGATTCATGCAATAATATTTTCTCATTGAAACCTCCCACTCTGCTTACTGATTCTGCGCTTCAAACTCTTTCATAAAGGCAACCAGCTTTTCCACGCCCTCCACCGGCATTGCATTGTAAATGCTTGCGCGCATGCCGCCGACGCTTCTGTGTCCCTTTAAGTTCTCCAGACCGTTTTTCTTTGCCTCTGCAACAAATTTTGCATCCAGATCGGTATTGCCTGTGATAAACGGAACGTTCATCAACGAACGGTCTTCCTTGCGGACGGTGCCTTTGAACAGCTTGCTTTCATCCAGGAAATCATACAGAATTTTCGCTTTTTTCTCGTTGTATTCTTTCATCGCTTCCAGACCGCCGCGCTTTTGCAGCCACTTAAATACTTTGCCGCAGATGTAAATTCCGTATGCCGGAGGCGTGTTGTAAAGGGATTTCGCATCCGCATGAATTTTATATTTTAACATGGTGGGCGTGCCGGGCAGCACATCTTCTGTAATCAGGTCTTCCCGGATAATTGCGATAACTACGCCGGCAGGTCCAATATTCTTCTGAACGCCACCGTAAATCATGCCATATTTGGTCACATCAACCGGCTCGGATAAGAAGCAGGAGGAAACATCCGCAACAAGGGGTTTTCCCTTTGTATTCGGAAGCGTTTTGAATTTGGTTCCGTAAATGGTGTTATTTTCACAAATATATACATAATCCGCATCCGGGTCGATCGGCAGATCGGAGCAGTCCGGAATATAGGAAAAGGTCTGATCCTCGGAGGATGCAACCGCATTTGCCTTTCCGTAAATGGAAGCCTCTTTCCATGCCTTTTTCGCCCACTGTCCGGTTATGATGTAATCCGCTACGCGGTTTTTCATCAGGTTCATCGGAATCATCGCAAACTGCTGGCTTGCGCCACCCTGTAAAAACAGCACTTTATAGTTATCGGGGATTCCCATCAGCTGACGTAAATCAGCCTCCGCCTCATCGATGATTTTCTGATAGGTACCGGAACGATGGCTCATCTCCATAACTGACATTCCACAGCCTCTGTAATCAAGCATTTCGTCTGCTGCTTCCTGCAGCACTTCTTCCGGCAGGACAGCCGGGCCTGCACTGAAATTGTACACTCTGGACATTTTTACCTCTCATTCCGCCGCCTGTGCGGCACTTGAATTTTCTAAAAAGCCGATCTGCCCGTTCTTACCAAACATGTGTTTTTGTGATACGGACATTTGGATTAAAAAAAATGATATCGAATACCGCTCATGCCTGAATAAAAATACGGATACCGACCTTTCGGTCTATTGTACCCGTATTTTTCGCTTTAGTCAACTACTACGTTAATTTATTTGCTTGCAAGGTCATCCCCATCGAAAACCTCGCTGATCGCTGCACCCGCCGGAACCATCGGAAATACCTTATCGTCTTCAGGAATTCTGCAGTCGATGACAACCGGCTTCTGAAGTGCGATTGCCTTTTCAATTGCCGGAGCAACCTCCTCCTTCGCGGTGACGCGGATTGCCGCGCATCCCAATCCTTCTGCTACCTTGCAGTAATCCACTGCATCCTCCAGAACCGTCTGGGAATAGCGTTTTCCATAAAAGAGCGTCTGCCACTGGCGCACCATGCCCAGAACATGATTGTTGATGATGATCTGGATGATCGGAATCTGATATCTGCTGGCTGTTGCAAGCTCAATCAGGTTCATACGGAAGCATCCGTCTCCGCCGATATTAACGCAGATTTTGTCCGGGCAGCCTGTTTTCGCGCCGATGCATGCCCCGATACCGTAGCCCATCGTGCCAAGACCGCCGGAGGACAAAAACGTGCGGGGCTTCGTATAATGATAATACTGCGCCGCCCACATCTGATGCTGTCCGACGTCGGTTGTGATAATCGCATTGCCTTTCGTAATGCGATCTAATTCTTCTATAATATAAGGGCAGCTCAACTGGCTGTCGTCATATTTGAGCGGATACTTTTCTTTTAATTCCAGAATATGCGCCGTCCACTCCGGATGATGCATCTGTTCCATCCGTGCAATCAGCTTTGTCAAAACATCCTTCAGATCTCCGACAATGGACACGTCCGCATGGATATTTTTATTGATCTCAGCAGCATCAATATCGATATGCAGGATCTTTGCATTCTTTGCAAATAAGGATGCATTGCCGATGACACGGTCAGAAAATCTCGCGCCCAGTGCAACCAAAAGGTCACATTCGCTCACTCCGAGGTTGGAGGTCTTTGTGCCGTGCATACCGATCATACCGGTATAGAGCGGATCGTAACCGTCATATGCCCCTTTTCCCATCAGGGTATCACAGACCGGAGAATCCAGTTTTTTGGCAAAGGCACGCACCTCTTCTGAAGCGCCAGAAAGAATTGCTCCACCGCCCAGATAAATATAGGGTTTTTTCGCCTTGGAAATCACTTCCAGCGCGGCATCTAAATCTTCCTGCGTGTAATGTCCGGCACGTTCAACTGATTCCGGCTCTTTGGGTGTATATTCACAGCTTGCTGCCGTTACATCTTTGGTAATATCTACCAGTACCGGTCCGGGTCTTCCGGATTTTGCAATGTGAAATGCCTTGCGCAGCGTGTCTGCCAGAATATTGACATCTTTTACAATGTAACCGTGTTTGGTGATCGGCATCGTCACGCCTGCGATATCGACCTCCTGGAAGGAATCTTTTCCCAGAAGCGGAAGCGTCACATTACAGGTAATCGCTACCATCGGGACGGAATCCATGTACGCGGTCGCAATGCCGGTAACCAGATTCGTCGCGCCGGGACCACTGGTCGCCATACACACACCGACTTTTCCGGTTGCACGCGCATAGCCATCTGCTGCATGTGCGGCACCCTGTTCATGAGATGTCAGCACATGGAAAATCTCATCGCTATGCTTGTATAACGCATCATATACATTCAAAATGGAGCCGCCCGGATATCCGAATACAACATCCACGCCCTGTTCTTTTAAACACTCTATGACGATTTCAGCACCTGTACGAACCATATCGTCCTCCCCTTTTTATCCTTATTTCTTAATTTCGAGTACAGCGCCTCTGTTTCCGCTGGTTACCATTTCCCGGTAACGTGCCAGATATCCGGTGGTTACCTTCGGCTCTCTGGGCTGCCATTTTGCCCTTCTCTCTGCCAGCACTTCATCAGAGACCTTCATATCCAGACGATTTTCCGGAATATTGATGCTGATAATATCGCCCTCTTCTACCAGCGCGATGGGACCGCCGACAGCAGCCTCCGGGGAAACATGACCAATCGACGCACCTCTGGATGCGCCGGAGAAACGACCGTCCGTAATCAGCGCAACACTGGAACCAAGACCCATACCTGCGATTGCAGAAGTCGGATTCAGCATTTCTCTCATGCCGGGGCCGCCTTTGGGTCCCTCGTAACGGATCACAACGACATCGCCGGGAACAATCTTGCCGCCCTTGATCGCAGCAATCGCGTCCTCCTCGCAGTCAAATACCCTTGCAGGGCCTTCATGAACCATCATTTCCGGTACAACAGCGCTTCTCTTTACAACACCGGTATCCGGAGCCAGGTTGCCTTTGAGTACAGCGATACCGCCTGTCTCAGAATAGGGATTTTCAATCGGACGAATCACTTCGGGATTGCGGTTTACACAGGCTTCGATATTTTCGCCGACGGTCTTTCCGGTTACCGTCATCAGGTCTGTCTTTAACAGTCCCTTCTTATTTAATTCATTCATAACTGCGTATACGCCGCCAGCCTCATTTAAGTCTTCAATGTAGGTCGGACCTGCAGGTGCCAGATGACACAGGTTCGGTGTATGGGAAGAAATTTCATTTGCGATTTCCATGTTCAGCTCTACGCCTGCCTCATGTGCGATTGCAGGAAGATGCAGCATGGAGTTTGTAGAACAGCCGAGCGCCATATCGACGGTCAGGGCGTTTAAGAACGCATCCTTTGTCATGATGTCGCGGGGCTTGATATCCTTGCGAACCAGCTCCATAATCTGCATACCGGCATGCTTTGCCAGCTGGATACGTGCAGAATATACTGCCGGAATTGTGCCGTTGCCCTTTAAGCCCATGCCCAGCGCCTCTGTCAGACAGTTCATGGAGTTTGCGGTGTACATACCGGAACAGGAACCGCAGGTCGGACATACTTTTTCTTCGTATTCCTGCAGCTCTTCCATCGACATAGTGCCTGCTGCCACAGAGCCTACTGCTTCAAACATAGAAGATAAGCTTCTCTTTCTGCCGTGCAGATGTCCTGCCAGCATTGGACCGCCGGAAACAAAAATCGTCGGGATATTCAGTCTTGCCGCTGCCATCAAAAGACCGGGCACATTTTTATCACAGTTAGGGATACATACCAGACCATCGAACTGATGTGCCATCGCCATACACTCGGTGCTGTCGCAGATCAGGTCTCTGGTTACGAGGGAATATTTCATGCCGACATGTCCCATCGCGATACCATCGCAGACTGCGATTGCCGGGAATACAACCGGGGTGCCTCCAGCCATCGCGACGCCGAGCTTGACCGCCTCTGTAATTTTATCCAGGTTCATATGTCCGGGCACGATTTCGTTATAGGAGTTTACGATACCGATCAGCGGTCTGTTCTTTTCCTCCTCTGTCATTCCCAGTGCATTCATCAGACTTCTGTGCGGTGCCTGCTGGACGCCTTTTGTTACATTATCACTTCTCATTTGTTCGTTCCTCGCATTCTGTTGTCAAAAATCAAATCCGCTCTGCAAGCAGATCGCCCATCTTGCTGCATCCAACTAATGTACACCCTACGGCCATAATATCTCCGGTGCGATAGCCCTCTGCCAGAACCTTGCGAACCGCTTCTTCCACTGCTTCTGCCTCTTTATCCAGATCAAAGGTATAACGCAGCATCATGGCAGCGCTCAGCACAGTTGCAATGGGATTTGCGAGATCTTTGCCCGCGATATCCGGCGCACTGCCGTGACTGGGTTCATATAAGCCGAACTTTGTATCGTTTAAGCTTGCGGAAGACAGCATACCGATCGAGCCGGTCACCATGCTCGCTTCATCCGAAAGAATATCGCCAAACATATTTTCGGTCAGGATCACATCGAACTGCGCCGGATCTTTGACCAGCTGCATCGCACAGTTGTCCACGAGCATATGAGACAGCTCCACATCAGGATAATCCTTTGCCACCTCTTCCACCACGCTTCTCCACAGTCTCGAGGAATCCAGCACGTTTGCCTTGTCCACGCTCGTCACTTTGCCTTTTCTCTTGCGCGCTACATCAAACGCCTTGATCGCGATTCGGCGGATTTCCTCTTCGGTGTAGGTCAGGGTATCGACTGCCTTGCGCACGCCGTTTTCTGTCGTCGTATGGCGCTCGCCAAAATACAGACCGCCGGTCAGCTCTCTCATAATCAGCATGTCAAAGCCTGCCTGGCTAATTTCTTCTTTTAACGGGCACGCGCCTGCAAGCTGCGGATACAAATAAGCCGGTCTTAAATTTGCAAATAAGTTGAGTGCTTTGCGGATCTTCAACAGACCTGCTTCCGGACGCTTTTCCGGAGGGAGCTTGTACCAGGGGGAGGTGTTGGTATCTCCGCCGATGGAACCCATCAGAACCGCATCTGCCGCCTTCGCCGTCGCAATTGCCTCGTCTGTCAGCGGTACGCCGTGCACATCAATCGATGCGCCGCCCATCAAAATCTCCTTGCGCTCTATTTCATGACCGAATTTCTTCGCCACCTGATCCAGTACTTTATTGGCCTGTGCTACAATTTCCGGTCCGATTCCATCGCCCGGAATACATGCAATCTGTAATTTCATCGAGCTGTTCCTCCAATACTGCGCCCAATTGTAATTGAGCTGTTCTTTCTAAGTTTAACGTAACACTGTATATTTTTCAATAAAAACAGGAAAAAAGCCATATCGGTTTGATATGGCTTTTATAACTTGAAGGAATGAATTTCGTGTTTTCCATTCTTTTCGGATATAGGTTTACTGCTTTCGTGCGGCGGTTTTCTCGCCAGGCGCTTTCTCATCATGATACAGCACCCATGAAATCACGAAGCTGACCACAAACGCTACCGCAATCACAAGGGTATATTGCAGCGTATCATCCGTCGTAATCAGATATCCGAACAGTCCGGTTACGCCATAAGCTGTCGCTCCGATGCCTGTCCATCCGGCAATCAGTGCACCGCAGGCTCCTCCGATCATTCCTGCCACAAACGGTTTTATGTAACGGATATTGACACCGAAAATTGCAGGCTCGGTGATACCTAAAAATGCGGACAGTGAAGCCGGCAGTGCAAGGGCTTTTACCTTGCTGTTTTTGGTTTTTAATGCCAGAGCAAGCGCCGCTGCGCCCTGACCGACATTGGCTGCCGTCGCAATCGGCATCCACGTATTGAAACCGCTGTTTGAAATCAGTCCCGCTTCCAGCGCGCTATACATATGATGTACGCCCGCTACAACCGTCGGCGCATAGACCGCGCCGCACAGTGCCGCACCGATTCCAAAGGGAAGCGTAATCAGCCACTGAGCGCCTTCCAGTACGCCGTTTTCCACCCAGGAAAAAACAGGTCCGAAAATTGTCAGAGTCAAATACCCCGTTACAAGAACCGTCACAAGCGGCGTCACAAACAGGTCGATCATTTCCGGAACGATCTTGTGCAGTTTCTTTTCCAGCATACTCATAAACCATACTGCGATCACAACCGGAATGACATGTCCCTGATAGCCGACAAGCTCGATCTGATATAACCCGAACCATGCATTCAATTTAGGAATACTTTCTGCATCTACAACACTCCATGCATTCATCAAATCCGGATGAATCATGATCATACCGATAACTGCACCAAGATACAGATTTCCGCCAAATACCTTTGCCGCGCTGATCGCGATCAGGATCGGCAGAAAAACAAATGCCGCATTCGAAAACAGGTGAAGGATCGTATATGTACCGGACTGCTCCATTGCAGGATAAACCTCACAAAGTCCTTCCAGAATCCCCACCAGCAGACCGCTCGCTACGATCGCCGGAATGATCGGAATAAATACATCTCCCAATGTCTTTACTGCACGCCTCCAAAGGCTCGTCTTTGTGCTTGCTGCCTGTCGGACTTCTTCCCTGGAAAATGCGCTGATGCCCGCGATCTGGATAAATTCGTCGTAAACCTTGTTGACCGTTCCTGTCCCGAAAATAATCTGCAGCTGTCCGGACGCGAAAAAGACTCCCTTCACACCGTCGATTGCTTCGATTGCTTCCTTGCTGCACTTGTCATTGTCTCCGATGACCAGACGCAGTCGCGTCGCACAGTGCTCAGCGCTGATGATATTTTTCCTGCCTCCTATGTTGTCACAGATCTGCTGTGCTGTTTTCCTGTAATCCATGGTAACCCCCGCCCTCTGTTTTCACGACATTTTGTAAATTCACGTTTTCGCCAAAAAGAGTATACATCTTTTCAGGCAACTTATACAAGCAGCTCCGACAATCCTTTTTTTAGATTGCCGGAGCTGTCTCTACGTCTTTATGAAATTGAAATCACTCCTCTTCGTCTACAGATTTTGTTTCTGCAACTGTTTCTTCCAAAGTGCTTTGCGCAACATTCTCCCGGATTTTGATATCGCCGTTTTCTGCGGATACCCGGATGACAGCACTGCCGGGTGCCTGTTTTCTGTACTCTGCTGCGTCTCCGTTCTCATTTTCCATCATCTCATATCCCGAAAAATGAATTTCACCATATTCTGTGCGAAGATCATATCCATATGCATCCGCCTTCTGCATTTCGTATATGTTCGTATCCCCGTAACTGTTTTTTACGTCCAGCGTGCCCTGCGTTCCTGCAAAAACAGTTACCGAACCATTCTCCGCTTCCAAAGACGCCTGTGTGCTTTCGATACAGCCAATGTTCAGATCTCCATACAGACCGGTGATCTCTACCTTATTACCGGTCAGATTTCCGGTCTTGATGTCACCGTCTTCGTCGTAAATACTCAGGTCAATTCCGTTCCAGTCCTCCATTTTAATCTCACCATAGCTCGTCTTTACAGAAAGCTTCTCTGCAGAAAGATTCGCTGCAAGATCGATATCCCACGGTGCATCGACCGAAACCTCTTTCAGCTTGGCACCCTTCGGCACTGTGATTTTCACATAAGGATCATCCTGCCGCCGTTCTCCTTCTTCTCCCCAGAGCCGGAAATACCACCGATTTCCTTCCTGCGTTTCCCCGAAATCGCCTTCTTTCACTATGAGTGTTCCATTCTCCACCTGGCACACCGGTTCTTCCCGATCGCCTGCCAGAAGATATTCAACACTATAAGAATCGCCTTCCTCCAAAGAAAACTCTCCGTATTTCAGATCCACCTCAATTTTTTCAAACGCTGCCAGCTGCTTCTGTCCGGCATAATCCTGTACCGTCTCCGGGCAGGCTGTTGTCTCTTTCAAATGAATTCCTTCGTTATCCAGATAAAACACCGGGCTTCCTCCCATCGCAATCCCAATGCCAATACAGATGCCGCCTGCTGCCAACAGACCTGTCGAGATCAGAAGCGTCTTTTTCAATGTTATATTTTTCATCGCTGTCCGTCTCCTTTCTCTCCAGCAGGTGAAATCCGTTGCTGTCCGTTTCAGCAGCAGATGTGCCCGTCATCTGTTCGCCGGGCGCTGCCTCAGGTTCCGGCTCTGCGCTGCCGGCTTTTTTCTTTCCGCCAGCCTTGCTGCGGATCCATAAAATTCCTTTCCAGATCAGCCACACCAGTCCGATCAGCAATGCTGTGCCCAGGATTGCTGATCCTGTCATCATAAAGCCGCTGCCCAGAATCGCAAAGCCGCTGCCAACCGCATGAAACATCGAAACAATTCCTGTCCCGATGAAAAACAGTCCGCCCAGAAGCAGTGCTGCCAGCACAAGGATCATTCCGATGCCGCAGGCTGCACTGCAGGCCAACAGACCGAGCACGCAGGCACCCAGTGCTACTGCAATGCCGACTACAGCGGCAAGCAGTCCGAGCCCTACCGGGACCACCACCGGCAGGGCACATAATCCGAGGAGGATCACCAGCACGATCTGCCAGGGCTTCCAGTTTGATTTTTGCTGTGTTACAGATTGTTTTGTTTTTGTTTCGTTCATTGCTATTCCTCGCTTTCTCTTTCTGAGTACAAGCATACCGACACAACAAAAAAAGCTCCCGCAAAAACTGTGGAAGCTTTTCCAAAACAATTCTTAAATTTTTCTAAATCGCAGTTTAGCGCGTCGTCCCTCTCTCCTCTGTACGAAAACCCATTTTAATTTCTTTTCCCGCAGGATTTCCATTCATCAGCTCCAGCAAAAGCCGCGCCGCCTCCTGTCCGCTGGTCTGGTAAAAAAAGTGCACGCTGGAAAGCTTCGGCGCAACGATCCGCCCGGAAACCGTGTCGCCCACGCCGGAAATCGCAACCTGCTGCGGAATCCGGATCTGATGCTCCTGCAGCCAGCCAAGCGCGCCGAGCGCTACAGAATCCGTTGCCCCAAATACTGCATCAATCTCCGGATGCCGCTCCCATAAGCGTCCCATTGCCTCATAGCCGTCCTCAACAGAAAAAGCACTTTCCTCATAAAAGCTGTTGTCCCAGTCTATTCCCTTTTCTTCCAGAACATCCAAAAATCCACGGAAACGTTCTTCCCCGGCTGCATGATCTCGCTTCGTCACACCAAGACACGCCGGATGCTTCGCATCCTTTAACATCATACGCGCGGATTCCTTTGCTGCAAGATAATCATCCTGATAGACGCAGCTGTAGCCTTCCAGCTTCTGTCCCAGCACCACGACCGGAACCTGCAGCGCGCGCAGTGCACGCTTGTGCGCCGGTGTGAAAATCGTCCCGATCAGGATAATCCCGTCCACCTGATTTTCGGAAAAGAGCTTTAAATACTCCACTTCCTCGCGTTCCTGGTTTTCCGTGTTTGCCAAAAGCAGCCAGAAGCCCGCCTGCTTTAACTCCTTGCTGATCCCGGAGACCATCCCGCTGATGGATTCGGAATTGATCTTCGGGATAATCACACCGATCTGCTTCGTCTTTTTGGTACGCAGCATCTGTGCCTGCGCAGACGGTTTATAACCGGTCTCCTCGATCACCCTGCGGATCTGCTCCCGCTTTTCTGCACTGACATAGCCATCGTTAAAGTAACGGGAAACGGTGGCCCGGGAGACATTTGCCAACTTTGCAATTTCATTTATGTTCATTTCAAAAAATCCATCCTCAATCTCTGCAGCATTTTTCTTTTGTGAGATTGATCTCAGTATAACATTCCGTCTGAAAATCTGCAAGCAGAATACAGCGCCTTATCCCAACACCTCCCGGTATACGCGCAGCACATTTTCTCCCATGACCTTATCACGCTGTCTGGCGGTAAGCCCTGCCTTTGCAAGCGCATCCTCCAGAACCGGCATTGCGTCTGCGCCCGGGAGCTCTGCATGGGTCCGAATTCCGTCAAAATCGCTGCCCAGTCCCAGGCAGTCCTCTCCGCCGACTTTTATGATATGTGCCGCATGGCGTGCCACGTCTGCAGCTGTGCCCGGATAGTCCTTTTTGGCATTTAAAAAGGACGGACAGAAGTTCAGTCCGGTCACACCGCCTTTTTCTGCCAGCAAACAGATCATGTCGTCCGTTAAATTGCGCACCGCCGGACAGATTGCGCGGGCATCGGAATGGCTTGCGACAAAGGGACGCTTCGCATGGGACGCCACGTCATAAAAGCCCGCATCCGACAGATGGGACACATCCACGATCATTCCGAGCCGCTCCATCTCTTCCAGAAATAAAAATCCGAACTCTGTCAGCCCATCCTTCGTGTTCGGAACCGTCCTATCCGGCTTGCCATCCCCGGAAATGGCAAAATTCGGGAAACCGATCTCGTTTGGAAAATTCCAGGTCAGCGTCAACATTCGGACACCTCTGTCATAAAATTCCCGCAGCTTTTCCAGGCTGCCCTGACACACCGCGCCCTCTTCGATTGTCAAAAGCGCGCTTATGCGCCCGTTTTTCTGATTTTCCAAAATGTCGTTATAGCATCTGACCTGACCAATCTGCTCCGGAAACAGTGCCATCTGCCGATCAAAGCAGTCCGCCAGTGTCAGCGCCTGCTGATATGGATCTTCACAATTTTCTGTACAGACGAACAGTGCAAAATTCTGAAGCAGGTAATCCCCCTGTTTCATCTTATCCAGACGAATATGCAGTCTGTTGTCCTGCAGTGTCCACCCTTTTTCTTTGTTTTCATAAAGTGCTGCGATCGTGTCGCAGTGCATATCAACAACTTTCATAAAATCCTCCATTCCGCAGGCGCTTTGTGCCGAAGGTGTCGCGTGGAAAACGTCCAGTTCGGCTCTGCGATCCCAGCTACTTTGTGATGCCTGCGTCACAAATCGCTGTGTGACGAAAAAACCGGAACACACGTCCTGTGAGCCTATCACATGCGCATATTCCGGTTCTTTTATCTGTCTCAAAATTCGTCTTATTTCTTCTTTGTATCTGCAGGTGCTTCTGCATCAGCCTTTTCCACCTGTACGATCGCGCTCTTCTGCATCGGAATACGGCAGTTTTTGTTGTTGCCGAACTCAACGATAACGGTATCGTCTGTGATGTCGATGACGATTCCGTAGAAGCCGCTGGTGGTCAGAACACAATCACCGATCTCCAGAGTAGAAAGCATTGCGCTGGTCTTCTTCTGCTCTTTCTTCTGCGGACGATACAGTACGAAGTAGAAAAATACACCAAAAACTACCACATACATTAAAATAAGCGGAATCATGCTGCCTGCGCTTGCTGACTCAGATGCTGTCAGTAAAATACTCATTTTCTATATTCCTCCTGGTTTATAAAGTAAAACCCTGCCCTGCAGGATTCTCCATGCCCGGTCTCTTTACCGTAGCCTATTTTCCATCATACACAATTCTTTGCATGCCGTCAAGTTTTCGCTTCTTATATGCTGCAAATTCTCCCTTATCCAGCGCATCCCGGATTTCTGTCATCATCGTATTATAGAAATACAGGTTGTGCATGACGCACAGGCGCATGCCCAGCATCTCTTTTGCTTTTAGCAGGTGACGGATATAGGCTCTGGAATACCGTCTGCAGACAGGACATTGACACCCTGGCTCGATGGGCTGCATATCCAGCTCATACTGCGCGTTGAACAGATTGATCTTGCCGAAGTTTGTATATAGATGTCCATGACGTCCGTTTCTGGTGGGATATACGCAGTCAAAAAAGTCCACACCGCGTTCCACTGCCTCCAAAATATTTGCAGGTGTACCGACTCCCATCAGATAGGTCGGTTTGTCTACGGGCAAGTAGGGAACTGTCTCTTCCAGAATATGATACATTTCCTCATGGGTCTCACCGACTGCAAGACCGCCGACCGCATAACCGTCCAGATCCAGGTCTGTAATCCGTTTGGCATGCTCTACTCGGATATCCGAGTAAATTGCACCCTGGTTAATGCCGAACAAAAGCTGCTGCTTATTGATCGTATCGTCCAGGCTGTTCAGGCGAGCCATCTCTTTTTTGCAGCGCTCCAGCCATCTTGTCGTCCGGTCTACGGAAGGCTGCACGTAGCTTCTCTCCGCTTTTGCAGGCGCACACTCATCGAATGCCATTGCAATGGTAGATGCGAGGTTTGACTGAATCCGCATACTCTCTTCCGGTCCCATGAAGATCTTATGCCCGTCGATATGGCAGCGGAAGGTTACCCCCTCCTCTTTGATCTTCCGCAGACCAGCCAGTGAAAACACCTGAAATCCGCCGGAATCAGTCAAAATCGGCTTATTCCAGCTCATAAAGCGATGCAGTCCACCCATCGCCTTGATCTTTTCATCACCGGGACGCACATGCAGATGATAGGTGTTGGAAAGCTCCACCTGTGTGCCCAGTCCTTCCAGATCCTCCGTAGAAACCGCACCCTTGATCGCAGCAACGGTTCCGACATTCATAAAAACCGGTGTCTGGATCGTACCATGCACAGTTTCCATTACCGCACGTTTTGCACGTCCCTCCTGTTTCAATACCTTGTAGGTCATCTTTTCACTCATCTTAATCTCCATTCCAGATTTTCTTTAATTTATCATCCGCTTTTTGGAAAAAGCCTGCGATCGCCGTACTTTTTTCAAAGGGCGCAAACAGTTTTTGCCGAAGCAGCTCGATCGCTGTACATACCAGGTAGATCGCTGCTATCACCCCAATACAGGCAAAGGGCAGATACCAGTGTCCAAGCCAGGCAGCGCCGTCGATTTTCGTCCAGAGACTCTCCCGGATATAGTAGTGATCATGGATCAGGTAAACGCCAAAGGACGCACCTGCAATCCGATTGATCAGGCCTGCGCCTCTTCCCGGTGCAATCCTCAGATTCAAAAATGCAAGAAACAAAAAAATCGACGCAGCTGTCACCAGAATCGAGCTATAGACATAAAACACACTATACCCCCACATCAGATCGTCCAGAAAGCTGATCGCGCCAAACGGAGAGGACAGCAGTGCCTCGATCACAAACCGGCTGAGGGGAATCAGCAGGGAGGTTCCAACTGCAGGCAGGAACCATTTCAGGAATTTTCCATCCGGCTGATAATACAAACGGATATAGGCTCCGCACAGATAAATCGTCAAAAACCACGATATACTTACACCGCCGGCGGTATTAAGGGCCGAAGAAAAATAAAAAATGTTTGGCCACACAGACACCAAAGCCAGGGCCAGAGCACACGCACAGGCAAGCTGACGCTTAGTCAGTGCCAGGATCAGCTTATTCATCACCGGTGCCAGCACATACATGCCTACATACATGGAAACAAACCAGTAAAAATCCGATGAGATCGGTAAAATCGAATAGACCAGATATTCCAAGTCATGGGGTACATCTGTAAAAATCCAATAAATCGCCGTAATTCCCAAGGCATAAAACAGTACCTGAACCGCCATTTTTACAAGCTTCCAAAGGCTGAATCTCGATTCCGTCAGAAAGTAGCTGCTGATCAACAGATACAGATTGATACAGGTAAAGGAAACGCCAAACAACGTCCAAACCAGATAATAAGAAGCAGTCCCCATCTTCGCAGCTCCGATCAGATTTCCATGGTTCATCAGGTGTGCCGTCACAACAAATACCATAGCGAGAAGCCTGAGAAGCTCCAGATTCGCCTGTCTCGTTTTTTTCATAAATCAGATATACCCCGTTTCTCTAGAAAATCGTTTTCACCATGCA
>OIXV01000955.1_pt1 | contig 26782 bp, 23 predicted proteins | sample 1587771 | NCBI WGS metagenome assembly OIXV01 (sample SAMEA3888893, study PRJEB22519) | human gut metagenome | biome: human gut; feature: human-associated habitat; material: faeces | place: Denmark | collected 2010
AGGCTTGTGCCTTGCCGTCAAGCCACCTCCCCTTTTTCGAGGGGAGGCAAGGGTGTTGGTGCGAAGCAAAGGTAATGCGAAACCGGCAGAGCGTTCATTAAAAGGCAAGGGTGTTGGTGGTTTTCGAGGGATAGTGCGGTTTTTGAAAGGTTAATGTCAGTGTAGTTGTAATGATGTACTCACGAAATTATTAATGCCTAGTCGGTACGGAAACTGTTTTAAGCAGTGTTGGCGATACATTTCATTATGCTGTATTAATAATCGGTTTTTGTTTTTATAGCACGGGGATATTAATCGCTCTGCGTTTTTTCGTCATCGGTTTCTTCGGTATCCTTATGGTTCATCTCTTTTTCAAGCAGCGGTCTTAACAGCGAATAACGCAGCATCTTCCTGTTGTTATCCACCATTGTTTTCACAAGCTCCTTTGTACCGATAACTATTATCATTTTCTTAGCACGGGTAACTCCCGTGTAAAGCAGATTTCTGTAAAGCAGGTTGTGCGTGAAGGCGGTTATCGGAATTATCACCGCATCATACTCGCTGCCCTGGCTTTTATGTATCGTGATGGCGTAAGCGTGTTCGAGCCTTCTCAGCATTTCGGAGGTGTATATCGCTACTCTGCCCTCAAAGTCTATGGTCACGTTCTGGGAAAAGCGGTCTACCGAGCGGATGATTCCTATATCTCCGTTGAAAATTCCGCTTCCCTTTTCATTGTTTTTTGTCCACAGCACATCATAATCATTCTTCGTCTGCATTACCTTGTCGCCTGTTCTGAAAATAACATCGAAGAATTTCAGCTCCGCCTTATTCTGTGACGGCGGGTTCAGTGCCGACTGGAGCTGTTTATTAAGCTCTTTTGTTCCTGCCATACCCATTTTTGTAGGGCAAAGCACCTGTATATCGTCTATTGGCGAAAATCCGTAGGTATCTGGCAGACGCTGTTTTGCAAGCTGTATCACAAGCTCGGCAATATCGCTTTCAAGCGACTTGTTCATAAAGAAGAAGTCGTTCTGTCTGTCGTCAAGTACGGGAAATTCGCCATTTACTATTCTGTGGGCATTTGTTACTATAAGGCTCTGTGCCGCCTGTCTGAATATCTCTTTAAGCTCCACTGACGGAATATAATGCGACGCTATAAGATCCTTCAGCACGTTTCCTGCGCCTACGGACGGAAGCTGATTTGAGTCGCCTACCATAATGAATTTGGATGTGGGCTTAATCGCTCTTACAAGCGAACACATAAGAAGTGCATCAACCATTGACATTTCATCGGCTATTACAACATCGGCAGGGAGCGGATTTGTTTCGTTGCGCTTGAATTTAAGCTCGCCCTTTGCGGTAAAATCAACCTCAAGCAATCTGTGGATAGTTCGTGCAGGCTCGCCTGTGAGATCGGACATACGCTTTGCCGCTCTGCCTGTCGGGGCACACAGAAGTATGCGTTTCTTCTGCGCTTTAAGAATCTTGATAACGCCGTTCAATGTCGTGGTTTTGCCTGTGCCGGGACCGCCCGTCAGAATAAATACAGAGCCTGTAAGACAGGCGCTGATAGCCGCACGCTGAAGCTCCTCGTACTGTATATTCTCCGAAAACTCTACTCCTCTTATCTCATCGGAATAATCCTTTTCGTACTGTGCGGAGGTTCTCAGCATAAAGGCGAGTTTTTTTGCAATATAGGTTTCGGCAAGGTAGTATTCGGGGAGATACACAAACTCACGCTTTCCGAGCGTTATTCTTACTACCCAGTCCTTTTCCTCACAGTCGTCAAGGCAGGATTCAAACTGCCTGCGTTCAATCCCGAGATTATCGCAGACGGATTCACGCAGTTTTTCAGTCGGCAGGCAGGTATGACCTGCGTTTGCGTTTTCGTGCAGGACATACACTATTCCTGCCCGTACACGATCGCTGTTCTCCGCATCAAAGCCGAGATCTGCCGCCATACGATCGACCGAACGGAAATCTATATCTATGCCGCTTGTGCATAGTATATAGGGGTTTGTCTTAATCTGCTTTATGCTGTCGTGCTCAAATGCAGACCATACGCTTATTGCGTGGGCAGGTCCGAAATTATATTCGCCGAGAAATTTTATGACCTCGTTTACACCTGTTATCTTGTGATATTCATTTGATATGTACAGTGCCTTGTCGGAGGTTATGCCTTTTATCACGGTGAGCTGCATACAATCATTATCTATTATATCCAGTGCTTCCGTACCGAACTGCTTTACTATTTTCTTTGCTATGGCCGGACCGAGCCCTTTTATAACGCCTGAGCCGAGATAGGCGGATATTTCGCTTTCCGTTTCGGGCATTGAACGCTCGCACATTGCCGCCTTGAACTGTCTGCCGTACTTTGGGCTTGTTATCCATCCGCCACGCAGACTAAGCCGTTCGCCCTCGTTCACATCGCCCAGATTTCCGACTACCGCTATAAGTCCTTCGTCACAGCCGAGATTTATGACAGTGTAGCCGTTATCGGCATTTTTATATATAACGTCCTCCACAGAGCCGCTCAGCTCTACGGAAATATCGACCTTCTGATTATCCAACACGCAGCCTCCAGTTCTTCAAATCCTATATCTGTTTTTTCTTTGTCGCTCTAAGCGTCACTCTCGGACAGTCGGCGATAAGATTACGGCATATAACGGCGAACTCGCTGTCGCTGAGTAATTCTTCGCCGGCATTTATTATAACCTTGCCGTCTGTCGCTTTAAGGGCGGCTCTTACCTTTCCCTCCACATCGTCACAGCCGTCGGGCGTTACGCTGACAGGCGGTGCGGCGGGCGTGCCGAGATTTCCGATGAAAAGAATAACGTTAACAGCCCCCATAATACCGAGAAAAATCATAGCGAAAAGCATTAAGTATGCACCACTCATAAGATCAACTCCTTCTGACAGTTTATCTCATTATATGGTGCATACGCATTTTACGTTACGGATTGCAGGTGCAGAGAATAGCGTTCCAGCCCTCTTTTTCCGATATGCTTTCAACCTTTATATTGTTTTCCTTCAGTGCCGACAGCACCTCGTCAAGTCGCTCGGTGATAATGCCCGACAATATCAGCTTGCCGTTCTTCTTTAAAAATCCGCTGAAATAGGGCGACATTGACACGATTACATCAGCTACTATATTGGCGGTAATTATATCAAAGCCTGTGCCTATCTTCTCTCTGAGCGGCTCATCATCGCTGATATTTCCTATGTAAGCGGAAACCATATCACTGCCGAAGCCGTTCTTTTCGGTATTTTCCTTTGCGGTGCGTACCGAGTTTTCGAATATATCCACCATTACCGCCTGCTTTGCGCCGAGCAGAAGTCCTGCGATGGACAGTATGCCGCTTCCCGTGCCGAGATCGAGCATTCTGTCGCCCTCGTGTATCTGCTTTTCGAGAAGCTCCATTACAAGACGGGTGGTGTGGTGCTGACCTGTTCCGAATGACGAAGCGGGGTCGATCTCAAGTATCTTTCTGCCGTCTGTGTTCTCTACTTCTTCCCAGCTTGGCTTTACTATCAGCTTTTCGCCTACCGTGAACGGCTTGTAATACTGCTTCCAGTTATTTGCCCAGTCCTCCTCACGCACACAATCTATCGTTACGTCAAGGCTTCCGTAAAAATCGTCAGGATCGTTTTCCTTAAGCTCATCAAGAGTGCCGCCGAGTGCGGAGAGCATATCCGTCCCCTGCTCGTTATCCTGCACATAGCAGGTTATATGCGGCTCTACGGTTTTAAGTCCCATAAGGCTGTCGTCTACATAATCCCAGTTATATTCCTTGTTTTCGAGGAACTCCTCAAAATCGGCGGGATCGTGAATTATAAATCCGTTAAGTCCAAGCTCGGACAGGCGCATTACAAGCACCTGTATCGCTTCACTTTTCGTATATACATCTACCTGTCTGAATTGCATAGTAATACCTCTTGTTTTTTATTTGCCGACGGGGCATAAATATCTATAGTATATTATCCTACATTTCGGAGAAAAAAGCAAGTGGTTAACGCAAAAATGCACCGCCCTTATAAAAAGGACGGTGCAAAACATTCAAGGAAGAACCAATCTTAAATTCCGGATTACCGTTAATCGTTATCCTGCAGAGCCTCGTAAGCCTCTTCGCCTGTACGAACCTTGATTACGTTTTCAACGTCGTATACGAAAATCTTACCGTCGCCTATCTTACCGGTATAGAGTGCATTCTTGGCAACCTCTACGACCTTTTCAACAGGCACCTTGCAAACTACGATCTCGACCTTCATCTTGGGAAGAAGTCTTGCGTCTACGGGAACACCACGATAGAACTCAGTTGAACCCTTCTGCATACCGCAGCCCATTACATGAGATACTGTCATACCGGTGATGCCGATAGATGAAAGTGCGTGCTTGAGAACTTCGAACTTCTCCTGGTTTGCGATAATGTCTACCTTTGTCATCTTTACATCGCTGTCGCTGATAGGAGCTCTTGCCTTTGAAACGTGCTGTACGGGTACAGAGGTTTCAACGGGAGTAGCCGTAGTAACAACTGCAGTATCTTCTGCGGAAGAACCGCTGTATACGCTGTCGCCTGCGATAACGAAATCTGCGTAGGAACTCGGCAGACCGTGTTCTGTTGTATCAAGACCCTTGAGCTCTTCTTCTCTTGAAGCTCTGAGGCCGATCGTGTGCTTTAAGATATAGAATGTCAGGAACATCGTTACTGCTGCGAATGCACAAACAGCAACTACGCCGAGTGCCTGTATGCCAAGCTGTTTGAATCCGCCGCCGTAGAACAGACCCGTGATGCCGTTCTGACCTTTGCCTGTTGCGAATAAGCCTACTGCGAGCGAGCCCCATACACCGTTGAAGAAGTGTACTGCTACTGCGCCGACAGGGTCATCAACTCTGAGCTTGTAGTCGAGCAGCCAAACACCGAAGCAAACCAGTAAGCCTGAAACAATACCGATTATTGTTGCGCCGAGTGCGTCTGTATCTGCACAGGGAGCCGTGATAGCTACAAGTCCTGCGAGCGATGCGTTAAGGCACATCGAAACATCGGGCTTGCCGTTTTTAAGCCAAGTGAAAATCATCGTTACTACCGTTGCAACTGCGGGAGCAATTGTTGTGGTAAGGAATATATCTGCGAGGTAATCTACGTTGGAAGCTGCGGCACCGTTGAATCCGTACCAACCGAACCAGAGGATGAATACACCGAGTGCGCCGAGAGGGATAGAGTGACCTAAGATAGCTCTGGGCTTACCGTCCTTGCTGAACTTGCCGATACGGGGTCCGACCATTGCGGCACCGATAAGAGCCGTAAGACCGCCGACCATATGTATTGCCGTTGAACCTGCAAAGTCAACGAAGCCGAGCTGTGCGAGCCAGCCGCCGCCCCAGATCCAGTGAGCCTCGATAGGATAAACGACAAGGCTGATAACGAATGAGTAGATGCAGTAGCTGATGAACTTTGTACGCTCTGCCATAGCACCTGAAACTATCGTTGCTGCGGTAGCGCAGAATACTAAATTGAATACGAACTCTGCACATCTGTTGAAGTCTGAAAGCTGAGTAAGAATGTCAAGATTCGGAACACCGATAAGTCCGAAGAATGTATCTTCGCCAAGCATCAGACCGAAGCCGAGAAGTACGAATGCAATCGTACCGAGGCAGAAGTCCATTAAGTTTTTCATTATAATGTTGCCGGCATTCTTTGCTCTGGTGAAACCTGTTTCAACCATTGCGAAACCGCACTGCATAAAGAATACCAATGCGGCACCGATAAGGTACCATATACCGTTGCCGTCGCCGACGTTGAACATCGTGGCGTTAACAGTTTCCTGAATTTTGTCTGCCGACTCGGCAGCAAGAGTTAGCGTGGATAAGAAATCCATTGATAACCGCCCCTTTCAATAGGTAATTTTCTGACTGCGGCTGTGCCGCTTTTTCTTGAAACGGGTCTGAAAAAATTCTATCTGCACCCCTCTGCGCCTTTGCAGATACTGCAGAACTTTTGCAATCCCGCTTAAAACAAAAGGAGCCGCACGAACTTTTTGTGTTCGTGCAGCTCCGTTGCTTACAAGTATTATTATACTTACGGCGGGGTGATTTGTCAACGCTTTTTTGCAAGTTTTTTATTCGTTTCTTGCATTTTGTGAAATCTGCATAATATATTGATGAATTTTTCGCAAAGCGGTTATGCAGTTGTGCCAACAGTATATCGGAAATCGGGTTGCGAATGCGACTGGTTTTTCGGACTTTTTGCTTCTTTTTATCGGAATCGGGACGTTTTTTGCCAATTATGACGTATGAATGTAAATATCCGTCATACTGCAGATTCCTGCAGTTTTAATTCATTTTTCGGTGTTTATCCTGAATAACGGGCGGATTTTTGCAACATAAGTTTAAATTTCTCGCAATATTTATGTAAAAACTACCGCCTGTACGGGTTCTGAAATCAAAAAAAGCGACAGGTAAAGCCATGTACGGCAATTCAAGGGCGGAGCCACCGTAACTTCTGTCGCTTTTTTAGTATTATATGCTTTTTATGTCACGCTGTGAATATTCTTGTTCCTCGCATCTTTCCGCCATATACATTCCAAGCTCGGCGAACACGGGCGGTATATCATAAACTGTCCTGCCGTACTGTTCGCACATCGTGCATTCGCCGGGAGTTGCGGGAGAAAGCATATCCCATGCGGTGACGAGGTTATTCTCCTTGCGTATGCCGGCATTTTCGAAAAATCCGTCATAAAGGGTGCTTTGCTCATCGTTACGGTACAGATTGACGATATTGTACTTGCATATCATCATTTCATCATTAGTGATATGCGAGCCGACACCGAACTGCGATATTCCGTCATCGAGAAGCATTTTCCCGACAATATCCAGCACATCTCTTATCATAGCGGAGGTGCAATCGTCAAGATAATAAATATCCTTGTGGAAAGTGATGATATTTCCGTTTTCGTCCTTAGGCTCGGCGGTTTGGGGAGTGGGAAGCTCCAGAATAAAGAACAGCCTCTCGTTTTCGTGCAGTTTTATGAAATCCTCAAGCAACGGCAGAGTTTTTTGTGCCGATACGTTTGCGGTGAAGATTTTTCCGTCCATTTTATAACCTTCGCTGAGTTTATCGGCAAAGGAAATCGAAAAACCTTTTCTCATAGTAAGCATAATTTATACCTCTTATTTTCTTCCTGCCAAATACATTACAACCGTCATCGCAAGCCCGGACACAAGTCCGAACGCTCCGAATTCACAGAGCCACTCACTGTCAACTATCGCTTGTAACGCCTCAACGGCACTGCTCCCGGCGAACATTTCAAACAGAAACGCAAAAATCATCATACCGAGCGTCCATAAAACGCCGAAAATCAGTCCCGTCAACATTCCGACAAGAAGGAACGACAGAAAATTCTTATCAACGTCAGCCGCTTTACATTCCTTTCGTGTAAGCTTTTTCAGCTCTGCTCTCTTTACAGCTATTGCGGCGGCTTGTGAAATATCCTCGTTTCCTGCACAGCACGAAAAACTGTTTGAAATATGATAACCGCCATTGCGGAACATACTCGAATAAATATCGGCATTACTATAGTCAAAGCCGTCTTTCATCACAATAGTTCCGCTTCTGAATATAATTACCGTCTCTCCGTCGGAGCACATTTCATCGCAGTGCACCATATAAAGAACATTTTTCTCACAACCGACCAAATACGCCTTATCATGACTTTGAGTCAGATGCACACCTTTAAGCTCACCTGTTTTTCTGAAATCGGGATAAGCGCCCTCATAGCCGGCTTTATAAAGCGTATCGGTGATATTTTTTCTTATCCGAATGTTTTCGGGTTCAAGTCCGATTATTTCCGATATAGTGGGATAATCCTTGCAAAGCCCCCAAAAAATCATATACAGTTCACGCCAGAGCGGTTCATATTTCACATCATCAAGACCACTGAAACGTTTATTTGAAATTCCTGTTTTAGCACGTCTGACATTCTTTAAGATGATTGCGGTAAACTCATTCAAGCCGTACTTTTCGGCATAAGCTGTAAGAACCGGCAATTCAGGTTTCGCTTTAGAGCTGTCTGCAATTTCCATAAGTTCAAGCACAAGCGGTAGGTAATTACGCTCGGCTTCGCTGATAAAAGTTTCATCAAAGCTGTATCTGTCATATATATTAGCCGCCATACAAACTACTATATCCCATACGCCATCGGAGTTATATGTTTTCCTGCACGGCATCATTTCCGCATTTGCGCAATCAAACTTCAGTTCAAAATCTTCATCACCTCGTTCTTCGCTCCATACTGAGAAATGAATCACATTTTCATTTTCATCAATGCACATCTCATAGACAAGCACATAGCTGTCTTCAGGTATTGTATATTCGGTTTTAACTTTGTCAAGGCAAACCTTTAAAATGAAAACTTCCATATCAAAGAGAACAACCGCATTGTTTTCTTCCGTTCCGGTCAGATATATATTGCAATAGAATAACGAATCGTCATTGAATTTGCTGAATATTTTTTGTGTGAGCTTATCAATATTATTCATAACTGCCTCCCGTATTATTTTGTACTTACATTCTACCATAACTGCGCCGACAGTGCAACCTCAAACGCAAAAACACCGCAGTGGAAACACTGCGGTGAATGTTAATGTGGGAAGCTCCTGAATAAAGAACAGCCTCTCGTTTTTGCCATATTAACCTGCTTACTTCTTCTTTATAACCGTTCCCTGTCTTGTTTCCTCGACGGTGTAGCCCATTGCGGTTATCTTATCTCTAAGCTCATCGGCAAGTGCGAAGTTCTTATCCTTTCTTGCCTGCTTTCTCTGCTCGGCAAGCTCAAGAATTTCGGCAGGAAGCTCCTCGGCTGTATCGGTGGGCTTTTCGTTTACTGCCTTTGCCTTTTCGATAAGCGACAGTGAAAGCACCTTGTCGAAGTCGGCGATAAGCGCCAGCTTTGTTGCGGGTGTTGTGTCAGCCTTTAATACATCATACAGCGCAGTGATTGCAAGCGATGTGTTTATATCGTTGTCCATAGCGGCGGTGAAGCCCTCACGGAGCTTATCGTAAGCCGCCTTGTCAACCTCGCCCTGCTCCGCCTTTAAAAGCTGTGCTATCTTAGCGACCAGCTTTTCGTATGCGCCCTTTGCGTTGTCAAGATTTTCATAAGAGAATACGAGCGACTTTCTGTAGTGCGACAGCAGGCAGAAGAAACGGTATATCACGGGGTCGTAGCCCTTGCTTTCAAGCAGGGATACCGTAAGGAATTCGCCCTTTGACTTGCTCATCTTGCCGCTGTTTGTATTGAGGTGGTGAACGTGGAACCAGTAGTTGCACCACTTATGACCGAGATAAGCCTCACTCTGTGCTATCTCGTTTGTGTGGTGGGGGAATGCATTGTCGATGCCGCCGCAGTGGATGTCAAGATATTCACCGAGATGCTTCATACTTATGCAGCTGCACTCGATATGCCAGCCGGGGTAGCCTACTCCCCACGGGCTGTCCCACTTGAGTTCCTGATCGTCAAACTTTGACTTTGTGAACCACAGAACGAAGTCTGCCTTGTTTCTCTTGTTGCCGTCCTCCTCAACGCCTTCGCGAACGCCAACCGCAAGATCCTCCTCCTTGAAATCGTTGAAAACATAATACTTTTCGAGTTTGGAGGTATCAAAATAGATATTTCCGCCTGCTTCGTAAGCGTAGCCCTTTTCGATAAGAGAAGAAATTACCTTGATGAAATCTGCGATACAGTGAGTTGCAGGCTCTACAACGTCGGGACGCTTGATGTTCAGCTTCGTGCAGTCCTCGAAGAAAGCGTCTGTGTAATACTTTGCTATCTCCATAACCGTCTTATGCTCACGCTTTGCACCCTTCAGCATCTTGTCATCGCCTGTGTCGCCGTCGCTTGTCAGATGTCCTACATCGGTAATGTTCATTACACGCTTTACATCGTAACCGACATAGCGCAGGTACTTTTCAAGCACATCCTCCATAATGTAGCTGCGGAGATTTCCTATGTGTGCAAAGTGGTACACGGTAGGTCCGCAGGTGTACATATTTACCTTGCCCTCGACATTCGGCACGAATTCTTCCTTTTTGTGTGACAGTGAATTATATAACTGCATTTTCTTATCCTCGCTTTTATTTAATATTGTTTTCTTTAAGTTCTTCTCTTAGCAGATCTATCTCGCTCTGCATTGTTTCAAGCCTGCTCTGCAAGGCACATATCTGCTGTGCCACAGGGTCGGGAATGTGTATCTGGTCAAGGTCGCAGGCATTTACCCTCTGACCGTCACGGCGGACTATCCTTGCGGGAACGCCGACCGCAGTTGAGTTAGGCGGTACCTCCGACAGCACAACGGCATTTGCGGCTATCTTTGCGTTATCGCCCACCTTGAAAGGACCGAGAACCCTTGCACCTGAGCCTACCATTACATTGTTGCCGAGCGTGGGGTGACGTTTACCGGTATCTTTACCCGTACCGCCGAGCGTTACGTTCTGATAAAGCGTGCAGTAGTCGCCTATCTCGGTAGTTTCGCCTATTACAACGCCGCTTCCGTGGTCGATGAACAAGCCCTTTCCTATCGTTGCGCCGGGGTGTATCTCTATACCCGTTTTTCGCAAAGCACGCTGTGATATCCACCTTGCAATGAAATAATGCTTTTTAAGATACCATTTATGCGCCCTGCGGTATGCCCTTACAGCCTTGAAGCTGGGATACAGGAAAAACACCTCGAGATCGCTCTTTACGGCAGGATCTCGTTCTCTGACCGATTTTATATCCGCTTTAATTTTATCGAACATATGTTTCCTACCCTTCTCCGAAAATAAAAACGCCCTCGTCTGCATAACAGACGAAGGCGATATTTCTATCACGGTTCCACTTCGCTTCGGAGCTTACACTCCCTTTATGTCTTTAACGCAGACTACACGGACAGAGATACTGATAAGTCTAACGTTCCCTCTGCCGACCCGGATAAATAATCCGTACAGCCGCACTTCACCGTAAATCAGTCTGCCGTCTTTCACCTTACACGGCTCTCTGTGAAACTTTTTACCGGTTACTCTTGCCATACACGGTCTTTGCACTTATGCTTCATTATATGTTTAGTGTATCATAAATGCAACGCTGTGTCAAGCGAAAAATCAAATATGCCGTTACTCTGAAATATTCTTTGCAATCGGCAGTCTTACGCAGACAAGAGTGCCTTTGCCAAGCTCGCTGTCAAGAGTTACCGTACCGCCGTAGCAGTTGACGATATGCTTTACTATGGAAAGGCCCAGTCCGGTACTGCCCTCTTTGGTGCTTCTGCCCTTATCCACTCTGTAGAAACGCTCAAATACACGGTTAAGCGATTCCTTAGGGATGCCTATGCCGTTATCCCTTACATAGATACAGCCTGTCTCGCCCACATTGTGAAGCGTTATCTCTACTCTGCCGCCGTCCTTGTTGTACTTTATGGCGTTGCTGACTATGTTTTCGACAAGCTCGTATATGTGCTTGTATGCGGCACGGACGGTAAAGCTGTCGCCTGACAGTTCTATCGTGACATTCTTTGCGCAAGCCGCAGGCTCCAGACATTCCTTTACCGCTGTGCATATCTCGGACAGCTTACAGTCGGTCACTTCCTCGGCTGTTGTCTTATTTTCAAGGGAGGATATTTCAAGAATGTCGCTGATGATTGTTGACATTCTCTTTGCCTCGGTAAGAATTTTTCCGATGTAATAATCCTTCTTATCCTTAGGCACAAGTCCGTTTTCAAGAAGCTCGGCAAATCCCGAAATTGCTGTGAGAGGCGTTTTCAGCTCGTGACCGGCATTTGCGAAGAAGTCGGCTTTTAGCTGTTCGGACATACGCTTATCGGTAACGTCACGGATAACCATAAGTCCGCCGTGCATTGCATCTATTCCGCTCTTGGATACGGGGAATATCTGTACGAGCAAGATCCTTCCGTCAACTGTGCTTTCTATGGTTACCGTCCTGTCTTCGTTTGCCGCTTTTTCCGCTCCGCTGATTATCTCGGGCTTTCTTGCAAGCTCGGGTACTGTCGAAGCACCGCTTTCATCAGAAGCACCGAGCAGCTTAAGCCCGGCACGGTTTATCGAAATTACCGAAAGATCGTTATCGTAAAGAATTACACCGTCCTGAAGGCTTTCAAGTATGAAGCGTTCCTTTTCACGCTCGTTTTCAAGCGTCTTCATATTATCCTGTATGCTTTTACGCATAAAATTGAACATTGTGACAAATTCGTCAAGCTCCGGGTATTTGTGCGAGGGTATCTCGTCAAGCTCCGCAGAGATTTTTTCGTCACCGACATATTTCATACCGCTCATAGCCTTTGATATGCTGTTTATCGGCTTCATTATCTGGCGGGCAACACTGCTCACTGCTATAAGCCCCGCTATTATGCCTATTGCGGCGGCTATCAGCATAGGCGCTATGAACATTGACGCAAAATCCATATAGCTGTTTATATTGTAGCTTATTCTGATTATATCGTCGTCCTTAACCTTCATAGCGGCATAAATCTGATTTTTGCCGAGCGTCTTTGAATATCTTACGGCTACTCCGCTTCCTGTAAGCTCTGCCTGCTTTATCTCCTCACGGGTGCTGTGGTTATCGTCCGGCTCACCGTCGATATAGGTGTCTACAAATACAGTTCCGTCCTTATTGATAAAGCTCACTCTGGCGTTGCCGACAAGTGAGCTTAATCTGTTTGCAAGGTCATAGTCGTGGTCGGCTTCGTCCTCATATATCACACGGATAAGTCCGAGAGAGGTCAGCATATCGCTTTTTCTGACATTCTGCTCCGTGCTTGAAAGAAGTGCGGTAGCAGATACAACGCACACCGACATAACTATCGCAATTACTATAAGAAAACGTACTATAAGTGCTTTTTTCATCTGTACGTCCTCCTGTTATTCTCCTATAAATCTGTAGCCTACTCCTCTTACCGTTTTGATAAGATGAGCATTCTCGGCATCGTCGCTGAGTTTTTTTCTGAGCGTTCCTATGTGCATATCGAGCGTTCTTGTTTCACCGACAAAATCTATGCCCCACACTTTCGTGAGAAGCTCCTCACGGCTGACTACTCTTGCCCTGTTCTTAAGAAGATACAACAGAAGCTCGTATTCCTTCAGCGTAAGCTCTATCGGTCTGCCGTCACGGCTCACCTCTCTGAGAGATGTGTTTACCGTTATGCCGCCTGCAGTAATCTTATCGGAAGCGCTGTCTGATGTGCTTCTGCCGGAACGCCTTAAAAGCGCCTTTATTCTTGCGGCAAGCTCCATAATGCCGAACGGCTTTGTGAGATAATCGTCTGCGCCGTTTTCAAGTCCGAACACCTTGTCTATCTCGGCCGATTTTGCTGTCAGCATAAGTATCGGCGTATTCTTTGTCTGCTCGTTTTCACGAAGAATCTTCACTGCCTGCACACCGTCCATACCCGGCAGCATTATGTCAAACAGGAATATATCCGGCACCTGCTTTTCGGCTGCGGCAAGGCAATCCTCCGCACTGACAAAGCTCTCCACCTCGTATGAATAAGCCGAAAGAGCTACCGTCACAAGCTCTCTTATACTGTCGTCGTCCTCTGTAATATAGATACGTTCAGCCATTATATCAGCCTCCAAAGTTTATATAATACGGGTATTCTTGTATTCTCCCGTCTTGAAGAATTCCACCCACTCGCAGATATTCACCGCATGGTCGGCTATTCTTTCAAGATATTTTACTATCATAAGGGCATCGACCGCAACATCGCCGCTGCAATGCTCGCTCTTTATAAGCTCTACTATGCGGTTTCTTATAGAAACGAACAGCTCGTCAACCTCATCGTCAGCCTTTATCGTTTCATTCGCAAGCTCCATATCGGTTGTTACGAATGAATCTATAGAGTGTGAAACCATTATTATTACCTTTTCACTCATAGTCTGAATCTCTTTTACTATGTGCATGATAGCGGATACGTCTGCGGTAAGGCTGATCTCCGCAATATCTGCGGCATTGTCGGCTATACGCTCCATATCAGTTACCATTTTGAGCGCCGCAGAAACCTTACGAAGATCTCTTGCGACAGGCTGTTCACGCAGTATTATAGACAGGCACTGGCTCTCGATGTTCTTTTCTTCCTCATCTACCGCTCTGTCTCCGTCTACTACCTTTTTTGCAAGAACGGCATCGCTGTCACGCAGTGCTGTGATAGCTGAAGCTATTGCCTCCTCTATCATTCCGCCCATACGGATAAGATCGTTATTCAGCTTGCCGAGCTTATGTTCAAATGTTTCTCTCATTTCTGTTTACCCTTTCTAATATAATATCACACATAACGTATAAAATCAACCGAAACGTCCTGTGATATAATCTTCCGTCCGCTTATCAACGGGACGTGAGAACAGTTCTTCTGTCGGTGCGTACTCGACCATTTCTCCTACAAGGAAGAATGCCGTGTAATCCGAAATTCTTGTTGCCTGCTGCATATTGTGAGTTACAATAGCTACCGTGTACTTTTCCTTGAGCGTGTTCATAAGCTCCTCGATTTTAAGCGTTGATACAGGGTCGAGCGCCGATGTAGGCTCATCCATAAGAATGACCTCAGGATGAACGGCGATTGCTCTTGCGATACAGATCCTCTGCTGCTGACCGCCAGAAAGGCTGAGTGCGGATTTATGAAGTCTGTCCTTTACCTCGTCAAAAACAGCCGCACCGATAAGGCTCTCCTCGACTATCCTGTCAAGCTTTGCCTTGCTCTTTATGCCGTGTACTCTCGGTCCGTATGCTATGTTATCGTAAATACTCATCGGGAAGGGGTTGGGCTTCTGGAACACCATTCCTATCCTGCGGCGCAGTACGTTAGTATCAACGCCGTCAGCGTAGATGTCCTCGCCGTCAAGCAGGAACTGACCTGTTATCTTACAATCCGGTATCAGATCGTTCATACGGTTAAGGCTTTTCAGATATGTGGATTTGCCGCAGCCCGAAGGACCGATAAAGGCGGTTATCTTATTTGTCTTTATATCAAGGTTTATGTCCTTGAGAGCGTGATTTTCTCCGTAATATAGATTCACATTTCTTGTACAGAGCTTCACATCGCTCTGAGGTACGATTATATCTGACATTGTTTATCCTCTTTTCTTTTTACGGCATTATACCGAGCGTTTCTTTCTTATTCTGTAAGCGACCAGCTTTGCGCATATGTTGATTATAAGCACCGTTACAAGCAGTACAAGTGCTGTAGAGAATGCGTACTTCATTTCGGCACCGCCACGCTGTGCGTACTGGTAAAGCTGAACAGTGAGCGAGCCGCCCTGATTCATCACCTTGCCGAAAATATCGCCGAGCGAATTTATACCTACCTCAGCGGCAATACCCGCTGTGAAGATAAGTGCCGCAGACTCGCCTACTATTCTGCCTATGGACAGGATTACCGAGGTCAGTATACCGTCTATACAGCTTGGAAGAACAACGGTCCTTATAGTATGCCACTTAGGTGCGCCAAGTCCGACAGCACCCTCTCTGTAGCCCATAGGGACGGTCTTTATCGCCTCCTGCGTGGTGCGGATTATGGTGGGCAGTACCATTATTGACAATGTCAGCGCACCTGTAAGCAGTGAGTAGTTTACCTTGAAGATATTGTAGAAGAACACACTGCCGAAAAGTCCGTATATAATTGAGGGGATGCCTGCAAGCGTTTCGGTAGTGAATTCGATTATTCTTGTAAGTCTGCCCTGCTTTGCGTATTCGGTAAGATAAATTGCCGCACCTACACCGACAGGCGTTGCGATGATAAGCGTAATCACTACAAGATAAAGCGTATTGATTATATTGCCGAGTACGCCGTAGTTTTCATAAGGATATGAGAACGCCGGAGTTGTAAGGAAGTTCAGGCTAATTCCCTCTGTGCCTTTTACGGCTATGTATATAATCATACCGAGCGTCAGCGCAACGACTATGCCGGACGAAAGAAAAATCAGAGCCTTCAGCACTATGTCGCTTACTCTTCTGCGCTTTTTAGTAAGAGAATTCGTAACTGCTTTTGCCATAATCTATCACGCCTTTCCTGCGGTCTTTGCCGCTTTTTCCTTTTTGCCGCCCTTTTTGAGAATGCCGTTGAGTATCAGATTTATTATCATAATGAACACGAACAGCACAAGTCCTATCGCAAAGAGCGCCTCTCTGTGAAGTCCGCTTGAATACGGGAATTCGGCAACGATACCTGTTGTGAGGAATTTTACCGATGAGAACAGCTCCGGCATATTTGCGCTGTTGCCTGCAACAAGGATGATAGCCATTGCCTCACCTATCGCTCTGCCGACACCGAGAACGACACCGGACGCAATACCCGACTTTGCGGCGGGGATAACTACCTTGAAGATAGTCTGTATCTTGGTTGCTCCAAGTCCGTAGCTTGCCTCTCTGTATTCGGAAGGAACGGCGGATATTGCGTTCTCCGAAATGTTTATGATAGTGGGGAGTATCATTATGGCAAGTACGATTATTGCACTTGCGAGGTTTGCGCCGCCTGTGAACTGATGTGTAGGATCATTAGCATAAATGACCTCCTCCAGTGCGTACATAAGCGGCTTTACAAGATTTGCGCCGAGCAAACCGTATATAACCGACGGGATACCCGCAAGAAGCTCGACCGCAGGCTTTACTACGTTCTTCATAGCCTTAGGAGCAAGCTCGGACAGGAACACCGCTGTGAGAAGTCCTATCGGGACACCGATCACTATTGCGCCGAGAGTACCGAATACCGACGTGAGAATCAGCGGGAGGATACCGAACTGTTCTTTCTTTGCGTACCAAGTATCGCCGAACAGAAAATCGGTCAATCCGATTTTTCCTATGGCGGGAGCACCCGATATTATCATATAAATTGTTATCATCAGGACGCACGCTACCGCTGTGACTGCACACACGGTAAATATGTACTTCATTACACGCTCTGTAACGTTTGTGAATCCCGATTTTTTACTTCTTATAGCAGATCTCTGCTTTCCGACCGAGCCTACCGCAACTGCTGCGCCGCTTGTCTTTTCCAAGTAAACCATCCTTTCAGGGCTATACATACTTATACAGCAAATTCCGGTAACGGATTGCTACCGGAAAAGTGCTTACTGTATAGGAATTATCGACTTGTTTTTTACTTTACGGGAACTGCACCCTGTGCAAGTACGAGTGCCTGACCTTCTTCTGAGAGAATGAAGTCAAGGTAAGCCTTAACGAGCTTGTTATCGGAACCCTTGAGTGTTGCACAGATGAAGGGTCTCTGTACTTTGTAAGCGCCGCTCTTTACGTTTTCTTCTGTAGCTTCAACGCCGCCAACCTTAAGTGCCTTTACTGTTTCGTCAACGTTTGCAAGTGAAGCGTAACCGATAGCACCGTCTGTGGTTGCTACTGCGTTGATAACCGAACCTGTAGACTCAAGCTCCTGTGCGTACTTGGGTTCCTTGTCGCCCATTACGATAGACTCGAAACCGTCTCTTGTACCCGAACCGTCCTCACGGCCGATAACTACGATAGCCTTGTCATCGCCGCCAAGCTCCTTCCAGTTTGTAATCTCGCCGGAATATACCTTTGCAAGATCCTGGAGTGTGATGTCTTCGAGCTTGTTTGCAGGGTTTACTACGAGAGCGATACCGTCAAGTCCTACTACTGTAGCGTCGAGCTTTTCAGCTTCTTCATCCTTGAGCTTTCTTGATGAGTTACCGATGTCACACTTGCCCTCTGAGGCTTCCTGGATGCCTGTACCCGAACCTGTGAGGTTTAAGTTAACTGTTACGCCCTTGTTCTTGTCCATAAATGCGCCGTTAACAGCCTTGATAACCTTTTCCATTGATGTTGAGCCGTTCATTGACAGTGTGCCGCTGAGCTCCTCTGCAGCTGTAGATGATGCTTTGGAAGATGTGCCTGCTGCGGATGAATCTGTGCCTGCTACGCTGCTTGTTGCTGTTCCTGAACAGCCTGTTGCTGCAGCAACTATTGCTGCGCCTGCGATAAGTGATATTAACTTCTTGTTCATGTTGTTTCCTTTCTTAAGGGTGATACCCCTCGGAGTTTTCCTGATACTCCATAATGTTTATGTACATTTTTTATCTGTCGCTCGGTTTCCCTCCCGACTACATTTCATATTATAGTCACAACGGGCTTTACATTAAAGCAAGGAATGGTATAAAGTCGGTAAAGTTTTTGTAAAGCCGCATATTCCGCATAGCAAAGCCAAACTATACACCGACTTTACATTTTTGCCGTGCAACTTTACATTCGATTTTTAACGCTTTACAGTTTTCAGCCGTCACTCAGAATAGCTTTATATCTTGATTTGACGGTTAATTTATGGTAGAATAATATCAAAAGTCACACGAAAGAAGGTATAATATGCCACACTCATCGGGCGGAGGCTCTCACGGGGGCGGAAGCCACCACTCCTCCTCATCGCACAGCTCGTCACACCGTTCATCATCGGGAGGAAGCTCAAGCAGAATAAGAACCAGCCGCACATATTTCCCCGGTGCAAGAAGATTCGTCTACTACAGAAACGGCGTTCCGAACTACGTCTACTCGGACACCGACCTTTCAAAAGGTCCGAGCAAGCTGAGATTTTTAATGCTCATATTCTATGTGCCGTTTGTTCTGGCGGCATTCTTGATGATATTTACGTCTTTCGGCGTACCCGAAAAGCTGAAGGTTGATTATAACTCGCAGATAGTTATACAGGACAACGCTAACGTACTCGGAGATACAACGAAGCTCGGCGACGCACTTGAGGATTTCTTCAACACAACGGGTATTTCTCCTGCGGTAATGACTGTGTACAACTCCGACTGGGAGGATAACTATACCGACCTTGAGAAGTATGCTTATGAGCTTTATGTAAACCGGTTCTATGACGAAAAGCACTGGCTGATAGTGTATTCTCAGCCGAAAGATCCCGATGACGAATTCAACAACTGGTACTGGGAGGGTATGCAGGGCAATGATACCGACAGTATCATTACTTCATCCGTAGCATACGATTTTACAAACGATCTGCACAAGAGGCTGCTTGTCGAGGGAACAAAGGTAAATGACGCTATCACCGACAGCTTTAACGCACTTACTCCTACTGTAATGAAGTTCAGATTTGATGGCGAAACCTTCGGAATAGGAATCTTTATGCTCCTGTTCGTCTGCATACACGCATTCTTTATGGTATTCTTCCGACCTAACGCAAATAAATACAAGGGTGCAAAGGAAGTACCTCTTGACGGCTACTATGCTCCTCCTCAGCAGACTGCACCGCAGCCGCAATCCGTCGTAATGAAACAGGCCTCCTGCGAATACTGCGGAGGCGTCTATACCATAGGCAGCTGCAACGCCTGCCCTCACTGCGGCGCACCTATTCAGCCGCAGGATTACACTGTTCCCGTACATAACGGCACGAGTACAGCAAGCACAACAGATACAACAAACACAAACACGCATTAACAATCATTGAGGTATAATATGGACGGCTCAAGGATAACTGATTCGCCTTTAGGCGCTGTACTGCTTATAATCGGCTCGGTCGTAGCGGTTATGGCGCTTGTCTGTGTCATCATTCAGCTTTACAAAAATCATATTTCAGACAGAAGTATGTGCCGTGAAATTTACGGTACAGATAAGCCTGCCAAGCATAAAAGTGTGCCGAAAAAATTAAAGGCTCTCGAAGAACGTTTTCGGGAGCTTGATATTCCGCCGGTTTATTCGTTCACGGGTAATTGCTGCTACGAACATTTCACAATAACGGCGAAGCGTGAATTTATATTTTATGTATGCTGTCACACGGTTGGCGGCGAAACGCTTGACAAAAAGCTGTTTTTAAATTCAGAAAAAGCAAGGCGGTACATTTTCCGTGAGGTTATGGATATAGTTCTGAACAGTTACGGAGAAGAAGGGTATCAGGTATACGCTTCAAAGCTCACTGCCGAGGAAAAAGAGATAATGGGTATATAATCCGCAGGATTTAAGTCGCATATAACGCAAAAATCCCCTCCGCAAAAGCGGAGGGGATAGTTTTATGCTTTGTCTGTAAGTCAAACACTGCTGTGCTTCTTAACGTAGTCTACAACCTCGTCAACAGTTGTGAATGCCATGCTTACGCAGGTATCAGCGCAACCGTAGTAGATAGCGATTCTGCCTGTATCAGCGTCGCAGAGTGCTGCGCAGGGGAATGTAACGTTCTGAACGTCGCCTACGCACTCATAATACTCTCTGGGGTTGAGAAGGTACTCAGCGCAACGATACTTAACCTTCCAGGGCTTGTCGATGTCGAGGATAGCAGCTGAGAAGCTGTATACATAGCCGTTGCAGCTCTGGAGAACGCCGTGGTAGAATACCAGCCAGCCTTCGCTTGTCTCTATCGGGATAGGACCTGCACCGATCTTGAGTGATTCCCAGCCCTTCATAGGAGCCATAACGTGTCTGTGCTCGCCCCAGTACTTCATATCGGGCGACTGTGAAAGGTACATATCACCGAAGGGTGTGTGACCGCTGTCTGAAGGACGGCTGAACATAACGTACTTGCCGTTTATCTTACGGGGGAACAGAACACCGTTTCTGTTAAAGGGAAGGAATGCGTTCTCGCACTGGTGGAACTCCTTGAAGTCCTTTGTCCAGCCCACACCGATTGTAGGCTTCCAGCCGTATGCGTTGCACCATGTAATCCAGAATCTGTCCTCGATCCATACGCATCTGGGATCGTAGCCGTACTGCCAGGGGTTAGCTTCAGCAGTTTCGGGATCGTCGTTTATCCATTCAACCTTTTCTTCGTTGAGGTTCCAGTGTACGCCGTCCTCGGAGAAGCCTGCGTGGATAGCCATGTTTCTCTCCTTGTCGTCAACACGGAAAACACCTGCGAACTTGCCCTTTTCGCTCTCGAAAGGAACAACTGCGCTGTTGAAGATAGAGTTGCTGGTAGGAAGAAGGTCACGGGGGATTATGGGGTTGTTGTCTGCACGCCAGATAACGTCCTTACAGCCTGCGGGTCTGTCCTGCCAGGGAATGTTCGGTAAAGATGTACCGTTGATAACTTTTACGTTCATACTTGATTCTCCTTGATAAGTCATATTTCCGTTAAGAAGCGTAAATCGCTCTTTGTATTAAGTATATCATAGCCATTCTTCAAATGCAAGAGTTTTTGTTAAATTTTTTTACTTAATTTTTAGGCTAATAAGCTAAAAATAAATTAAATTTAGATGGTAAATCTACGTTGCGTATTATAGCAGAGCATTCTATGCTGTTGCTTATATCCGATGCGTTGAAAAAACGCAAATAACAAAATTGCGGATAAAATTACAGCACCTGTAAATCGGGCATTCGGAAATTTTCACAAACGTATAGTTAGAATATACTAACGATTTGAGTTAGAATAAACAAACTTTTTGTATTTGCGTTAGTCGTTTTGATTTTTGCTTGACAAACCGCTCTGCTGTGAGTACAATATTTTTTGTTAGCAGGTGCTAACCTTTTATTTGGCAATCAAGTTAGCTTGCTCTAATTTAATTAGCATCAACTAATAAGGTTAGCCAAGACTATATAAACAGACAGTCGGAACAAAAGAAAGGATGACGTTCTATGATGCCGCTCATACTCGCATCTGAGGGTGACGAAAATATCATAAAGAAAATCGGCGGAAGTCCTGAGGTCAAGAAGCATCTTGAAAATTTGGGATTTGTAGTCGGTGGCAACGTAAAGGTTGTTACAACGGTAAACGGTAACCTTATCGTGAATGTCAAAGAGGCAAGGGTTGCGATAAGCAAGGAAATGGCACAAAGAATCATGATATGATTCTTATTATAGAGGAGGATAACCGATGAAGACATTAAAACAGGCAACTGTCGGAGAAACCGTCAAGGTTGTCAAGCTGCACGGCGAGGGCGCTATCAAGCGCAGAATTATGGATATGGGGCTTACAAAGGGCGTAGAGGTATACGTCCGCAAGGTAGCACCCTTAGGCGACCCTGTTGAAGTAACGGTAAGAGGCTATGAGCTTTCGCTCAGAAAAGCCGACGCCGAAATGGTAGAGGTCGAATAATCTCTGCGTTTCAACAATTTGATCAGGTAATAAACTTAAATGGTTAGTGAAAGCTAAGACTTTTATGGCTTTATGAAAGAGAGGAATTATCCCGATGAGTTTAAAAATCGCGCTCGCAGGTAACCCTAACTGCGGCAAAACCACATTGTTCAACGCTCTGACGGGCTCAAACCAGTTTGTAGGTAACTGGCCCGGCGTTACCGTTGAAAAGAAGGAGGGTAAGCTCAAAAAGAGCGACGGAGTAGTAATTACCGACTTACCCGGTATCTATTCACTGTCACCCTACACACTTGAAGAAGTAGTTGCAAGAAACTATCTTATCGAGGAGCGTCCCGATGCTATACTCAATATCATTGACGGTACGAACCTTGAAAGAAACCTTTACCTTACAACACAGCTCACAGAGCTTGGCATTCCTGTTGTTATTGCCATCAATATGATGGATATAGTAAAGAAGAACGGCGACAAGATAAACATTGAGGAGCTTTCAAGGGAGCTTGGATGTAAAGTTGTCGAAATCTCGGCTCTTAAGGGCACGGGAATAAAGGAAGCCGCAGACGCTGCGGTTGAAGCGGCAAAGAACGGCAAGACAGTTCCTATGCACACGTTCTCAGGTCCTGTTGAGCATACGATAGCTCACATAGAGGAAGCCGCAGTACACAATATGCCCGAAGAACAGCAGAGATGGTACGCTATAAAGCTGTTCGAGCGTGACGACAAGGTTATCGAAAAGCTGAATCTTGACAGTGCGGTTATGGCTCACATTGACGAGGATATAAAGAACGTCGAAAAAGAGCTTGACGACGACGCAGAAAGCATTATAACAAACGAAAGATACGTTTACATAGCTGAGCTTATCAAGGGCTGTTACAAGAAGAAATCGGCTGGTCAGCTGACAACCTCGGATAAGATTGATAAGGTCGTTACAAACCGATTTGCCGCTCTTCCGATATTCGCTGTAATAATGTTCCTCGTTTACTATATTTCAATGGTAACGGTAGGTACAGCCGCAACAGACTGGGCTAATGACGGACTGTTCGGTGACGGCTGGCACTTGTTCGGAATAGGCTCGGCAGATTATGAGGACGCATCGGGCGCCTACTCTGACGCTTTGGAGGCTGTTAACGGTTTCGTTACAATAGAGCCTGACAGTGAGGATTTTGAGCCAGGTACTGCTCTTGAAACGCTCAAGTCATACAAGCCCGAAGGCGAGAATCCTTCAGTGCAGATAGATGTAGAGGACGAGGAAACACTTGAAGTAAGCCAGCTTACAGTTTACTACAAGGAAATCCCTGCAAACGCAGATAAAGACACGACACTCGGCATCACATATCTTGACGCTGTAAAGTACTTTGAAGAAGGCGGCGAAAGCGCATTTGAAGAACCCGATCCCGCAAGCTACGGCGTATGGGTACCCGGTATCCCCGTACTTATCGAGCAGGGTCTTGACGCTGTTAACTGCGTAGACTGGTTAAAGGGTCTTATCCTTGACGGTATTGTTGCCGGTGTAGGCGCTGTACTCGGCTTCGTTCCCCAGATGCTCGTACTGTTCATTCTGCTTGCTATTCTTGAGGCTTGCGGTTATATGGCCCGTATCGCATTCGTGCTTGACCGTATCTTCAGAAAGTTCGGTCTTTCAGGTAAATCGTTCATACCGATACTTGTCGGCACAGGCTGCGGTATCCCCGGTATCATGGCATCGAGAACAATTGAAAACGAGCGTGACCGCCGTATGACGATCATGACAACAACATTTATCCCCTGCGGCGCTAAGCAGCCGTTCATAGCAATGATAGCAGGTGCTATCTTCGGTGGTTCACCCTGGATTGCAACGGGTGCATACTTCTTAGGTATGGCGGCTATCATCGTTTCGGGTATCATTCTTAAGAAGACAAAGATGTTCGCAGGAGATCCCGCTCCGTTCGTAATGGAGCTTCCCGCATACCACATTCCTACAGTTGGAAACGTACTGCGTTCAATGTGGGAGCGTGGCTGGTCATTCATCAAGAAGGCAGGTACTATCATCCTCCTTTCAACTATCGTAGTATGGTTCACATCATTCTTCGGCTGGGTAGACGGTGCATTCACAATGCTCGATGAATCACAGATGGATTGCAGTATCTTAGCTAATATCGGTAAGGCTATCTGCTGGATATTCGCACCTCTCGGCTGGGGCGACTGGCAGGCAACTGTTGCGGCTGTTACAGGTCTTGTTGCAAAGGAAAATATCGTTGCGACAATGGGTATCCTTTACGGAAGCGGCGACGCTACTGTATGGCAGACGCTTGCAAGCAGCTTCACAGCTGTAACGGGTATGTCGTTCCTCGTATTCAACCTTCTGTGTGCTCCCTGCTTTGCCGCAATGGGTGCTATCAAGCGTGAAATGAACAACGCTAAGTGGTTCTGGTTTGCAATAGGTTATGAGTGCGGTTTTGCTTATGTAATCGCTCTTATGATAAACTACTTCGGCAAGCTGTTCACAGGCGCACTTGCAGGTGCAGGCGACATAATCGGTCTTATCGTTGCATTCCTTCTCCTTGCCGCTCTTATCTACCTTCTCGTTCGTCCTTACAAGGAGAGCAAGAAGCTCGGCGTTAAGGTCAAGGTTACAAAGTAAATTCTGAAAGATATTAAAAAGGAGTGATCTTTATGGATCCTGTTGTAGGTTCAATAATCGTAGCGGTAATTTTACTTGCGGTGATCATACTGATCATTCACAAGCTGGTAAGCGACAAGAAAAAGGGCAAGTTCTCTTGCGGCGGCTGCGTCGGATGCAGCGGTCACTGCGCCCAGTGCCACGGCTGTAGTTCAGCCCCTGAGTCGCAGACGAAGAAAAGCAAATAAGTAATCAATAAAAGTATGAAGCGGAGCCGTATGGTTCCGCTTTTGCTTTGAAAAGGAAGATAAAAAATATCCGCACTGCCGTGCAGCATCTGTGGCAGTGCGGATAAATTTATCTTTTTATTTCAGCTTTTCGGCATCGGGTATGGCGTCTGTTACCTCTACCTCAGCCTTCTGCTTGTAGCAGGCGAATATCTCGTCAAGCTCAAGCTTTTTCATCTTAGGTGTGACAAGGCTCACAAGCGGTACAATTATAAGTCCTGCGGCCATAAGGAACATACCGAAGTTTACGGGAGATGCAACGTTGAAGCCGAGTATAGTACCTGCAGGCTTGATTATCATATGCAGTACGGTGCCGATAACGCCTACGCCGAAGCTGACGTAAACGCTTATCTTGGTAACGCCCTTCCAGAAAAGACCGTACATAAACGGTGCTAAGAACGCACCTGCAAGCGCACCCCACGAATAGCCCATAAGATCGGAGATAAGAGCGTTCTTATTGAGGGCGATGATTACCGATATTGCAAGGAAGATAGCTATGAAGGCACGCATTACTATAAGAGACTTCTTTTCGTCGAGCTTATTCTTGCAAAGGGGATTTATAAGGTCGAGCGTCAGCGTTGAGCTTGATGTAAGCACAAGCGAGGACAGCGTTGACATTGATGCGGAAAGAACGAGGATAACGACAATACCGATAAGTATTTCGGGGAGCGATTCGAGCATCTTCGGGATAATTCCGTCCGAGCCTATCTGCGCAAGCTCCTCATCGGATACGAATATTCTGCCGAAGCCGCCGAGGAAGTAGCTTCCGCCCGCAACGACAAGCGCAAAGACAGTTGATACTATCGTGCCTGTTCTGATAGAACGCTCGTCCTTTATCGTATAGAACTTATGTACCATCTGAGGAAGTCCCCACGTTCCGAGCGATGTGAGTATAATTACGCCGAGCAGATTTATCGGGTCGGGTCCGAAGAACGAAACGAATCCGCCGTTGAGGCCGGGAGAAGCCGTGCCCTCCGTGCTGATATGCGACAGCTGATTCAAAGCCTCGCTGAAGCCGCCCTTTGAGGCAAGCGTAGCCGCAATTACCGCAACTATGCCGACAAGCATTATAATTCCCTGCACGAAGTCGTTAAGCGCCGTTGCCTTATAGCCGCCGACAATAACGTATACTGCGGTAATTACCGCCATGCCGACAACACAGAACGAATAATCAATATTGAACGCCATTCCGAACAGTCTTGACAGGCCGTTATAAACACTCGCTGTGTACGGGATAAGGAATACGAACACAATTATCGCCGAGATTATCTTCATAGCCTTGCTGTTGAAGCGTCTGCCGAAAAATTCGGGCATTGTGGCTGATTCAAGATGCTTTGACATTACCCTTGTCCGTCTGCCTAAGATAAGCCACGGCAGAAGCGAGCCGAGTATTGCGTTTCCTATGCCTATCCAGGTTGAAGCAAGTCCGAAGTTCCAGCCGAATTTGCCTGCGTAGCCGACAAAGATAACAGCCGAAAAATAAGATGTACCGTATGCAAAAGCCGTGAACCACGGTCCTACGCTTCTGCCGCCGAGTACGAAGTCATTAACTGTGGAAGTCTTTTTACGGCAGTATATGCCTATGCCGACTACCGACAGAATGTACAGGATGAGTATTGCTAATATCATTTTCTGTCCCCTTATAAAAGAAATAATTATGACCGTTTAAAGTGTTATCGCTTTCAAGTTACGTCACTTTAAACGGCTAAAATGATTATATACGAAAAAACCCTCTTTGTCAAGCGAATGACAGGAGGGTTTTAAATAATTGTTATTTGTTACAAAAGAGGTAAGGGGAAATTATGCAAGATTACATCTTGCTCAGTTTGTAGAAAAAGTCTGTATTTATAAAAATAGAGCAAATTCTCTATCCCT
>OIXV01000957.1_pt1 | contig 26756 bp, 31 predicted proteins | sample 1587771 | NCBI WGS metagenome assembly OIXV01 (sample SAMEA3888893, study PRJEB22519) | human gut metagenome | biome: human gut; feature: human-associated habitat; material: faeces | place: Denmark | collected 2010
TCTATTTTGACAATCTATTTTTGCCTGCGTGACAATTTAGGTTGCCCTTTGACATATAGCGGTATTTGAATCTAGCGCGTTCATATTATACCACATGCTGTCCCAATTGAAAAGGCTCAAAAAGAACCGGTACCACCCTTGTTGGGCGGCACCGGGAATGAAGCGGAAGACCGGAAAACTCCGGCGGTGGTGGACCTGACGGGAATCGAACCCGTGTCCGAAAAACCTATCTACTCATCCTACTTACGCGATAGATGCTTGATTGCCATTTTGAACTGACAGCGCCTCATTCATCCAAGGTATAAACAGCGGTTACCCACGCTTCTTTTTGGCTTGTAGGCAAGCCTGGAGGAAAAGAAACTATTGACCCTAACCTCGGTCCCGTTTTTGTGTCAGAGGCGGTGCCTCTTATTTGCCGAACCTTTGAACCTCATGCACTTACCCGGCAAAAGGTGTGCCGTTTTGGCCTCCGTCTGCAATCAAGCAGCGATAGGAGCAGCGTAACGATTGTTGTCAGTTACTTTGATTGTGCCCCGTAAGGTGGTTGCGTACCCGCGTGACAAGCCCTTCAGTTCCCCGTCGAAACCATTACAGGCCCATATAGATGCCGGATATAACCGAACTTCCCCGGCGGGTGCTTACACACTCCAAGTTTTCGGTTTCTGCTGATTAGAATAGTCGAATCATTTGATTCAAAGAGGTTTACTGTGACGATATACCTTGACACTAATAAACAACTGAATAATCAATGACGTTGACCGTATACCTTTACATTTACCGTCCTAAGAAGCTTTTTGCAAAGCGTCCAAGCAATTAGAATGTGTGAGATACACAAAACCAGCAAAAACCCGGAAAGAGCATTTTATTCCTCAATGTCGACTTCAATTGTGGAATCCAGATTGGCTTTGTCGAGAGCCAACTGGATGGAAGTCAGTTCCTCCTCCGTTTTCTTATACTCGGCCTCGACATCCTTGGCGTCGTAGTTACGGTAGACATATTCAGGTTGACTCTTGCCATATCCTACGCTCTGTCGCGTGACTGGCTGAATCCGCTTCATGTTAGCAAGACGGTCCCTCTTGCTGGAGAGCATCTTCATACGAACCAGTGCGGCATCGATGGTATAGCCGAGACCAGGAAGCTCGGTCGTTGTGTTGAATACGTTGATTGCGTGCTTAAGCTTAATGATATCATCGTTCAGCGCATCCATCTGATGCTGTGTAGCGGAAAAATCATAAACTTTGCGCAGCTCGGTGACATCCTCATCGAGACACGCAGTGGTTGTTGCCGTTTCACGCTCCTGGCTCAGCAAAACACGCATCTGCTCATTTTTTTGCTTGACCAGTTTGCTGGCATATGCGGGAGAAACCTTAATCATGGTACACACTCCTTTTTTAGAAAGATGGCCACTCGCTCAGGTACGCGGCGCGGCTTTTATCTTGAGCTTCTCTTACCTGTTCTGGTGTTATCGGAAGTCGAAATGCTTTACAGACATATTCGTAACATCTGGGGTTAATACAATAGCGACTATTTTTTAGGATGATGTCTTCATCTATATTATACGCCTTCAGAATGGCAGCGGCAACACCTGCGCTGCGAGAAATTCCCTGGTCGCAATGAACAATGATGTGTTTGTTGCCTTGTGCTACATTTGAGGAAACGAAAATGGAAATTTTGTGGGCATCCATCATGGAAATGCCGGTCTCGTCGGTCGTATCATTGAAGTCCAGATACAGGACCGGTGTGGCAATGTCCAAATGTTCCCTTCCAGGTGTGTTGATGGAAACAACACACGCATAAGGAGTTTCCTCGCCAGATTTGAGTGACATTTCATGACGGGAAAGCACTTCAACTTGGAAAGCTTTTTGCTTTTTTTCAACCCGTGCGTAATAAGCTGTCTTTAGGTTGTCGATAAAATCAATGAGTTTATCTATGAGATTTCGAGGTACGTACTTATGGAAAACTTCCTTTAGTGTGGACGCCATCTTAATTTGCCGTGCCGCTCCTTCGCTCCTTGTTTGCTTTATACCGTTAGGGCTAACATGTTTCGAACGACCAAACACATATGAAAAAAGCACAGCGCTGTCCTCCTCCGTTCTGCTGTGCCGCCGGGCCTTAACAACTCCACCACCTTGTTTTTGAGGAGAAACAAGGAAACCTTCTGGTGGGACGTGCAGGCATCGAACCTGCGACTACCCGGTTATGAGCCAGGGGTTCTACCGACTGAACTTAACGCCCCAAAAAAGCGGGCGAGCCCCTTACTCCCGCTTTTCGACTTCTTTTGCAAACGCGACCCTGCATCCGTCGAATTTTTGGCCCGATATTTCGGTTTTGCGCCTTGATAGCATCTTGGAAACAAGAACCTATTCGTCGAACCCGGAAACTCTGAGCCACTTGCGAATTTTTGCGCGGGCAGGCCACATCTCATACACCCCCGCCGGTTGGCATATTGCCGCGCCGGTGGACCCGCAAACTCTAGGTGACGGGAAACTCCCCGCCTGCCGCGTTAATACACGCAGCATAGTTGCCGCTTCGCCAGTTGTCTTAGGAGAAAGTCGATGCAGAAACGGCTGGCAATTATCGACGGTATCGTCACTCCACACGGCCGGTTTTCACGACGGGCTGACTCATCGGCCCCATTGCTTGCTGATGGGATATATCCGGCCTTTTGGGCCTGCCCGTAATGGTTTCCGGGCCTTGCATCCCTGTACAATATCAGCTTTAGCAATGCTTCTTGACACCATCTTGCCAACGTCTAAGACCATTGACCCATTAGCTTGGGATGGAATCGTATACGCGGCACTTACGGGAGGTGCATCCAAGGCAGTTTTTGATGAAGAGTTACCCCAACTCTTTGGGTGCGGAGACTGGACTCGAACCAGCGACCTTCGGCTTATGAGGCCGACGAGCTTCCATCTGCTCCACTCCGCAATATGAAATACACCTGCATCACCATAGGTGCAAATGCCCTACCGTATTGGGCTTATCCGCTCACCACTCATCGCTCACGGTCAGCGATTTCGGGTAGGGGGATGATGCTTCCAGGTCCACAACATGATTCCTGCGCCATTTTGCAGTTAAGGCTATCGAATCCGAATCTTTGTTGCTTCGTTGCGTTCTGGTTCCCCAACAACGTGTTTTAATGTCCAACGTCACGACAATGGTAGTGGTTATTTCTGCCCCAGTACCACCAAACACCTGGCATTAACTGGTCGGAGATGCGGGACTTGAACCCACGGCATCCTGCTCCCAAAGCAGGCGCGCTACCAACTGCGCTAATCCCCGAAATAAATGGCGACCCGGACCGGGTTCGAACCGGTGACCTCCAGCGTGACAGGCTGGCGTTCTAACCAACTGAACTACCGGGCCAGATGGAGGACCGCGCTTTGCAGGCGCGGCCCTTTTCTACACAGGAATCCTAACTGTGCTTGTCAAAGTTAACGCTGTTCTTTGCCTTTAATGCGACCATCGGGTGGGTGCGACCCTCTTCCCCGCGCACTGGATTTCCAGATGTGATGGCAGTTCCCGCCCGGTTTATGCGGCAAAGGAGGAATCGAACCCCAAACTGTTTCCCCATTACATTTCGTCCCGGTCTCCTGGACAACGTGTTTAACGTCCAACGTCACGACGGCTGGTGTTGATGGACGGAATCGAACCGCCAACCTCCGCCTTATCAGGGCGTTGCGCCACCTATTGCGCCACATCAACATATGTTAGGGACTTGCTGTATGTACAGCAAGCTGTCCAGGTTTTACCCTGTCCTGGCCCATTTGCACACTTGCATTCCTGAGCCCGCTATGTGCCTCGGTTCCGAAGAGGGAATGCTCTCGCCACCAGGTGTCGCAGGTCACTGATGGCCTATCCAGGAGCGTACGTCCCCTGCTGCAAGTTCTGGCTGCCAAAGTGGGGCTCGAACCCACGGCCCACGGATTAACAGTCCGTTGCTCTACCGACTGAGCTATTCGGCATCGTATATGCGGGGTTGTTGCAGTAGCGAGTCGTCACATTACTGTATTCTCTGCGTTAGCCTCGCGCAGATGTGATACGGTCTTGTGTCGAAGTAGACCGGTCTCTTCAAAAGAACTTCGCTACTGCATGGTGGCGGTTATTAGCCTTCCCAGGACCGCCAATCACCTGGCACCGTATACATTCCGCCTTTCAGCCGTACCAAGAGGGCGATAGCTGCATACCAGCATCCAGTATCAGACAGTGCGCTTCGGGTAGCTATTCCGAACGAGGCACTGCCGCGCATCTGCGCATTGGTGACCCGTACCAGAATCGAACTGGTGTTACAGCCGTGAAAGGGCCGTGTCTTAACCTCTTGACTAACGGGCCATATAATGCCGGGCATATCCCGGCGGGAAACCGATTTACTCGGCAGTCAGCTCGACCTTAGTGGTGTTGCCGGCGTCGTCAACGCAGTAAGCGGTGCATTCTGCCGTATTGATATAGGCGGTCTTGGCCCCCTTGACAGCCTTAACAGCGTCTTCGATGTCCTTGAGCGCAATCTGTTTATCGCCCATTTCGAATACGAGAGCGGCCTTTTTGACAGTAGCCATTGGAGTATCCTCCTTTCTTACAAGATTTGTGGTGGACAATACGGGACTCGAACCCGTGACCCCCTGCTTGCAAAGCAGGTGCTCTCCCAACTGAGCTAATCGCCCATGAAAGCAAGCCGAGGACCCATTTGCCCAGATTAAGCAGCAGAAGATTACTGCTGCGGCTTGCTCAACTCGCTTTGGAGTGTCCGACACTCGCTGGTCGGCCCATTGCGAAATTACTTGGCCACTTGCATGGATGGCCAACAAGAGCTTAGAAGCTCACCATCAGTTCCGATTTCGTGTCGAGCTGAAAGCGAACTGAAAAGAAAAGCGCTCTGGTGGCGGTTATGTCTGCCCCGGTACCGCCAATCACCCGGCATGTGGGTCAAAAGAAAGAAAAAGAAAGGAAGAAAAAATGGTCGGAAACCCGACTGGAGCATCGAACGGGAATCGAACCCGCGTCCCCAGCTTGGAAGGCTGGTATACTAGCCGTTATACTACCGATGCGCACATTGGTGGGAACAAACGGACTCGAACCGCTGACCCTCTGCTTGTAAGGCAGATGCTCTCCCAGCTGAGCTATGCTCCCAAATGATGACTTTAGCCGAGTGCCGCGGTGACTCTGCCAATGAGCCAATACACTCGTTACCGCTGTTGCCACGTGGAGGCAGTCATCTGAAACAACAAGCGGACTTATTCCCCGCCCGCCACAGGGGTATGGCAGCCGCCTTGCACACCATACGTGGTTCTTCGATAAAACTCGAAACGGCTTGGCCCGAACAACAGAAAATGCACCCAACAAAGAAGGGCCTTCCGGCTGTTGTCCGGGCATCTCGTGCTCGCCTGTTGGCAGAGGAGTTCCGGAAGTTTAGTATGACTGCATACAGCAAACAGGGCCGTACACAATACAATGGCTTTGGCCGATGCCCAACAGACATCGTTACCACCGCTCGCCGCGTGGAGGCAGCCATTCAGAAGCAGCAAGCAGATATTTCCCCATCTGCCAGAGGAGCATAGCAGCCGCCTTTACACACCATGCAAATATTGCCGATTGTTCGGCACGGCTTGTCTTGCAATGGCCATGAAACTACCCCATCCCCAGGGCCTTCCGGCACCATTGCAAGCACTCGTGTTAGAATGGATACCCATTCGAAGGAGGTTCATGCCGGAAGAACAAAACGGCTGTACAATACAGACGCAAAAGAGAAACGTGGAGCCGAGTGTCGGATTCGAACCGACGACCTACAGATTACGAAACTGTCGCTCTACCAACTGAGCTAACCCGGCATATATGGACCGCAACCGCCTTCGCCCCTCGGTCCTGCTATTTATATAGCGGTTTGGCGCAAGTGCCGTGTGAAAACCCAGCAACAAAACCATGGGGATTGCCGGGCGGTTGCTTAGCACTTGCGCCATGTGGGTCATGGCAAGAAAGGACAGCAACCTCAAACAAAGAATGTATATGCGAGAATGGTGGAGCTAGAAACAGGGCTCGAACCTGCGACCCGCTGCTTACAAAACAGCCGCTCTGCCAACTGAGCTACTCTAGCATGGTGGTGACGGTTACGTCTTCCCTGGTACCGTCGGTCGTCCAGCTTATTGTTCAAGCATACAAAAGGAGTTACAACAGGCTTTATCTAGCCTGTAAATATATTATACCACATTACGCACCAAAACGCAACAATCACGGTGAAAATTTGCTGTTCTTGAGAATACGTCGGGAAAGGACACCCCGTTAGGGCGAGATGACGACCAGACATTCATCCAATTTTGGCATTGGTATACAGCTCATCCATCACCAGGTAAGTCAATACTTGCTGCGCAACATATCCTTTTCCATAAGTTGCGACTGCAGAATCGGCATCGGTGCCATACGAACTTTCTATATCTTCGTCGGTCACTTCGATATTAACGTTTTCTGCGATAGTCTGAATAATGAAGCAATACTGAAGGTCTTGCCGGATGTATTCTTCACTTGCATCTAAATAAGCATCCATATCGTCATACCCGCCGGATTGCAGGATTTCACCAACGGTCATGCCGTTATTGGAAGCCAGTTCGTTGATGTAAGCCTCTTCCATCGCAAACTCATTTTCGACGATTTCATCCGGGATGTCTTTTGTGAATGCCGAATTGGTCATCAGATAATCGGCCAAGTAGGACACGACAGATTCGTATCTGGCATATTGCTCAAAGTATGTTCGCGCTTTGTCTACTGTGTCAATAACAGAACCATCGTCCAATGTATATCCCTCAAACGCATTTGCAACATCTGAATTATTAAGTGAATACACGGTAATATCATTCAGGGTTGTGGTAAAGACGGCGTTGGCACCGGACAGGTCAATCGTGTTCCCTTCGGCATCAGTTGTTTGGCCATAGCCATTGGGGAATGTAACATTGACGTCGAATGTCTCACCAACATTGTGGCCGATGATTTGGTCCTCAAAGCCGGCGATGAAGTCTCCGCTGCCAAGTTCCAGCACATAGCCGGTTTCTGAGCCGCCATCGAACTCAACACCATTCACAGTCCCGACAAAATCAATCGTGACGGCATCGCCTTCAGCCGCCGGGCGGTCGGTGATTTGTGTGGCAGTCCCCATATTGACAGTAAGTTCATGGATGTTATTGTCAATCGACTCTTCAGACACCTCGCCATATTCTGCAGGTACAGAAATCGAGTCGTAGTCATCCGGCAATTGTACATAATCTGTTGCTTTGATGCCCGTATAGTACCCGTTATCGTTTAACGTCGCGCTATAGGCTGTCTCCCCTGTTGCAGTTTCAGCCGTTGCCGATTCAGGCGTGGAAACGGTCGTTTTATTCTTCGGTCCACAAGCAGTCAGAAAAAGGCATCCCGCAAGAAGTAAGCCGGTCAGTTTGTAAAAGCTATGCATAATGAAGATTCTCACTTTCTTTTCGATTTTCGTATACGCCGATTATGCCTGGCGGTTCGGCAATGATTTTATTGCAAAGACGTTCTTCAACCGACTCTAAAACCGAAAGAGGTACTAGACATCCCATGCCGTAATAAAAGTTGTCAGATGGGGCATCTTTATTGTGCAAATTATGTGCAGCGCATGAGGTAAATTTGTTTCGCACCCCTTTCGTTGCTAAACAATTGCAAAGCCAAGGTGAGAAGCGGCGCAGGTTTAAAATATAGATGGTATCGAACCGTATAAAGCAGTAGAAAACAAAATCAGCTTTTGAACCGAACAGCCATCCAGGCTTGGCACGCTGGTCGACGACGTTGCCGGTTTCCTTGTCGGTATAAAAAGATGGAACGACAGTCTCGGCAAAAAGATTTCTAAGTTCATGCCGGTCGCCTTTAACTTCAATCATTACAGGAGGCCGGTTACGGTAATGATATACGAAGTCAACATCTTTGTCCTGGTATTCTTTGACGTTACGCACGTCATCAAAAGACTCAATTATCCCTTTTGCCTGCTGTTCCATTGAATATTGAATAAACCAGCTTTCGGCAATTTCTGCGACCTTTTGTTGTTCAGCGAAATCGTACTGTTTGTTGCTTTTTGGGTTATATAAGCTGTCGTTTGAACCGGTTTTGGGAATTCGGTCAATACTCGCAAATGGCTGAAGCAAGCATTGGTACGGGAATAGTACTGATTGAAGGATAGGCGGGTTATCCGCCGTAATGATTTGAGGCATTTCCCCGCCACCCCTTTCTAAAGAATTATCCGCAGCATACAATGGAAACATTTTGCCAATTTGAGAGGCAGGTATAAAGGACCAGCCCGCCATATCGAGCGTCTACTGGTGAGCCATCAGAGAATAGCAGGTTGGTAGAGGCGTTTGTGCCCGTACCACGATAAGTCACGTGGTATTGGCCAACAGACCCGCCGGGATAGTCGATATACACTTCGGTTCCAATCGCCATGCTACGCACAGCCCCGAATCCATCCTGATTCCAGTGGTCACCTATTACTGTGAGGCCGTTAAGACCGAACATGGCGGCACTATTAGGCGCATCCACAACACCCTGAGACATACTCGAATACAATGGGATTGAAATGCCATAGGCGGGAATCCGAAGACGCCCAGCGGCCCCGGCGGGTACGCCCTGCCACTGTTTGGCTTGTTCCCGGCGCCTTGCCTCTTCAGCCGCCTTTTCTTGTGCAATTCGGATTGCCTCAAGCTCTTCAAGATGCTTTTGCATCCTGGCATCCAGTTCTTTGGCCAGGTTATCTGCAGCAAATTTTTGACTCATGTAATTTGCCACAGATTCGAAGTAAGCTTTTTCAGCCACAGTTTTTGCGGCTCGGGCCCGTTCATAAAGTGTTGCACTCTTTGCTTCGGCAGTAAAAGCTGCTTTCCCTCGTCCCACATAGTTGAGGAGGTCGCTAATGCCGGTTTTGGGAATGCCAGCATCCAATGCCTGTTGGTTTATTTGATGAAGGCTCCCGACCGCTACAGCAAAGGAGACTTTGTCGGCAAAATTCTTTTTGTGCAATTCCAAATTTGCCTTGGCCTCATCAACACAGTTAATGTACCCTTCTTTAACCGATTCATAGTCATCGTAAGGGAGGTCTTCGATTTCAATATCGGGAAGGACAGGCTTGAACAGATGCGGAATCACAAACAAATTCCTTGTGGCGGCATCCACTTCATTGATTGCGCTGATTTTCGTTTCAAATCGCCATCGCAGTGACTCTTTCTTCAGGTGATGCATGAGCGGCCTATAAGACATGAAACACACCAATGTGACTGTGGCAAAAAAACATATTATCACAGAAATAGTGTGTCTGATTTTTATGTGCATTGGAAACCACTCCTCAAGTTCAAAGTGATGGATGAGAAAAAGGACAAAAATAATACGGCAAGAAAGCTATGCTCTTGCCGTATTCGAAAAAGGTGTATAGTGTCAGGCGCCGATTCTGTCGGCAGCGTGTGTGATGAAAGAATTCAGAGTTTCTTTGAGATTGTTAGAGTTGTTAGAGATTACGACATGGGGTGGCGCTACAGCTTGTGTTTTACTGCGCACGCCCATGAGAGGTGTACGTTTAAGTTCCCGGACGAAGTTTTGCTGCCAGGTTCTGGCGGTTTCTTCTCCTTTGCGCGTATATCCGATGACTGGGCGATTCATCTGCCATCCCTTGATGGCTGGAGCCAACGTTCCGCTTACGTCGGCTGAAGCGATGACCATGAACCACGCACCAGAAATGAGGAGCTGGTCCATGATTTCTGAGTTAGAATCAGCAATGGCCGGTGCCTCGCAATGGGCATTCTTTGCAAAGGATTCGAAAGCCTGCCAAAGTTCGATGGCGTAGTCGTGTTCGGATGTTTCGCCGTTGGTCATCACGATAGTCTGTACGTCCTGTTCCCACAAGGCGGGAAAGACTGATTCGCACAGATATGGAATTTCAGTATCCGGGACGGCAAATACGCAGGCAAGTCTCATCGCGTCGCCTCCTCATTGTTAACGACGTATAGCGGCATAGGAGTGCGCGTGCCAGCCATCAGGATAGATACGTCTCCACCCAGTTCAAAGTCCATGCCGCGAAGAAAATCACGGGCTGTTTCCACATCAATGGCCGCCGGGGAAACGACAGTGGCATCCAATACAGGTGTGTACACCGGAATGATGACAGCAGCCATATAGGTTGGATTGAGCTGATGGAACAGGTAATCCACAATAGAGGTTGCGATGCCCTTGCCCCGATATTCTGGCAGGACCTCGATATTCTTCAGTACTAAGACCGAAGCACTCGGCGGGTCGTATTTTGTGAATGAGAGCCGCAGACGATTCAGTTGCATGGATGCATACAGGCTTCCTACCTGTTCAACGCTCTCAAATACGCGGTTTTGCATCGACACATTGCTTTCTGGCCGGACCGTGATATAGGTAGCTTTGGCCACCCCTACTACATTATTGCGGGCACCGGAAAATACCTTGACGGTGATTTCATCTCGCGAAAGCTCATTGTCGAGCAGTTTGCCGGTTTCTTCCTGAGTATCACCGAATGCATTGCCCTTGTTGTCACAGGTCAGCCGATGGATAGTAGTCTCCATGTGGAACTGCTGGTTATAATCGTTTGAAAAGAAAAATGCTGCAATACGCTTCAAAATATTTTACCTCATTGTTTATTCGACGCGAAATTTTGTTTTCTTACCAGTGAAAATCACGACCATAGATGGACGCATTCCACCGACGACCGGATGTGTTTCGTCTTCATTATTGCCATTGACCCAGGAAGGAACGATTGGGTTGACAAATTTGACTCGTTCAGGAAGGAAACGAACAACCACACCATTCTGGTGATAGATGTTATCCTTGAACCACCGGCTGTCAGTGCTAACCGGAAGTAGCATAACCACAGTCGTGCCTTTCTTTTTTGCTTCAGCACTAGCTTTCTCGACCCATTGCCGAAGTTCTTTCACGCCACTTGGCGGGCAACAGAACACTGCCTCCCCTTTCCAGCTTTGTTCCAGGCCGTTTTCTTTAGGGGAATAGAACTTCTTGCATTTTGCATTGAATGGTTGCGCACAGGCGTCCAGGGTAAAGTGAAATTCTTTATCCAGCTCATCAAACAACCACTGTGGAGTCGACCATTCGGCTGTCAGTGCGCGGTTCGTTTTCTGATTTCTTGACTTAACTAAATTTACGGCCAAATGGATGACCTCCTTTTCTTATTATACATATATTATACCACGATACACTTTATATGGCAACGAATTAAGGGCGCGTGAATTATTTCATCGACCTTTACACCAACAAACTTTAGAAAAAGCCATCGGCCTGTTCAATAAGAACAGACCGATGGCTTTAATTAAAGAGTTTATTCCGGTCCAGGTTCAGATTCGAACCAATGTTTAATCATATCATTTCCTGGTACACCATCTTCACAAAGGTCATACAAGATAGTCGAGACAACATCCACCCACAGGGCAGCGGTCACACAACTTCATGTGAATTTTCCCCTTCCACCAACAGTGCTTTGAACCGCCGCTTTGAGAATCCGACAAGGACCGAGAAGGATGCATATCTTCCCAGCCCAGCTTTGCTATACGGGTCATCACTTCGGCGCCGCATTACATTAAACGGATGCTCAATTTCGGCAACTGCATCAGTCGAGTCAAGAATTGAATTTCCTGCATATGGTATCTCGGCAAGGTCCCAGCCCTTAACGAGGTTTGGTACCTCACACTGGCTCAACGATTCAAGTTGCCTCCAATTACTTGGCATAATCAAAAACCAGAGACTGGCTTTTCCTTGTGCATCAGAGCCGAAATCTTTGCGAAGGTCGATATCGCATGTACACAGAGAAAACCGTGTGCTGTAATCCAGCTCTGGAATTTTATACCTGGTATCTGGAAAGACAGCGACGTCGATTCCTTGCCACGCTACTTTTTTGTACTTTGAGCGGTTCCACTCCACATCTACCACTTCTCCAATCAGATAGGGATGTGGCTCCTTAGGCTTATCCCAATGTGCGACATCCTCTTTCTGATAGATTTGACAGCAAATTTGTTCGATAACGTCCTTGCGTTTCAGAATCGCATCACGCCACCACTCAGTGACGGCGTTGATACCACCAAAGGAGATATACTCTTCCAGCAGTTTCTGTTTGATGTGGTTCGCCAACTGGATTCGGCATTGCCGATACGCTTCCATTCGCATCCTTGCAGTAGACCCGACAAACTCAGGTGTATACGTTTCACCCGATTTTTCTGGCAGCATAGCAAGGCACGAATCGGACCGTAGCAGTGACGCTGTATCTAACTCGAAGTCATCCCCGTACATATCGACAAGCATCTGTGCATAACCAGATTGCTTTTTGAAATGTCCCTTTTCCAAGTATGGTTTATCCTTGTTGCTGTCATAATCAAACTCGGCTCCCGCCGCACCAGACAGTACATCATCCCTAGAAAAATCGATATTGACCGAGCTGAGGGTTTGCACAAGAGCGTTGCTCTGGTACGGAACCATGTCCACTCCCCTGCTCTCGACCTGCCGAAGATTAACAGGCATCAGGCTGTCGATGTAGGTCTGCGGCAAGTCGATAGGCTTTCCAACGAACTTGTTGCTGAGCAGAACCATCGACAGGATGACGGGAATATAGCTTTCCGGAGACAACTCAACGAATCGCAGTTTCGAATCGTCAATTTTGTGCTCATGGGAGTATCCCTTGTAGTCGTAATCACCGAAAGAAAACGCTTCATAAGGGAAAATGCTGTATGCCTTGCTATCACTCCAGCGCCCGTTTCGAGAGCGCTGGTGTTGCCCCGGGTATGCTTCATCGGGTCGTTCGTGTGCGGAAATTAGATTTCCATTGCTTTTGACAAAGTACCCAAAGTACCCATCCGCCGTGTCACCCATCGTGATATAGCAGAGATACATACCATCCTCGGCTTTGTCCAAGGACAATACGCACTGTGCGAGTGTTGGGAAAACATGAATTTGAGATGAGTATTTGGCAATGGACTTCACCTCTCCGCCCTTCCGATACAAGTCGTAGTGGAGGGTGGAAAGATTCTCGACGACAGCCTCAACAGAATCAGCTATTACAGCTTTTTCCTGCTCAAGATTCCGTTCGCCGAGCATTGCTTTTCCGCAAATCTGCTCTACGACCTTCTGAAGGCGGTCGGCAAAAGCCTTTTCGCCTTCAAGTACGACCGGAGAATGGAAATCCGCATAGGCTGCCTGGTACTCTTTGAGCTCTTCCGGCTTATCAAGGATATCCCAGAGTCGAATTCGAGTATCCTGCATAGCCTTTTTGAATACCTGCTTGGCGTATAAAACTGCCAAAGCGCCGGACGGTTCATAGTCTCTTAGCAGTGCTGAGATTCTGTCTCCGGCTTTGTGGTAATCCCACTCGCTTGACAAAAGATTGAATTTATGTTGGTTGGGGTCGTACCCACTGAACTCAAACCATCTTGACAGGATTTCTTGAATAGTCATTTCAAGTCCTCCCATCATCAAGCATCCAGTGCATCCATCAGTACATTTGCCGAAGGAACCAACCCAGCCATCAACTGACGAATTGTGACCTCTGCGTTTTCAAGTAACGCATTGTCGCGTCCCCGTCGCTGGACTTGATACGTATCCGGGCATGTCCCGAACGCATACACGCTCTGACCCTTGTATAAGATGCGGCACATTGTACCGTTCCGTACGGTCTTTTCGGTTGTGATGGTGAAATCACTTCTGTTTCTCATTGTTTTTCCTTTCTGTTGTTCGTCCATAGTGTCAATGAACCGCTGGATATATTTCGGCACAGTTGCCTTAGCAGCTTTCATTCATTGCATTTAGGATATACTTTAGCCATTAAGCACCCTTCCTCCCATGCGACTCAAGTTCAGTCGGTTGATTTCGATTGCCAGTTCCTCGACCTGGTTGCGTTCCGGATGGTCAGGCAAATCAGTATGCTTTCCAGCATACTGGAGTCGCTTATCATACTCCGTAACCATATCAAAAAACTCCGGTGCATAAGTACCATCCGGCAGCATATACTTGCCGGCGCGGATACTCATGAGCAGGTCGTGGTCCTTGTCCCGATAGGTGTTGATTTCGCCCTTTTCGAGAATATCGAGCGCCATCAGATACAAGCGGACGAGGTGCATAGCATGCTTATTCAGCTGCTTGTCAGATTTGTCCTTGGCTCTCTCATTGCGCCGGCCAAGAGAATCGTAACTTTTCACGATTCCAGCCAGTTCTCCGAGATACCCCTTCATCTCAGCCAGAGGGATACCCATAGTCTCAAAAACATGAAACGCCTGAGTATCATCAACATACACGTTGATAACGGGGTCGCCATTCTCTTTAAAACCAGCGGTTTTGAGTTTGAACAAGCCGTGCGGAATACCATGCTCGTTCTCTTTCAAATTCATGCTGCTGTTGCAAGTCGTCAAGATGAAATCGGCTTTTTCTTCCGGCGATACCCTGTGACGGGCAACAGCAATTTGGAGCCGGCGGAGCTGCGCTTGCGCATAGCCTCCGAAGGAATACATAGCCTTGCGACTCAGGAACAGATGCTTGTTGTCAAGCAAAAGCTGCCCGCCGGGCGATACCTGGACATAATCCTGCGGTCTGCATCCAAGCATTTCAATGACGTTCGGGTTGCAGTTCATAATAAGGCCCAGGTATTTTTTGAAGCCGTACACAGTCGTATCGGTCGCATTGTCGATTGCCTGTTCAAAATTGGATAAGCCGAACAGTTCTTCCATTGTATTGGCTGCAACACCACGGACATCAATATCAGAACCCTCAATGTTTGTGCCATAAGCATGGCTCCCACCGAGAGTCAGAAACATGATGTTCGGTCCGAGGTGTGGATTGGTCCGCAAGAAATCATATTCAGGTCTTGCAACAATTTCTTTCAGATGCATAACATTCTCCTTTCGCTATTTGCGTTTTTAGATTTAGATACGAATTTGCCAAAACAAAAAAGGCAGCCGCTTACTTTCCAATAAGCGACTGCCTTGTGCAGCGTATTTTCAGTTGTGATTAAAATGTTTGCTATGCTTTGGCTGTATTAGTATATCTACTTTGCGTCATTGGCCATTCTAGGTACAATGCCTTGGCCCGATGCAGCAAAGTGGCTTTATCGTTTTGTATCTGTTCGTTGATGACTTCTTCCAACAACGCATCCAATACACGACCCATATCTTTTCCAGGTTTGTATCCGGCAGCAATCAAGTCCTTACCATTGATGGCCAAATCCTTGAGCTTGAACGCAGACTCTTCATCCAGCACTTGTTGCAAGACTTCAGCAAAAGGTACCGTCTGGTTATTAAATTTTACCCAAGCGGCGGAAGTGTGTGCCCTGTTATCACACTCTCGGAGTTTCAGGAGCCGGTGAAGTTGGACGACACCCAGCTTGTTGAGAAACCGTCGGGCACAGGCTTTCGTGGGAACGAGTTCGGCATCGTGATACCGAATGAGCTCTACAACAGTATCGATAAACTCGTTGCTGTACCGCAACCGACGCAAGACTTTTTCTGCCAGTTCAGCACTGGCCGGGGCGTGTTTGTAGAAGTGGTCGTATCCATTTTCGTCAGTAGTCTTGCACTGAGGTTTTCCAATGTCATGTAGCAATAACGCCATGCGCACATATTTATCGGCCCATTCGTCCGGAAACTGGTGACAGGTTTCTGCGTTGCCCAAAGTACTTATGATATGATAGAATACGTCTTCGTGATGATACCGGTTATTTTGCTCTACACCATAGCATACTCCCAGTTCCGGGATAACATATCGGATAACCATACCGTTATGTGCCGATAGAGCCTGTTTGGCGAACGGGGCAGTTACGATTTGCAGGATTTCCGAGCCAATTCGTTCAGCGGAAACCTTATCCAAGCCACAGATTTCCCTGCCCATTGCTTCGTACGTTTGGGACTCAATAGCAAAACCGAGTTTGGCAGAGAACCGCACCGCGCGGAGAATTCGAAGCGCATCTTCCTGGAATCGTTTGCGTGGTTCGCCTACTGCACGAATGACGCCCTTTTGGATATCGTTCTCACCGCCGAATATATCGACCAGTCCTGTTGCAGGATTGTAGGCCATTGCATTGATGGTGAAATCCCGGCGGGCTAAATCTTCAGCAAGAGACCGAACAAAGCGAACAGAATCTGGATGTCGGCCATCGAGATATTTGCCATCGATGCGGAATGTAGTGACCTCGTACTGTCCCCCGTCATTTACGGTTACGGTGCCGTGCTTTAAGCCTGTAGGGATTGTGTTGTTGGTCCCGAAAATGCGGATGACATCGTCTGGAAGTGCATTTGTGCAGATATCCCAGTCATGCGGTACTTTCCCCATCAGGCTATCTCGGACGCAGCCACCCACAATATAAGCCTGAAATCCTGCCGCTTCGAGATAAGCAATGACTTTTTGAGCAGCGTTTGGAATTGCAACCACGCATTCGTGTCTAAAGGCACTCATACCGCTGGAACCTCATCTCTTTCCGGCCACGCAAACCCAAAATCGCGTCTTTTGATTTTGCACTGCGCTTCGCCATCTTTCCAGAACACGATACCCTCAATATTGTGAGTTCGCAGGTATTCGCGAATACCCTCAAACGTGCGCGACACATCAATGACCTCCTGGCCATGTGGAACAAGAATATCCGTATCCAGTCTGTATGGGTTCTTCTGGAAATGGGAACCGATAGCTTCGAAAGTGCCGTCAAATGTGTCTGGTGTATTTTTGTATGCGGTCAGATACCATCTATCGTCAGGATTGCTTTCGCTGCATTTGACCCAATGCGGCCAATGCCCGGTAATGGGGTCCGGGTCACAACAAGGAATTGCCCCTTCCGGCGGCTTTCTGCCGGCTTTAGCATCGTAGCGGCGATACAGCTCCCCATTTTTTATCAAGCAGCAGCTACCGTCAATTTTGACAGTGGCCTTGCCTTCACCGGCCAGGACCCATTCTAGCCCAGGCGTGACTTCTGGTGTGATATCGACAACGCGATGGTTGTTGAAGACCCGTACGAATAATGTGGGAATCTTTTTCACGGCGTTCATCTCCTTTTAAGAAGAATTTGCAATTTTGCCTTGCAGCGTCTTTTCCAAATACGGTTTGATGGACGCGACAATAATAGCCCGAATCTTCCGATGCTGCGCTTCGGTGATACCCTTCTTGTCACGCTTGTTGAACATCTTGAGCATGAACTCTTGACATACTCCCCATGTCTAAAGTCAGGGGATTCTACCCTTTGAGACATAGAAATTGTGCTTCAACGGAGCTGCTGGCTGACCCAGTCTTACCGCTCCTCCACAGTGGATGATGCCCCACCCACATGATGTTAAATAGCTTAGATTGAATATCCTAACTGGGCCAGACCAAGCTTTTTAATGTTGATAGCTGCATTAGTATCCCTGTCCAGAATGGCGTGACAGCAATCACATGTCCAGTGCCGCTGCTTCAGTGTGAGATTCGGGTTGACTGTTCCACACACATGACAGGCCTTGCTGGATGGCACCCACCGGTCGATTTTCACGACAGTGGACCCAGCGTTGCTGGCCACCCATTCCAGGATGGATACAAACTCTGCAAAAGCGAGGTCAGAAACCTTCCGTCCCCACAAGCGCTTCATCCCATCGAGTTTAAGGTCCTCGATACAGATGATAGCATACTCGCCAACAAGCTGGTTTGCCAGTTTGAAGAACCAATCGCGCCTGCGATTGCTGATGCGCTGGTACACCCGCTCCAGGTGCCGGATAGCTCTCCGGCGGTTCTGGCTGCCTTTCTGGCAGCGGGACACCGCACGGTGAGCTACCTGCAGCTCTTTGAGCGAGGCTTTGTACCACTGGGGAGAATCTATCACGGAACTGTCATCCAGATTGAGGAAGTGCTTCAAACCGAAATCCATTCCGACAGCCTTACCTGCTCGTGGATAGATGTCGTTACACTCCTGCTTAGTGACGATGATGAGATAGAACTCTCCCAGCGCATTGCGCTTCACGGTGAGTGTTTTGACAGTTCCCTCTATAGGACGGGATTTACAATACTTGTATTCGTGACCCATGATAGTGACTTTATTACCATTATGGAAAGCATATCCAGCCTGTTTAAGCGTGAAGCTGGAATACCGGCTCCGCTTCTTAAACGATGGCGGTGACTTCCTGCCATGACGTTTCTGTTTCATGTGGTCGAAGAACGCTTTGTAAGAACGGTCAACCCGCTGGACAACATCCTGAACAGCTTGGCTGCCGAGGGCTTTCCATTCCGGGTGAAGCGTTTTCTTGACCTTTGTGATATGTTTCATCAATTTATTGGCAGAAAGATGCTTCCCAAATGCTTTATAGTAATGCCTGTGCATCGCAATACAGTAGTTCCAGATGGAAGCGGCAATATCGATACTGTCATCCAGATGCTTGTTCTTTTTGTTTTTGTACAATTCGAATTTGTATGTCTTAACGACAGTATGCATATATGCCACCTCCTTATACATTTTTTTGATTTTCGATGTACTGCTTAATTTTGTTGTCAGGGTCAAACTCGATACTTTTGACTTTGAACTGGGCACCGTTGCTTTTTAAAAGGACGATTTCATTTGGCTGTAGTTTGGCGGCCTGTGCATATGTCATTTCTGCTCGACCTCCTTGACTGGCAGATTGTGTTTATAGTACACATATTATACCACAAATTGCACATTTTCGCAACGAATAAAAAGAGCCGCCATGCATTCCCGGCGGCTCTTTGTTAAGTGCTAAGTAGAGGTTATGCGTTTTGCCAACCGCAAATCAGCACGGCGGCAAGTTGTTCAGGACACGGAGACTCGGCGGGAACGGTTCGTCATCTTCTTCGTCATCATCCTCGTCATCCGTGCCGAGCCCCTCCATCAGGGTATTTTCGGCAATATGACTGAAGATATTTGCTGTGACATCAGGAAGGAACAAGGTGCGCAGCGACATCATGGCCGAGTAGACAAGCGGCAACAGTTCATCGCGGGTGTAAAAGGACGCTTCGTCATCGTAGTTAAAGAAGATGCACGGCTGGTCGTCATCCTCGAAAAGTCCGATGTTATCATCTGTCAGGATGCAGAAGGGAATACGGCAGATGATGGTTTCTTTAAGTTCTTTATCGGTGAAGTCGGCGGTCTGCAGAGCGGCTTCGGCGTCTTCTCTGCTCAGGTAGACGTCCACACCAAGTTTGGGTACATCTTCCTCGTCCATTTCATCGGCATCGCTGAAAAGGCGGGCGATATCTTCTTTGTACAAACTATAGAAATAGAGCGATTCGTTGCCGGTCTTCTTGTCCACATTAACATGTACATATACTGGTACGGTAGCCATAGTGCTCAGTGCAAGCATAATGTCTCTGGCATCGTGGTACGCATTTTTGACAAAACCATAAGTCGATTTGCCGGCGTTGACAATGTTTGCTATGTTTTCCTGCTTATCGCTTTCCAGGTCATTTAACGCTTTAATCCAGGCATCCTTGTTATCGGGAATACCGGAAATCAGTTTATCAATGGAGGTAAAAAGTTTTTTCATGCCATACTCCTTATATTATGCTTTGTACGGCTTCCCGTCCAGATAAGGTTTGTATCCGCCTTCTGCGCGGTCCTTAATTTCCTCTTTTGTGGCAATGTAGTTTTCGTCGACTTTTTTCTTGCCATCGGCCTGGTCAACATAGACTCGATGCCGGGCTTCGTATACTACACCGCCTTTACGGAATTCAAACACATGGTCCGTCCAGTCAGTGACTTCGGTTTTTGGTTTAGCTCTTTTTAGCATTTATTCTGCAATACACCCCTATTGTTCAATTTTGATTACGCCGACCTGTTTGGGTGACAAGTCGATGTCCATGTACTTGCAATGTGAACGATGGTCTTCGAATTCAGTGACACATTCTACAGGGATGTGGCCAAAGACATACAAAATATCGGTATGGTCCTTCCCCTTCCCTGCCTGCAGGTCGATAGAATATATATTAGGCCCGAATGGGTTATTGTGCGTGATTGTGACTTGTTTGTATTCAGCCTTTGGTGTAGTGATATTAACTTCCTGGCATGGATTACGCCAGATGGTTTCAAAGGCTTCCCGCGTTGGTGCAGAACCGGAAAAGTATTCGTACAACGTGTGCTCAGCATCATACGGTGGTCCACACATCGAATCCAAGAGGCTGACTACCAATTTCCACATGGAATCATCCTCCCAGGCCAGCGTGTAGACAATGAACCGTCTGACTGCTTCCTCGAAATTTCTTGGCCTTGTATCGATGATGGCAAAACGTTCGTCCAGAGAACATTTATATTGTTCGCAGTCCTTGGCCATTTTCGGATAAATGACGCCAGGTTTGAAAAACTTGAAAACCAAAGCAACGGCAGCAACATATTTCTTGCCGAAGGAAAGAATCGTCTGGTACATGGGGAGAAGCAATAGATGTTGATATTCATGATTACCCCGGACCACATGTGCTTTTTCGCCCAGGTCACGGACAAATCGTACAACGCGGGCGTTATGAGCGCCACGGTCGGTTAGGTCGCCCACAAAAACGACATCATCACCCTTTTGGTATCCAGCAGTTTCCAGTGCCGAAATCAGCTTGGGATAGTTTCCGTGTACATCACCAACCACAAAAATATCAGACATTCTAGCCCTCCCCACCTTGCAGCGCGATAAGTATATTATACCATATTTTCGCCATCGCTATTGTCAGCATCGTCGCCGTCATCTTCGTCCATTACCTCTGCCGTGCGTACACGGTTCTTGCGGCGGCATTCTTCAACGAGCTGAACAACCAGTTCTTTGACGTCGCGAGCATTTTTTACATGCTCAAAGCGGATAGCGGGTGTAGTAGCGTCAGTAGATGTGATGATTACAGTGCCGGTTCCGCTCAAACGTTCAAAGAAGCCCTGACTATAGCTGACATCTCGCACTCGATACAGCATGATTTCTTCCTCGCGGGTGTTAAGCAACCCTGTTTGGATATTGATGCGAGACGGTGACAGCCGGTAAATAGTGAACGAGATTGGCAATGCGAATACCGTCAACCGTTTCCGGTCCATCCAAACCGTTTCCTCGGTTTCCGGCTTGATTTTGAATTCACCGAGATGAAGTTTTTCGGCCATAATATATTCCTCCCCAAGAAATCAGATGAAAGCCGCTACAATCAGATAGAAGAAGTACAGAAACTGCCACAGAAAATATAGACTGCATAACAAGAAAATGACGATGCAGGTTATCAGCATTTTCTCCAGGAAGTCTTCAACAGGGTCTTTTGGGTGCTGCATTATTGTGACACCCCTCGTTCTATAAGAAAATAGTCATTATACAGCATATCCAGCTGATATTGCGGAATGAGGATATCCTGATGCATATGACCGCAGAACCAGAGCTTGTACTTGGTGTTTTTTAAGATGACATCGAGATATTCCGATACAGGGTCGAAATAGCTCGAATCAAAGCCCATTTCGTACAGGATACGTTTGGGCGCCGTATGTGTAATGATATAATCGACCTTTCCGTCATGTTTGCCGAGCGTCGAAAATCCGTGCAGGCATTCTGACATGCTTGGCAATTCTGCAGGAGACCAATCAAAGCCAGGAGTGCGGAACATTTTGTCATGGGATTCGGCACCGCCAAAACACCAGAAAGTATGGCCGTCGATTTCGTAGTATTCTCCTCGCTGCAGATGAATCACATTTGGGGCATCGGTCGAGTGGTGTATAAGGCCACCGTGCCACTCCTCACTTGGCTGGTTGTACCAGTATTCGAAGCACTCGTGATTTCCGTCTACGAAAAGGATGTTAAATGGTTTACTGGCAAACCAGTCCATCCAGTACCTGTATGTTCTGCGGCTGGACCGAATATCGCAATTTGGGTCTTTTTCCGACTCGGGCAAAATATCTGATGGCAGAAACGGAAATCCGAAATCGCCACAAATGATGACATAATCGTTTTCGGTCAACTTTTTCGATTCGGGAAATTGCCGTGCGCTTAATTTAGCTGTGTCGATGCCAGCATGGGTATCGCCAAAAATATATACGGACATTGAGATTCCTTTCTCTAGTTATTTCCTGTCGCAGATTTTCCCGTCAATTACAAAGAACAAAAGACTCAAAATATACAGTGCAATAAAGACAATTAAGAGCATCACCGTATTGATGAAAAAATTCGGCATATTGATTTTCATAACGGCACTCACAACGCACCCTAACACGAGCATGATAACGCTAAGCAGGTACCCAGCAAAGCCAATAAAGCCAAGATATTCAAATACTGTTTCCAATTTCGCCAACATAAAAAATCACTCCTAAATCAGAATATTTCATCACGGCGAATTCTTTCCTGCGCTTCTTTTAGCCGCTGTTTCAGATACTTGTTATGACGTTTCGCAACAGAAAGAATCAGCCATTTCTGCTTTTCACCGCTTAACTCACGGTATTCAGCTTCTATCTTCTTACGGATACCAAAAAAGTTCGGACCGCTATAATACACCAGGACGCCGATGCCCGGCGGGACGCGACTCCTAATCTGTGGATATAGTTCCGCCGGGACGGCGTAGTAGTTTGCATTTCCAACGAAGTTGTGGCCGTGCCTGCTGAAAAAATCAGAAAGAGAAACCTTAATTTCCACGCAGACGATGAGTACCTCGATTCGATGTTTCTTTTTAATGGAGGAATTTTCAGCCTTCTGTTCGTCGATGTAGCACTCCTGGACTCGGACGTAGTCGATGAGACCACCTGTTGTTGTTCCATTTTCAGCTGGCACTTCAGTAGCACTGAAACCTGGACGGAAGGTATCTACCTGGCATCCGGCAAATTGCTTTGGATACCAGGCGAACAGCGCTTTTTCGATTGTCTTGGTTTTTTCGGTTTTCGGCATGCTTCAATGAAGGGAAAAAACAAAATATCTACATTATACATATATTATACCATTCGGCGCTTGTTGCCGCAACGTATAACAGGCCTCCCGCACAAATCTGCGAGAGGCCTGCCACTTCAGATAATACTTATCTCTTGTCTGCCGGAGTATCAGGAGTGTCGTTGCTTTTCAACTCTGACCCTTGAGAGGATTGCTTGTTCATATCAGGCAAAGAGGCCACGTCCAATTTCACATGGCGGTTGACCTGCGCATCGTAGCTCTGGGCGTTCACAATGTCAACGAGGTCAATGCCAGTAGCATCCTTGACTGTATCGAAGGTCTTGGCAAGCAAGGTCGGGACATTGCCGGCTACGCCATCGACACTATTAGCAGCGGATTCATCACTGCCGTAGATGGTGATTTTATCGATTTGTTCAATGGACTTGGCGACCTGTGCGGCCATGTCAGGAAGAATCTTAACGACCATCTCAGCCATAGCGGCCTGGCCATATTTCTTATAGGCTTCGGCTTTTTTCTCCATCGCTTCGGCTTCGGCGATACCCTTGGCTTTGATACCGGCAGCTTCGGCTTCGGCCACCTTGCGGATACCTTCAGCTTCCTGCTGCTTGGCATAAAGGGCTGCATCGGCATTCTTGCGCTGGGCGTATTCCTGGGCATCCGCTTTACGCTGCGACTCGTACAATGCCGCGTCGGCCTTCTTCTGAACCTCGGCATTCAGCCGTTCGCGTTCAACCTCTGCGGCACGGGCGGCCAATTCGATTTTCTTGGTCTCAGCCGCAATCTCGGCATCTGCCGTACGCTCCTTAATAGTCTTGGCCTGAACCTGTTCTTCGATTTTGCCGGCAGCATCCGCTTCTGCAGCCGCCTTATCTTCGGCAGCCTTCAATTCGGCCTGACGCAGAGCGAGTTCATTGTTCTTTTCGGCAATAGCCTTCTTAGATGCAACCTCGGCGTCGTTGGCTTCTTTTGCGGCATTGGCTTCGGCAATTTTAATATCGCGGTCAGCAGCGGCGCGGGCGTTGGCCGCGTCGCGTTTGACTTCCATCTCACGCTGGACACCGATAGCTTCGACAACGCCATGAGATTCGCCGCAGCTATCCACGGCGTCCTTAACATCCTGAATGGTGAAGGTCACAACCTCCAGGCCCATCTTAGCGAGGTCCGGACGACTATTTTCCATCACGCGCTGTGCAAATTCCTTGCGCTTAGTCAGAACATCCATGACAGACATCTCAGCAACAATTTCGCGCAGATTGCCCTGAAGAACGTCGTTGACTTTCTCGTTAATCTCTTCTTCCTCCATACCAAGGAAGTTTGAAATGGCCATTTGCTGACGGGCAGTAATGTAATCGATTTTCGATTCGACACCAAGTTCCAGCATTTCTTCTTCAGAAATACTGGAATTATCGGAGTATACTTGTGCGGTGACGACAGAGTCAATCCACAGAGGAACACCTTCGCTGGTTTTGACACCTGTTTACGGGGTCTTGACGTCCATCTTCATAATGCGCATATCAAGGGTATCCGCGCGCTGAACAAACGGAATAACGAAGGCACCTTTTCCGCAGACGACCTTGGGTTCCCGATGGCCAAGACCCGTGATGACAATGGCTTCAGTGGGAGGAGCTTTCTTGTAGCATACAGTTACGAAAATGCACAAGAAGATAATGACGGCAATGACAATGCCGACAACGTAGAGTGTGGGCATGAAAATTCTCCTTTCTAATTTTGGCGAGGTATATGTTAACAGCAAAATTGCTGGAGAGCTTATTGGCCAGGCGGATATGCGTACGCAAGCCAAGTCTTGCCGTACTCGGTATAGTCAAAATCATATGTTATACCCGGATATCCACAACAGAAAGCTTCTCCGTGTGTGTAGTCATACTGGACTCGATAATAGGCGGAAACTTTGCCACAGCCGGGCTTCGATATTCTGTAATCCAAAATCTCAATCCAGACCCATTGATTGGGATTGTTTTCGACCTTGTCAGACAGAGCTTTGACGTCCTCAATGGTCAGAGGCATCTTGTTTCTGCTTTGTTCTTTCAGGGCATTGATTGCACGAATTACGGTCACAATGCCGATGGCATGAAAATCGTTCCGCAGAAGCATCTGCAAATCCTCGATGGTACAGGTGTCAGCATCAATACCTTGTACAAGTTCTCCGCCAACCACTTCTGCAAGTTTCTTGGTTTGTTCGCGCAGCATCTTCAGTTCGTCAAGGTCTTTGCCATACACACATTGTGCCGAACAATATGGTTGGCTATATTCGCCTTTCGGACAGAAAGAACACGGGTCATACATTCGTAGTCACTCCTTTCGAACGATTCTAAAAAGGGGTTCAGCAAAGCAGACCAACCCGCTACGAATATATCTGCCAATTTGCTTCGGCTCATGGATGATGCGCCAGAGCCATTCGAGCCCAGCTTTTTGCCAGTAATCGGGTGCCCTGGCAACCTCTCCAGATAAGAAATTGAAAGCAGCACCAACAGCACAGAGCTTAACTCCAGGCAATTCATTCTTGGCGGCCATACAGAAATATTCCTGCTTTGGGGCGCCTAATGCAACCCAGACATAATCAGCTTGGCACTTCCGTACGGCCTTATAAAATTCTTCGTCCCGCCAATTTCGGTCGTTCCACTTTTTCAGAGAAAGATAAGGTGGGGCCATAGTTCCTACGACATTTGCACCATCCTTGGTTAGCTTATCATGCAACTTCTCCAGAACCAGTTTGTTGGTGCCATATAGGAAATGCCGAGTGTTCGAGTAAGCCGTACGCCGCATAATTTCCTGCATGACATCCGGCCCACTGCAACGTTCAGCCCGCCAAAAACGAGCGTCTTTGACTTTTCGAACAATACTGGCGCCGTCCATACAGACAATATCAAAACTGTTTAGAATATTCCGATATTCTTTGTTCCGGACTGCATTTGCTGCGGATGTCATAGGCGCAAAGCCTATAAGGACTGCGGATTTATCGTTATGAGCTTCTTCGATGAAGTCTACGACCTCACTGAATGGGCCAGAGACATAATCAATACCGTATATATAATGTCGTCCTATCATTCTTTGACCTTTTCCTTTAGAAGAGTAAGAAAACTTTCTTCTGCGGATTCTCCACCCTCAAATAGAAGTGGAATATGCACAATAGCAGGTTTTCCTTGATAATTTTCAAAGCACCCGTAAGCAGTGCGTGCGGCAGGGGCGTTTCGGTATTTGTCGTGTATATATTTGACGCATCGGGCTGTCAAAACGAGTTCGGATGGATGATTCTTGTCTTTCTCAATGGCCTCGATTCCAGCATAAGGAATTTCGTATTCAGTATATTTTGTGTTAATGGTTGTTCGCCTGCTCATATTTACGTCTTGCGTCAACACAAAATCGACTAATGAAACCTGGCTTTGCCAATCCTGTTCCACATATCGAAACACGAGCTTATTATTTTCAAAGATGACAGCCGTATTGCTCATACCGGCACACGGCGCCATATAAGCATTTCGGTCATTTTTGTAAAAGATAATTGCTGCGGACGCAAAAACAATTTCGAATGGAAAGCAAATACACATATACCAGGATACATAGTCATACCATCCCTTGCTAGGGTCAGCTATCTGGTAGGTGATGAAAATAGAAAGAATCGGCCATAGGAATGCCAAAAACATAGCAATACGGCGAGGAGTAGTCTCTGTGCTTTTCCATTTGGGATTCTCTTTGTGTGAAGTCCGCTCGTATTTTCGTAGAGCTTTGTTGTTTCCCCTGAAAACAACCTGGCTTTTTTGACATTTGTTATTCATCTCATACACCTTGCAATTTAGGATTTTAGTGCTATATTCCGTGCGAGACCACAGAAGATTTCCAGCTGTTCGGGTCTGCGACATATCGTGTGGATTTTACACGATATCGCTTTCTGCTTCGTCG
>OIXV01000963.1_pt1 | contig 26714 bp, 25 predicted proteins | sample 1587771 | NCBI WGS metagenome assembly OIXV01 (sample SAMEA3888893, study PRJEB22519) | human gut metagenome | biome: human gut; feature: human-associated habitat; material: faeces | place: Denmark | collected 2010
GTCGTTAGGGGTGCAGGGGCGAGATCGAAACGCCCCTGCCGTTCTCTTGGGGGATTCAAAGGGGGCCTTCTCTCACGTGAGAGAAGGCCCCCTTTGCCCCGCGCAGTCCCATGCCAATGGGACATCTCCCGCGCAGTGCAGGGCATATCAACGTCTGCCCTGTTGTTTCGCGTTCAAATACAGCACCGCTTCGACCACTCCCCCGCCGACGGCGAGGGCCTTGTCCGAGATTGTCGTGCAGTACTCCGGCTTACAGCGCGGGTCCACGTCGCCAGACTTCATGCCCTTTTTGACGGGGACGCCGTCGTCCAGCACACCGCGCAGAACGCCGCTGATGGTACACTTCATCGGCATACCCTCGACAAAACCGATGGTCTCGCCCTCCTCGACCGTGTCGCCGATACGGTGGACGGCGGTGAAAATGCCGTCGCACGGCGCGCGCAGCACGCGCTCGCCCGCAAAACCGCCGATGAGGCCGGGAATGTTCGTGTTCGGCAGCGCGCTGCCGGAGTAGATGACGCGCCCGAGCGTGTGGCCGCGCATCGTCTCGACGACCGCGTGGCAGTCCTCCCCCGCCGTGAAGCCGGGGCCGACGCCCACGACGATCGGCGCGTCGTCGATCTTCGTGCCGAGATTGCGCTTGGCAAGAATCGCGTCCACGAGCGCGTCGGGCGCAAGCTCTTCGCGGCAGGCGCAAGCGGGGTCAGCCAAAACGGGCAGCACGCCCTCGCGCAGCAGCTTTTTCGCCTCCGCGGCGTTCTCCGCGCGCACGGCGCGCAGACCCTCGACCGTCGTCTCCCCGTGAACGATGGCGTCAGAAAACGCCACCGTGCGGCGGATGGCCGTCGGGCGGGCGAGGTCGGTCATCACCACGTCGATCCCGCAGCGCCACAGCCGCATGGCCGCGCCGCTCGCGATGTCTCCCGCGCCGCGGATCAATGCAAGCATACATACACCCCCTGATGCAGACTGCCCGCGATGACCGGGCAGGAAAATTCATTTGCCATGGCCTGTGCCGCCTCATAATCCGCGGCGGACTCGACCTTATTGATATAAACGCGGTCGCCGTAGCCCTCGGCGTTGATGACGCGCGCGGCGAGCTGCGGCGTGACGACTGTTTCCTCGTCCACACCCGCGAGCTGCGCGTAGCGCGCGCTGCGGTGGCAGGTCTCTGATATTCTCTTGCCAACGCCGTCGATACCAACGACTAGGATGACGCGCTGCGCCTCCGCCGGAATGACCGGCTCGTGGGAAGCGTGCGCCTTGAGCGGCAGGCCCTTGGACCCGTCCGCCTCCACAAGGACATGATCCGCGAGCTGTGCCAGCGTCTCAAAGCCCAGCTTCGGCGCGCAAAGCTTCCCGTCCTCCGCCTCCTCGCCGACGCAGACGATGCTTGACCGTCTCAGCGCCGCCGAAACAGCGGCCTCGTCCGCGTCCAACAGCGTTTCATACCACTCCGGGCAGCGAATGTGCGTCGAGGTCGTGATGATGACCCTGCCCTTTTTCGAAAGCTCCCCGACGAGCGTTTCCATCAGCGTCGTCTTTCCGCCGCCGCCGATGATGGCCGTCACGCCGCGGCCGACCTGAAGGAGCGATGCAAGCTTCATGCGCGCCGCCTCACTTTATCACGCCCGCGCGGCGGGCGCGGTGCTCGATCATCTCCGCCGCGATGCTGATCGCGATCTCCTCCGGCGTTTCAGCGAGGATGGGGAGGCCGATGGGCGCGTGAACGCGGTCGATCTCCGCCTCGGTAAATCCGTCAGCGCGCAGGCGCTCGCGCGTCTTGGCGACCTTGCCGCGGCTGCCGATGCAGCCGATATAGGTCGCGTCGCTCCTGAGCACCTGAGAAAGTATCTCATGATCCGCCTGATGGCCCGGCGTCATCACAACGGCGTAGTCATCCGCTGTGAGCGTCACCTTGCCGGAGATATCGGCAAAGCTGCCGAAGATGACCTCGTCAGCCGCGGGGTAGCGCTCTGGCTTTGCCAACTCCTCGCGGTTATCATACATCGTCACGCGGAAGCCGACCGCCGCGAGCACCGGCACGAGCGCACAGCCCACGTGTCCGCCGCCGAAGATGTACACCCGTCCCGCGCGTGCGAGCGGCTCGATGTAGCGTCCGTCGCGCCAGAGCGTGCGGGTCGTGAAGAGCTCCTGCTGCTCCTGTGGGATATCCCCGCGCGTGAGCACGCGGAAGTCTTTGACGCGCTCGCCGTCGAGCACGAGCAGCAGCCAGAGGTCAACGCTCTCGTCGAGCTTTTCGCGCCAGCGCTTCAGCACGGCGATGCCGTCCGTCTCCTGCGGGGAAAAGAGCTGGAAGTACACCGTCACCTCGCCGCCGCAGATCATGCCGATATCGTTCACATCGCTCGGGTGCAGGGCATAGGACCCGAGCTCGTTTTTGCCGCTTTTCATCGCTTCGAGCGCGCGTAGGCCGCTCAGCCGCTCCACCGCGCCGCCGCCGATGGTGCCGAGCGTGCTGCCGTCCTCAAAGGCCGCCATCTTTGCGCCTGCACCGCGCGGCGCAGAGCCGGAGGATGCGAGGATACTGCATAGCGCCACGCGCTCGCCGCGTCCGAGCGCCGCGAGCATCGCATCGAGTATCTTCTTCATATCGAGTCACTATCCTTTCAAAAGTATCACGCTTTGCTCTGATTATAGCAAAGCCGTCTTGCGAATGCAATGCGTGAAGCGCCGTTTTCCCGACTCCAAACGCGAAAAAGGTCCCCTCCGGCGGAGGGGACCTTTTGGATGCTTTATTTTTTGCCTTCGATGCGCTTGAGTTCGCCGAAATATTTGTCGTGCGTCTCCTGATAAGCGCGGTTGAAGACCGGGTCCTTGCCCTGGTGCAGCTCGTGTATATAGTCGTGGTGGTTGTTCATGATGTGCTTATCTGACATCGAGAGCGTGAACACGCCCACATTTGAGCACTGGTCGGCAATGCGCTCCACATTGACGAGGATATCGAGGAACGTAAGCCCCGCATACACCGTGCACTGGCCGTCGCGCACGCGGCGAATGTGGTTGGAACGCAGCGTGGCGACAAGATCGTCCACGACCTCCTCGACCGGCTCGATCTTGCGCGCGGCCTCGTAATCCGTTGCGCCGAAGGCGCTGTAGGTATAGTCGAGGATCTCGCCGAGGGCCTCCGTGAGCACTGCAAGCTCCTGGCGGGCAACGGGCGAAAGGCTCGCGTTGCGGTCGATGAACTCCTGTGCGTTCTCCGTCAGGTTCACGGCATGGTCGCCGATGCGCTCAAACTCGCCGAAGCACTGGATATAGTAGTTGAGCAGGTCGTTCGAATGGCCCGTCGGCACATTCGGAGACAGACGGATGAGGTAGTTGTCCACATGGTCGGCGAGCTTGTCGATGTGCTCTTCATTCTCGTTGATGATGTTGATCGTGTGCTGGTCAAACTTATCGAGCACATCCATCGCGCTCATCACGCCCGAGCGGGCAAGACGTGCCATGGTGGTAATGGCCTCGCCCGCGCCGGAAAGAGCGATGGCGGGAGAGGTGTAGAACTTTTCATCCAGGAGCGAGAGCTCGTGGTCCACGTTTTCGCCGAGCTGCACATCGTCCTTGACGAGCTTGCGCGAAAGCTTTTCAAACTGGCCACAGATTGGCAGCAGCACGATAGCCGAGATGAGGCGGAACACCGTGTGCACATTCGCGATGCCACCCGAGGTGAGCACCTTGTCCCACAGCGGGTCGAGCACGCCGAAGCCGTGCAGCACCATCAGACCCACGATGACGAGGATGGAGCCTGCGATATTGAAGAGGATGTGGATAACGCCCGTGCGCTTGGCGTCGGCTTTGGAGCCGATGGAGCAGACGATGGCGGTCGTGACGCAGTCGCCGATGTTGACGCCGATGATGATGGCGTAAACGGAGGAAAATGTCAGCGCGCCGGTCGTGGAGATGGCCTGCAAAATACCGATGGTCGCCGACGAGCTCTGGAGCAGGAACGCAACGCCCGCGCCGAGCAGGAAGCCGAGCACCGGCTGGCCGGAGAGCTGATAGAACATATTGGCAAAGCTCTCCGACTCCGACAGCGGGCTGACCGCCGCCGTCATATTGAGAAGACCCGTAAAGAGGATGCCGAAGCCCATGGCGATCGAACCGATGGTGTCGGACTTACGGCCCTTGACCGCCATGATGAAGAGGATACCGATGATCGCCGCGAGCGGTGCCAGCGTCGAGGGCTTGAAGAAGTTCAGAAGCGACGTATCCGACGCGTTCACATCGAGCAGTCGGATGATCTGGCCTGTGACCGTCGTGCCGACGTTCGCGCCCAGAATAACGCCGATGGACTGGTGCAGCGACATGATGCCAGCACCGACCAGGCCCGATGTGAGCACGATGGTCGCCGTGGAGCTCTGGATGACCGCCGTCACGCCAAGGCCGAGCAAAAATCCGACCAGCGGGTTGTTCGTCACCTTTTCCATTGCGCTCTTGAACGCATCGGAGGAGCCTCTCTTCAGCCCGTCGCCCATCAGGCGCATACCGTACAGGAACAGCGCAAGGCCGCCAAAGAGAGAAATGATGTTGAAGATCGTCATAATATTTGAACCTCTTATCCTTCGTTCACTCCGCATCGCCGCGCGATGCAGGTGGGCTCCTGATGCCCAACTCTCACCAAATAGTATTTTATCAGTTGCATGGAAAATTGCAATCCTTTTCCTCAATTTTTACGAGAAAGCACACCAGTGAGATTTTGCTTGCAATTCTTTGTTCACGTGGTACAATATTCGCAGTAAAAAGAAGGAGGCTTTCAACCATGTTGAACGCAGTTGATCCCATCGGCGTGATGGACAGCGGCATCGGCGGATTGACCGTCGTGCGCGAGCTTCAGCGCATTCTTCCCGGCGAGGATATCATTTACTTTGGCGACAGCGCCAACTGCCCTTACGGCAACAAGACCTCTGAGCAGATCTTTGAGCTCAGCCGCAATATGCTCCAATTCCTCGGCGACAACGGTGTCAAATGCACCGCCATCGCCTGCAACACCATCTCCACCCTCGCCGACCGCCTTCGTCCCTGCTTCGACTATAAGATCGTCAGCATCGTGGAGGAAGCCGCCAAATACGTCGTGCGGGAAAAGCTCACGAGCGTCGGCCTGATCGCGACGGAGTTCACCGTTGCCTCCGGCAAATACGCCGAGCTCATCCACAAGGATGCGCCCGAGTGCAAGGTCATCGGCAAGGGCTCTCCCCTGCTTGCGGCACTCGTCGACCGCGGCGATTTCAACCAGCACGACATCAACACCGAGATCCGCACGCAGGTCGACAACATCCTTTCCCGCGAAAAGGTCGAAAACCTGATCCTTGGCTGCACGCATTACCCCATCGTGGAGGAAAACTTCCACGAGTGCTATCCCGAAATGCACCTCATCAACCCCGCGCTCGAGCAGGCAAACGCCGTCAAGGCGTACCTCACCGAGCAGAACGCCGTCAATCCCCAGAAGAAGGGCAAGTTCATCATCTGCACGAGCGGCGACCCGCAGGTGTATGTCAATGTCAGTAAGCGCCTTGGCCTCTTCGAGGCGAGCGAACTAAAGGTCGTGCATATCTAACGCCTAACGCCGCGAAACGCAAAAGAGAGGGCCTTTGCCCTCTCTTTTTTCATATCCGGAGCATCCCCGCATAGAATGCTCCGAGGTGGTTTTGCATGGATGACACATTCTCCCCCGCGCCGACGCTCGAAGCGGCGCTCACGCGCACCTTTGGCCCGCGCGAGGAATTTTTCCGCGTGCTGACGCACGCGCTGCGCCAGCGCTGCGGCGGGCGCGTCTATCTGACACTGCTCAGTGACGGCTCGCTTGCCCTGCTCGGTCTTTCCGGCGATACGGACTGTCCCGGCGATGTGCTGCTCGATATCGCCGCGCCGCTCGCCCCCTGCGGTGAGGAAGCGCTTGCCCTGCGCGTCAGCGTCATCGACTGGCGGCACTGCGCGCGCCGGTACGAGGAAGTCCTTGCGCAAAAAAATGAGACTGCACCGTGATCTCCGCACACAAAAGCGCCCCGCTGTGACGAAATCTGTCACAGCAGGGCGCTTTCTCTTTACTGCTGCAGGCTCTCAAGGATGGCCTGGACGGTCTCATCGACCGTGCCGTTGTTGTCGACGATGTGGTCGGCAAATCTTTCATAGCAGGCCTTGCGCCTGTCGTACATCGCCGCAAGGTCGCCCGCGGAAAGGGGACGGCCTTCTCTCGGCAGCTTACTCAAGTCACGCTTGAGCCAGAAGATGATGCCATTCTGGTGCAGAAGATCGTAGTTTTCCTCCTGCGTCACGCAGCCGCCACCCGTGGCGATGACCGCGCCCGAGCGCTTGCCAAGTTCCGCGATGGCTTCGCTCTCGAGCCTTCGGAACGCCACCTCGCCCTGCTTTTCGATGAGCTGGGCACAGGGCGCGCCGTTTTTCTCCTCGATCTCAGCGTCGCTGTCGAGCGCGATGCGGTCGAGCTTCTCGGCAAGGCGCGCGGCAACGGTGCTCTTGCCGCTGCCGGGCATGCCGACGAGCACGATGTTCTGCATCTCAAGGCTCAGCTTTTTCCAGATGCGCTCGGTCTCGCTGTCGGGGATGTCGCGGTTTTCAAAGACCTCCGCCGTGCGCTTAGCCTGCGCGACGAGCATGTAGAGCCCGCTCATATAGGGAATGCCGAGCTTTTCCGCCTGCAAGACAAACGCCGTGCGCGCGGGATTGTAAACGATATCCAGCACGCCCTCGATTTTCGGGAAGATCGATAAGTCGATTGGCGACACGCCGCAGTTCGGATACATGCCGACGGGCGTGGTGTTCACGATGACCTCCGCGTCCGCGTGGCGGTCCAGATCGTTGTAGTTGTCCTCCCCCTTGCGGGAAATGATGGTCACGCCGCGCGCGCCCATGTCCTCGAGCACGGCGCAGACCGTTGAGGACGCGCCGCCGGAGCCGAGCACGAGCGTCTTTTTGCCATCGATCTGAATGCCGCTCGCCCTGACCATACCGGCAAAGCCGTAGGCATCGGCGTTGTCGCCGTACAGCGTGCCGTCCTCGCGGCGCACGAGCACATTCACACTCTGGAGCTTTTGCGCAATGGGTGAAAGCTCTGCGCAGTACGGGATGACGGCCTTTTTATAGGGAATGGTGACGTTCAGGCCGTCAAAGCCGCCGCCCGTCAGAAATTCTCCGAGCTTTTCGGGCGCGACCTCGTAAAGCCTGTATTCATAGTCCGCCAGCTCCGCGTGGATAGCGGGCGAATAGCTGTGGCCGAGCTTTTCACCGAGTAATCCGCAGCGCTTCATTCAAACCACCTCACTGTAAGAGCCAAGATACGTGAACTCCTCGCACAGCTCCGGCAGCTCGCCCATGAGCTGGGTAAACTGTGGAGAATAAACCGAGGTCTCAAGATCAAAGTAAAACATAAATTCGAAGTTGCGGTCCGGCATCGGGCGGCTCTCGAGCTTGTTCATGTTGACGCCGAGCGCGTTGAAACGCGAGAGCACCTTGTAGAGCGAACCGGGGTGGTGCGGCAGCACCATCATCAGGCTCGTGCGGTCTGCACCGGGGTAAATTTCGAGGTTTTTCGCAATGCAGATGAAGCGCGTGAAGTTATTGCCCTGATCCTGCACAGAGGCGGCGAGGCAGTCAAGGCCGTAGAGCTCTCTGCATGCGCGGGACGACAGCGCCGCCACATCGTCGCGGCCGGACTCGGCCACCATGCGCGCCGCCACCGCGGTATTTTCGCAGCGGATGACCTTCACATTGGGAAGCCCCTGTAAAAAGTGTGCGCACTGGCTGATGGCCTGTTCATGCGAGTATATCTCGCGGATGTTTTCGAGCTTCGCACCGGGATTGGCGAGAAGATTATGGTCGACCTTGATGCGCACCGAGCGCACGATGCGGAAGTTGTGCTGCGTCATCAAGTCGTAGACCGCGTTCACGCTGCCCGCCGTGCTGTTTTCCAACGGCAGCACGCCGTAGCGGCAGAGGCCCTTTTCAATGGCGGAGAACACCGCCTCGAAGGAACTGAAAAAGAACGTGCTCGGGCGCTTGAACAGCCGCTCGCACGCCTGCTCGGAATACGCGCCCTCCACGCCCTGACAGGCGACGGCGGCGTCCTCGGGAAAGAGCTGCGGCGTCTTTTCGATGGCCTCGGCAATTTTCGCGGGCAGATCGCCCTTCGTGCCGAGAAGACAGCTCTGGCGGCTGCGGCTCAGCTCGAAAATGAGGGAGTAGAGCGAGGAGACGTATTCGCGCAGGTCGTCCGGCGTTTTGTCCAGGATCTCGCGCATTTTCTCCTTCTCGCGGCGCGCATCGAGCACGCGCAGGCCGTTGGCCTTTTTATATTCCGCGATCTTTTCAGCGGTCTCCATGCGCTGGGCAAAGAGCGCAATGAGCTGATTGTCGATGCTGTCGATCTCTTTTCGATAGTCGTTTAAGTCCATGTTCCCTTACCTCATTTCCTTTTTGCGCGATAGATACGCATCATAGACCGCGATGGCGGCCGCCGCCTCCACACAGGGCACGGCGCGCGGCACGATGCACGGGTCGTGGCGGCCCGTGACGGCCATCTTCTCCGGCACCATCGTCTGCAAATTGACGCTCTGCTGCTCGCGCGCGATGGACGGCGTCGGCTTGAACGCCGCGCGGAACACGATGGGCATGCCGTTCGTGATGCCGCCGAGAATGCCGCCGCAATGGTTCGTCTCAGTGATGATCTTGCCGTTTTCGACCGTAAAGGCGTCGTTATCCTCGCTGCCGCGAAGGCTCGCCACGCCAAAGCCCGCGCCGAACTCGACACCCTTGACCGCGGGAATGCCGAAAATTGCCGCGGCGATGCGATTTTCCATGCCGCCGAACATCGGGTCGCCGAGGCCCGCGGGCGCGCCGAAAACCGCGCATTCGATGACGCCGCCAACGCTGTCGCCCGCTTCCCTCGCCTGTGCGATGGCTGCGCGCATCTCCTCGCCGCGCGCATCGCTGACAACGGGGAACTCCTTGCCAGCAAGCGAGCCTGTCAGCTCACCTTCGTCAGTAATGCCCGCAATGGAGGCGATGCGGCTCACAAGCGTGATGCCCTCGCGCGCGAGAATTTGCAGGCAGATGCCGCCCGCGATGCACAACGGTGCGGTCAAGCGGCCTGAAAAGTGTCCGCCGCCCGCGCGGTCCTGATAGCCGCCGTATTTGACCTCGGCGGTGTAGTCCGCGTGACCGGGGCGCGGCGTGACAGCAAGATTCGCGTAATCCTGCGAGCGTGTGTTCGTATTGCGGATGATGGCCGTGAGCGGCGCGCCGCAGGTATAGCCGTTCACAAGGCCGGAGAGGATCTCCGGCGCGTCGGCCTCCTTGCGCGGCGTCGACCAGACGTTTTTGCCCGGCGCGCGGCGATTCAGAAAGCGCTGGAGCTCGTCCAGATCAACTTTCTCGCCCGCGGGGATACCCTCGACCGTCACGCCGATGGCAGGGGAATGCGACTGGCCGAAGATGGTCAGATGCAGATCTTCGCCGTAGGTGCTGCTCATAAACCTTCTCCTTTCAAGCTGCTAAAATCCTCCCAAAAGCGGGGGTAGGACTTTGCCACGCAGCCGTCGTTGTCGACCGTGATCTCACCCGCCGCGGCGCAGGCTGCCGTGGCGGCGGACATCGCAAGGCGATGGTCATTCTGCGTTTCGATATTCCCGCCGTGCAGCGCGGGAACGCCCGTGATGACAAGGCCGTCTTCTCTCTCTTCGACTTGTCCGCCGAGCGAGCGCAGCAGATCTGCCGTGCTCTTGAGGCGGTCGGACTCCTTGAGTCGCAGGCGGTAGGCGTTTTCGACTCGCGTCTCCCCCTCTGCGACCGACGCAACGACGCTCAACACGGGGATGAGATCGGGGATGGGCGCGGCGTCGATCGTCACGCCATGCAGCGTGCCGCGCCTGACCGTCACGGCGTCGCCGTGCTCGGTGACCTCCGCGCCGAACCGGCGCAAAACGTCCAGCACGCCGCGGTCGCCCTGCGAGGACTGCAAATTCAGCCCCTCGACGGTCACGCCCTCTTTCGACAGAGCGCCCATGCAGAGAAAAAATGCCGTGTTCGACCAGTCTCCCTCGACGACCGTGCGCTTCGGCAGATGACATCTCTGCTGACCGGGAATCGCCCACATCGCCCCCATTTTGGGGATGGTCAGCTTGGAAAGCTGAAGTGCATCCTCCGTCATGGCGACGTAAGCCGCGGATTCCAGCGGGCCGGACACCATAAGAAGGCTGTCTCTGATCAGCAGCGGCAGCGCCATGAGAAGGCCCGAAATATATTGAGAGGACACATTGCCTGCGATCGTATAGTTTCCCCCGATCAGCTGTCCACTGCAATACAGCAGGTCGCCGTCCTCGCGGAGCGTCATGCCATGCTCTTTTAAAACGCTATCCAGCGGGGCGAGCGGGCGCTGGGGCAGCCGCCCCTCGCGGTGGAATACCGCCTGCGCGCCGAGCGCGCCGACGATGGGCAGCAGGAAGCGCAGCGTCGACCCGCTCTCGCCGCAGTAGAGGTCGCAGCGCCCCTCGGGCACTTTTTTGATCGGAGAGACGAGAAAGCCCGTCTCCATTTCTTCAATTTTCGCGCCGAGCGCGCTCAGGCACTTCGCCGTGGCCGCGATATCGGCGGAAATGCCGTCGCAGACGACCTCGGTCTTCTCCTCGCCGAGCGCCGCACAGATCAGCAGCCGGTGCGCCTGCGATTTGGATGCCGGGATGCGCACACGTCCCGTGCGCGCGCCGGGTATAATGGTTCTTTTCATCGGATGCCACCGTCCTGCATCCAGTCGCGCAGGGCTTCGACGGGGATCGTCTCCATACGCACCTGACCGATCTTTTCCGGCACGATGAGGTGCATCTTGCCGCCGGAAATCTTCTTGTCGACGAGTTCCGCTTCGTAGAGCTTGTCGAGCGGATATCCCGTCTCGGTCGGAAGGCCGTAGCGGTGCAGAATGTCGAGCAGGTGCGTCAGCGTCTCTTCGCCGCAGATGCCGCGCTTGACGGCCGCGCGCGTGACCGTCGCCATGCCGATGGCGACCGCCTCGCCGTGCAGGAGCGAAAAGTCGCTGCACTGCTCCACCGCGTGGCCGAAGGTGTGGCCTAAGTTCAGCGTGCGGCGGCGGCCGAGGTCATACTCGTCCGCGCCGACGATGTCGCGCTTCATCTGCACGCAGACCTCGATGACGTACTCGTACTGCTCACGCACGGGCGTTTTGTAGAGTTCTTCAAAGAACGCTGCATTGCCGAGCATCGAATACTTGATGATCTCGGCGCAGCCGCAGCGGTACTGCTCCTCGGGCAGCGTTTCGAGCGTGTTGGGATCGCAGATCACGATGCAGGGCTGATAGAAGCTGCCCGCCTGATTCTTGCCCGTGGGCAGGTCGACGGCGGTCTTGCCGCCGACGGACGAATCAACCGCGGCCAGCAGCGTCGTCGGGATCTGGGCAAAGCCCATGCCGCGCTGATACGTCGCCGCGGCAAAGCCCGCGAGGTCGCCCACCACGCCGCCGCCGAGCGCAACGACCACGTCGCTGCGGCTGAAGCGGTGCTCACCGAGGAAGTGCAGCACATCGGCGTAGGTCGAGAGGTTCTTGCTCCCCTCGCCCGCGGGGAAGACAAAGGAGTGCACACGGTAGCCCGCCTTTTCAAGGGCCTTGACCGTGCGCTCGCCGTAGAGCGCGTAGACCATGTCGTCCGACACGATGGCGGCCATACCGGGGGCGCTGACCTCCCGGAGAAGCTCGCCCGCGCGGTCGAGTAAGCCGCGCTCGACCAGCACGTCGTATTCGCGCGAGGCCTTGATATGGATGCTTCGCATCAGCCGTCCACCTCTTCCTTTCTCTTCTTGCCCTCGTCCAGAAGTCGGATAAGGGTCTCTTCGTCGTCATTTTCCATGGCGGTCTTGTATTCGCTCAGGTGCTCGATGTAGCAGTCGATCTCCTTGAGCAGGAATTCCTTGTTTTCCATGAAGAGCTCCGCCCACATGTGCGGCGCGAGCCAGGCAACGCGCGTCATATCCTTGTAGCTGCCGGCGGAAAAGCCCTTGTGCTTTTTCGCTGTGGGGCTCTTGATGTAGGCGTTGGACGCCACATGCGCCAGCTGCGAGGTGAAGGCGATCATCTCGTCGTGCTGCTCGGCAGTCGTGACGGAGAAGCTGCCAAAGCCCGCGGGCGAGAGCAGGTCTTTCACATGGCTGAGTAATTCAATGTCGTCAAAGCGCGGCGGCACGAGCACCATCGGCGCGCCCACGAAGAGGTTCGCCTTGGCGTACTTGAAGCCCGAGAACTGCGTGCCCGCCATCGGGTGACCGCCAAGGTACGTGAGGCCGTACTGCTCGGCGATCGGGAAGCACGCCGCGCATACCTTGCGCTTGGTGCCGCAACAGTCGATGACGACCGTGTGCTTGTCGATCTTTGCCGCGTGATTTTTGAGCCATTCGACCGCCGCCGCGGGTCGGACGGCCAGCAGGATGACATCGCACTCTGCCATCGTCTCGTCCGTCAGCGCCTCGTCCACCGCGCCGCTGATGACGGCGAACGACAAGACATCGCGGTCGATGTCGTGGGCGAGCACACGCTCGCCCGCCTCGTGGTATGCCTTGGCGAGCGAGCCGCCGATCAGGCCGAGGCCGACGATGCCGGCGGTCATTCTGCCACCGCCTCTCTCACGCGGCGCACAGCCTTGGCGAGGTCATCGTACTGCTCGGGGCGCAGGGATTGCGCGCCGTCGCACAGCGCGTGGATGGGGTCGTTGTGCACCTCGATGATGAGACCGTCGCTGCCGCAGGCGGCAGCAGCCAGCGCCATGGGGCGCACGAGGCGCGCGATGCCGGTGGCGTGGCTCGGGTCGACGATGACAGGCAGGTGCGTCAGCTCCTTGAGCATCGGCACGGCCGCAAGGTCGAGCGTGTTTCTCGTGTAGTCGTCGTAGGTGCGGATGCCGCGCTCGCAGAGGATGACCTGCTCGTTGCCGCCGGCCATGATGTACTCTGCGCTCATCAGCAGCTCTTTGAGCGTGCTGGCGAGGCCGCGCTTTAAGAGGATGGGCTTTCTCAGCTTGCCGAGCTCGCGCAGCAGGTCAAAATTCTGCATATTGCGCGCACCGACCTGAATGAGGTCCACATCCTCAAAGAGCGGCAGGTAGTTCGTACCCATGATCTCAGTGACGATGGGAAGGCCGGTCTCCTGACGGGCGATCTTCAGCAGCTCGATCCCCTCGGCCTTGAGACCCTGGAAGTCATATGGAGAGGTGCGGGGCTTGAACGCGCCGCCGCGCAGCATGTTCGCGCCCGAGGCCTTCACGGCCTTGGCGACCGCGACGATCTGCTCTTCGGATTCGACCGAGCACGGTCCCGCGATCATGCAGAAGTTTCCGCCGCCGACCTTGACGTCGCCCACCTGCACGATCATGTCGTCGGGATGGAACTTTCGGTTGCAGCACTTGAAGGGCTCGGTCACACGCTTGACGGAGTCGACGATGCTCAAACTCTCGATGAGATCCATATCGACGCGCGCCGTGTCGCCGATCAGGCCCAGCACGGTCTGATACTCGCCCTCGGAGATGTGCACGCCCAGGCCCTGATTCTTGAGCCAGTTGATGAGCTGCTCGCGCTTGTCCTGTTCTGCTCCATGCTTGAGTACGACGATCATGATAATATCCTCCTTGAATCGGTCGTGAATTGGTCTACGGAACGAAAAAATGCGGCACAGGTCTAACCTGTGCCGCATCAAGTCATCTTTTTCAAGAGTTCTCTTTTATTGCATCACAAATTAGCCTTACTATGGATTCACAGTAAAGTAATAGTAGTATGCAAAAACGAAAATGCTCTTCATCTGTCTTGTGTTCTCCGTTCGTGGAACTTTGTTGCCCTCAGTATAAGAGCCTGAACGGAGATTGTCAACCGAATAATTTTGCATTTTCCTGCACCGCGCGGAATTTCGTCGAAAAGCGTGTGATTTTCCAAACCGATATCCCAAAAATTACAGCACTTTACACCAATGCAGTACCCTGTTTTTCTCGTTTTTTCACCGCTAAAATGCGCGTTCGGCAAGTTTTCATGACAAGTGTGCATATTTTCTCCTCCCGCTCCCGCTCTCTGAATATCCGCACTTGACATTCCCCCGAATATCCCGTATAATGCACCGAAACCACGACAAGGAGGACAGGAAGATGCGCCATCGTTTGAAAAACGCACATACCTTCCCGCTCCTTGTTTTTTCTTTTGCGGGAGTATTTTTTTCGGACGGAACGACCGTTTCCGCTGATACCGATGATATTACTGCCGCTGTCTATCCCAAATATACTTTGTTTCCCGGTCTCGCTGATGTCTCTGGACATCCTCGTGGGCCGGGATCTTTTTATAAGGAGGAAAAGCTTTGCAGGAAGTGACTTACACCATCGCAGAAAATGTCCCTATCGCACCGGGCGTTTACCGCCTGCTCCTGACGGGCGACACCTCGGCCATCACTGCGCCGGGGCAGTTCCTTGAACTGAAGCTGTCTGGCTTCTTCCTGCGCAGGCCCATTTCCGTCTGCGACTGGGAGGAAAACACCGTCACCCTTCTCTACAAGGTGGTCGGCGGCGGAACGGACTGGCTCTCCCGCTGTACCGCCGGACAGACGCTCGATACGCTCTCCGGCCTCGGAAACGGCTTCGACGTTGCCGCCTGTGGAAAAACGACGCTGCTCTGCGGCGGCGGCATCGGCACAGCGCCGCTCTACGGTCTTGCCAGGCGTCTTCTCGTCTCAGGCAAAACGCCTGTTGCGGTGCTGGGCTTCAACACATCCGATGACATTTTTTACGAAAAAGAGTTTCAAGCCCTCGGTGTACAGACCATTCTTGCAACGGCGGACGGCAGCCGCGGTGTGCGCGGCTTCGTGACCGACGCGCTGCCGGAGCGGTTCGATACCGTCTGCGCCTGTGGCCCGCTGCCGATGCTCCGGGCGTTATGCAAAAAGACGGACAAGCCCTGTCAGCTCAGTCTGGAAGCGCGCATGGGCTGCGGCTTCGGTGCGTGCATGGGCTGCACGATCGACACGGCGAACGGCCCCAGCCGCGTCTGCCGCGAAGGTCCCGTCTTCCGAAGGGAGGAACTCAAATGGTAACGACGAATATCACGCTCTGCGGTCTTCCCCTCGACAATCCCGTCATCCCCGCCAGCGGCACATTTGGTTACGGCTATGAGTTCGCGGAGCTCTACGATATCAACTGCCTCGGCACGTTCTCCTTTAAGGGGACAACGAGAGAGCCCCGCCTCGGCAATCCCCAGCCGCGCATCGCTGAAATGCAGAGCGGGCTGCTCAACGCCGTGGGGCTCCAGAATCCCGGCGCGGACGCGGTCATCGCCGAGGAGCTTCCCAAGCTCGCGCGCGTGTTCCACAAACCTGTCATGGCGAACGTCAGCGGCTTTTCGCTCGATGAATATGTCGAGGTCTGCCAGAAGCTCGACGCCTGCGCTCAGGTCGGCTGGCTCGAGGTGAACATCTCGTGCCCGAACGTCCACGGCGGCGGGATGAGCTTCGGCACCGACCCGGCATCTGCCGCGGCGGTCACGCGCGCGGTAAAGGCGGCGGTCCAAAAACCCGTCATCGTCAAACTCTCGCCCAATGTCACGAGCATTGCGGATATTGCCCGTGCCTGCGAGGACGCGGGCGCGGACGGCATCAGCCTCATCAACACCGTGATGGGGATGCGCCTCGACCTGAACACCAGAAAGCCTCTGCTGGCCAACGGCACGGGCGGTATGTCCGGCCCTGCGATCTTCCCGCTGGCGCTGCGCATGGTCTGGCAGGTGTACGAAGCCGTGCATATCCCCATCGTGGGGCTCGGCGGCGTTTCAAGCGCGGAAGATGTGCTCGAAATGATGCTCGCGGGCGCGACAGCGGTGGAGGTAGGCGCCGCGAACCTTGTCGACCCTTACGCTTGCCGCCGCATCGTCGAGGACCTGCCCCGTGTCATGCGGCAATATCACATCAACGATCTGAACGATATCATAGGAGGTGCCCACCATGGGTAAGGACGTTATCATCGCACTGGATTTTGACAGCAAGGAAAAAACCCTTGCATTTCTCGACCGCTTCACCGGCGAAAAGCCCTTTGTGAAGATCGGCATGGAACTCTTCTACGCCGAGGGCCCCGCGATCGTGCGCGAGATCAAAGCCCGCGGCCACAAGATCTTCCTCGATCTCAAGCTGCACGACATCCCCAACACCGTGAAAAAGGCGATGGCCGTGCTCTCGTCTCTCGATGTGGATATGGTGAACCTCCACGCCGCAGGCACGCGCGCGATGATGTCCGCCGCGCTCGAAGGGCTCACCCGTGCTGACGGCACGCGTCCGATGCTCATCGCCGTCACGCAGCTCACCTCCACGAGCCAGCAGAGCATGGAGGATGAGATCGGCATCCACCGCCCCCTTGAGGAAGTGGTCCTCGATTACGCGAAAAACGCCATGGCCGCCGGTCTTGACGGTGTGGTCTGCTCCCCGCTCGAGGCCGGGCGCATCCACGAATCCTGCGCGAAGGAATTTGTTACCGTCACCCCCGGCATCCGCTTTGCCGACGCAAAGGCGGACGATCAGGTGCGCATCACCACCCCTGCCAAGGCGCGAGAGATTGGCTCGGACTACATCGTCGTCGGCCGTCCCATCACGCAGGCGGAGGACCCCGTCGCCGCTTACCGCCGCTGCGTCAGCGAGTTCGTGGGGTAAAAGATGAGCTGGGATATCATTTTATTTGACCTTGACGGCACACTGACCGAATCCGGCCCCGGCATTATGAAGGCCGGGCAGTACGCCCTGCGCGCCTTCGGCATCGAGCGCGACTGGCATGACTTGTCGTTTTTCGTCGGCCCGCCGCTGAACGAGACCTTTGCGCGCTTCGTCCCCGCACAGGACGTGGATGCCGCAGTCGCGAAATTCCGCGAATACTATCAAAAGGACGGCTGGCTCGACAACGCTCCCTACCCCGGCATTCCGGAGCTGCTCGCGCACCTGAAGGCGCAGGGCAAGCGGCTCTTCGTCGCCACATCGAAACTCGACACCATGGCTGTGCGCATCGTTGAGCACTTCAGCCTTGCGCCGTACTTTGAAGCCGCCTGCGGCGCGCCCGCAGGCGACAAGGAGGCGGGCAAAAAGGTGAATGTCGTCAAGGCCGCGCTGAAGGCGGCAGGCTGCAACGACCTCTCCCGCGCCGTGATGGTCGGCGACCGCGAGCACGACGTCATCGGCGGCCACCTCGCAGGTCTCAGCGTCATCGGCGTGCTCTATGGCTATGGCAGCCGCGAGGAACTGACCGCCGCCGGCGCTGAGCACATCGCCGAAACGCCAGAAGATGTGGAAAAATTCGTCTTATCGGCATACTAAAAATATAGAGGAGAAACGAGGACCATGGAGCATTTAGAACGCAAGATCGCGGAGGGGCTGCTCTCCATCCGCGCGGTCTTTTTCCGCCCGGACGAGCCCTTCACCTGGGCGAGCGGCATCAAGAGCCCCGTCTACTGCGACAACCGCCTGATCCTGACCGCGCCCGAGGTGCGCACGCAGGTGGAAAGCGCGCTGTGCGAGGTCATCCGCGCAGACTATCCCGACGCGGAGGTGCTGATGGGCACGAGCACGGCGGGCATCGCGCACGCGGCCATCGTCGGCCACATGATGGGCCTTCCCATGGGCTATGTGCGCTCTTCCGGCAAGGACCACGGCCGCCAGAACCAGATCGAAGGCCGCCTTGAGCCGGGCCAGAAGGTCGTCGTCATCGAGGACCTCATCTCCACTGGCGGCAGCGTGCTGGACGTTGTGAACGTCCTGCGCGAAGCGGGCGCGGAGGTTCTCGGCATCGCGAGCATCTTCACCTATGGGATGCACAAGGGCCTTGACCGCCTCGCCGCCGCGAACGTGAAGAACCACAGCCTGACAAATTTTGACGTTATCGCTGCCGTCGCGGCAGAGCAGGACTACATCCATCCCGACGACGTCGCGCGTCTCATCCAGTTCCGCAACGATCCGTCGGACGAGTCCTGGATCGGCACGGGCAGGCAGGCGCAGTAAATACCTGAGCTAAAAAACGAGAGGCAAACGCATAAGCGTTTGCCTCTCGTTTTTACTGTCTGCCGGTTTTTCAGGGCCCGGTGATGCCGCTTCCCTCTTCCGCGTCGAGCTCGCGGCGCTCCTCGATGGCCTCCTGCAGGATCATATCCTTCACCTTCATGAGGCGGATGGTGTTGGCGCGCTCGTTTTCGTCGAGCTTCATCGTGATATACTTGATGCTCTGCTGCATCTGCGGGATCTTGACGTACTCGAGCGCGTTGACGCGCCGTCTTGTGCGCTCGATCTCGGCAGCGAGCAGCTGCGTCGCCTTCTCGACCTCGGCAAGGCGCAGAAGGTCGGGCAGGATGTCGCCCAGCTCGCGCACGGCATCGTCGAGCTCGCCGCTCGTCTGGGCGAAGCCGTAGGGGTAGATGTCCCCGCCGTCCTCGCTTGCGAGCTTGAACTCATAGCGCGGCACCTCGACGCTCATCACGTTTTCGCTGCTCATGTCGAGTGATACGCTCTGGCGCGGGCACAGCAGCGCCTGCTCGAGCATCTCCGGCGACATGAGCGCGCTCGCCACGGTGAAGGAGCCGTAGGCCCGCGTCAGGGCCTGCTCCACCTTCTCGCGCAGCGCGCGGTCCTCGCGCACAACGCCCATGAACTGCTTCATCAGCTCGTCGCGCTTGTCCTTGAGGAGCTTGTGCCCACGCTGGGCGGTGCGCAGACGCGCCTTGAGGCGCGTGAGCTCCATGCGGGTGGGATTGACAGTGGTCGTAGGCACGTTTCTCCCCCCTTACTCGTCTTTTTTGAGGTATTTGTCGATATATTCCGGCTTGATGCGCTTGAGCTCGCTGCGCGGCAGGATGGAGAGAAGCTCCCATCCGAGGTCGAGCGTCTGCTCGATGGAGCGGTTCTCGTCGCTCCCCTGCGCGACGTAGCGCTTTTCAAACTCGTCGGCAAACTTGGCGTAGAGAAGGTCAGTCGGGCTGAGCGCCGCCTCGCCGAGGATCGACATGAGCTCCTTGTTTTCCTTACCGGTGGCGTAGGCGGCGAAGAGCTGGTTCATCGTGCCGGAGTGATCCTCGCGCGTCTTGCCCGCGCCGATGCCCTTGTCCTTGAGTCTGGAAAGGCTCGGCAGCACGTCCACCGGCGGGTTGATGCCGCGGCGGTACAGCTCGCGCGAGAGGATGATCTGTCCCTCGGTGATATAGCCCGTGAGGTCGGGGATGGGGTGGGTCTTGTCGTCCTCGGGCATCGTGAGAATGGGGATCATCGTGATGGAGCCGTCCTTGCCGACCTGACGGCCCGCGCGCTCGTACATCGTCGCAAGGTCGGTGTAGAGGTAGCCGGGATAGCCGCGGCGGCCGGGGACCTCCTTCTTCGCCGCGCTGATCTCGCGCAGCGCCTCGGCGTAGTTCGTGATATCCGTCAGGATGACGAGCACGTGCATCCCGCAGTCGAAAGCGAGATACTCCGCGGCGGTGAGCGCCATGCGCGGCGTTGCGATACGCTCAACGGCGGGGTCGTTGGCAAGGTTCGTAAAGAGCACCGTGCGGTCGATGGCGCCGGTGCGCTTGAATTCGTTGACGAAGTACTCAGACTCTTCAAACGTGATGCCGATGGCGGCGAACACGACGGCAAAGTTGCTCTCGCCGTCCAAGACCTTCGCCTGACGCGCGATCTGCGCGGCAAGCTGCGCGTGCGGCAGACCCGAGCCCGAGAAGATGGGCAGCTTCTGCCCGCGCACAAGGGTATTCAGGCCGTCGATGGTGGAAATGCCGGTCTGGATGAACTCGTTGGGGTAGTTGCGCGCCGCAGGGTTCATCGCAAGGCCGTTGATGTCGCGGTGCTCGTCGGCGATGATGGCGGGGCCGCCGTCGATAGGCTGGCCCATGCCGTTGAAGACGCGCCCGAGCATATCGCGCGACACGGCGAGCTGGAGCGGGTGCCCTAAAAAGCGGATGCGCGAATCGGCGAGGTTGATGCCTGCCGAGGCCTCAAAGAGCTGCACGACCGCGCGGTCGCCGTTGACCTCAAGCACTTTGCAGCGGCGCGTGCTGCCGTCGGAGAGGACGATCTCCGCCAGTTCGTCATACGTGACGCCCTGCACGTGGTCCACGACCATCAGAGGACCGGAAATTTCGCGGATGGTCTTATATTCACGGATCATTCTTCCTTCTCTCCCTTCTCAGCGATTGCGGCAAGCTGCTCCTCCATCTCGACAAGCAGGTTCGCGTAGGCGTCCTTATACTGATCGGCGGGAACGCCCTTGGCGCGGCCGATCTTCTCGCGCGCGGGGATGGCGAACATCTCGGCAAGGTCGCCGCCGCGCTCCGCCGCGCCGCGGCACTGCGTGTCGTACTGGCGGATGAGCGAGAGCATACGCGCCTGACGGTCGTACTCGGAATAGGCGTCGTTGTCGGCAAAGGAGTTCTGCTGCAAAAAGTCCTCGCGGATCATGCGCGCGACCTCGAGCGTGATCTGGTCCTTCGCGCTGAGCGAATCCTTGCCGACGAGCTGCACGATCTCGTTGAGGTTCGACTCCTCCTGTAACATCGCCATCGCCCACTCGCGGTTTTCAAGGAACTCATGTCCCAGATGCTCGCTGTACCACGGGCGCAGAGAGTCCAGATAGAGCGAGTACGAGTTGAGCCAGTTGATGGCCGGGAAGTGACGGCGGTAGGCAAGGGACGAATCCAGCGCCCAGAAGACCTTGACGATGCGCATCGTCGCCTGCGAGACAGGCTCGGAAAGGTCGCCGCCCGGAGGCGAGACCGCGCCGACGGCGGTGAGACTTCCCTGCCGCTCGTCGCTGCCGAGACACTCGACCACGCCCGCACGCTCGTAGAACTGCGCCAAACGCGAGGAAAGGTAGGCGGGGTAGCCCTCTTCACCGGGCATCTCTTCCAAACGGCCCGACATTTCGCGCAGTGCCTCCGCCCAGCGGGAGGTCGAGTCGGCGATGACCGCGACGGCATAGCCCATGTCGCGGAAGTATTCGGCGATGGTGATGCCGGTGTAGATGCTCGCCTCACGCGCCGCGACCGGCATATCCGAGGTGTTGGCGATGAGCACCGTGCGCTTCATCAGGCTCTCGCCCGTGCGCGGGTCGACGAGTTCCGGGAACTCGCGCAGAACGTCGGTCATCTCGTTGCCGCGCTCGCCGCAGCCGATGTAAACGACGAGATCCACGTCCGCCCACTTGGCAAGCGCATGCTGCATGACGGTCTTGCCGCTGCCGAACGGTCCCGGAATGGCTGCCGTGCCGCCCTTGGCGACCGGGAAGAAGGTATCCACGATGCGCTGGCCGGACTGGAGCGGCGTGACGGGCGGGTATTTCTTCATGTAGGGCCGTCCCACACGCACGGGCCACTTCTGGAGCATCGTGAGCTCCTTCGTCTCGCCCTTGTCCGTCTCCACGATCGCGACGGTCTCCTCCACGGTAAAGCTTCCCGAGCGGATCTCCTTCACCGTGCCGCTCATCTTGGGCGGCATCATGATCTTGTGCAGGATCGACGGCGTCTCCTGCACCGTGCCGAGCACGTCGCCGCCGATCAGGTGGTCTCCCACCTTGGCGACAGCGGTGAAGTCCCACTTCTTCTCGCGGTCGAGTGCGGGGACCTCCTCGCCGCGCGGCAGGAAGTTGCCGCCCGTCTTCTGGCGGATGACCTCCAGCGGGCGCTGGATGCCGTCGTAAATATTCTCGATCAAACCGGGGCCGAGCTCAACAGACAGCGGCGCGCCGGTCGTCACGACCTCCGCGCCCGGACCGAGGCCCGAGGTCTCTTCGTAGACCTGGATGGCGGCGGAGTCGCCGCTCATCGTCAGGATCTCGCCGATGAGGTGCTGCTCGCCCACGCGGACCACGTCCGCCATATTCGCTTCCGAAAGTCCCGAGGCGACGACCAGCGGGCCGGAGACTTTAACGATCTTTCCCATAAGGTTTTCGCTCCTTTTTACAAAATGTCCGCGCCGACGGCCTTTTCCGTGGCCGTGCGAACGCCCGCCATACCGATGCCGAGGCTCCCTTCCCTGCCGGGGATGAGGATGATCGCGGGGGATAAGTCCTCGCGCCGCCGCTCGATCTCCGCGGGGATCTGCGCGGCCAGATATTCGGTGAGGTAAATGATGGCGTAGTTTTCCTTCGCCATGCGGTGGATGGCCGCCTTTGCCTGCTCGCCGTTCTCGGCGATGCAGGTCTCAAGCCCAAGGGCACGGAAGCCGAGCACGCTGTCGCGCCCGCCGATCACTGCGATCTTGTTCATCTGCCGCCCTCCTTACAAATAACTCAAGCGCAGGCGCGCGCGGATGTCCTCCGCGCTCAGCCCCGCGAGTTTTCCGGATAAAATGGTGCGCACGGCGGTGAATTCCGCCTCCTTCGCGCTCAGGTATCCCACGATGACCTCGGGCCCGAAGGCCGTTCTGCGCGCGCGCTGCAAATACTGCATGAGCGCATCGTCGCACGCGCACTCAAAGGCTGTGAGGCTGCCGCTCGTGAGCGAGGCGGCAAGCTCGCCCGCCGCCGAAAGCGCGCTGCCGCGCGTGAGCTCTGCAAGGCGGTCGCCGCGCGCGGTCTTGAGCTGCTCTGCCGGGATATGTCCTCCCGGCAGCAGCGCCGTGGATAAAAGCTCCGCCGAGGCGCCCATGCGCTGCGCGCGCACAAGCGTGCGCAGATCGATCGCGTCGATCTGCAAGGCGACATAGCCGATGAGGAAGTCGCTTTCCGTCTCTTTCGCAAGCGCGCTCATCTCTTCAAAGCAGGCCCGATCCAGCGTCAGCTCCGCTGCGCGGACGTCGCCGCCTTCGCTCTCCCGCTCCGCCTGCGCCATCGCGCGGCCCATGCGGGAAGAGAGCATCCCCCGCTCGCCGCGCAGCAATGCGAGCGCATCATAGCGTCCGCAGTCGATCACAAGGCGGGATACGTCCTCGCCCGTGCGCTTTGCCTTGAGCGCAAGCTTTGCGTTGTGATAGTCATACTTGAGGCGGAATATCTCCACAATGCGCTTGTCCGGCGCGAGCACCGCGACTTCGCGGTAGAGCGCCCCGCGCGCAAGGGCGAGCATCTCCTCCACATCTGCAAGCGTGCATTTTTCCGGCAGCGCATAGCCGCACTCGCCAAGCACCTTGCAGCTTTCCTCCGCGGTGGGCGCTTCGAGCATCCGCTCGGAGAGCGCGCTTGTCAAAAGGTGCGCTTCGCGCGCGTGCAGCGCCGCAGAGACCGCTGCATAATTTGTATCCCGATACTGCTGCACCGCTTCTCCCCTCCCTTACTGTGCAAAGAGGAGCTGCGCGGCGCGGCGCTCGGTCTTCTCGCGCGAGAGCGCGAGCAGCGTTTCAAACGAGCAATTCACGTCGCACTCCCTGCTCACGAGCAGGAAACCCGCGCGGATATCCGCGCACTTCTCCGAAAGCGTCAGGTGTGTCCCCAGCTCGCGGTTCGCGCGCTCGGTGAGCTCCCGGCCAAGCGTATCGTGGTCTTTTTGAGAAAGCAGTATCTCCTCTGTTCCCGTGCTCGCGGCACGCTTCAAGAGATGGATGAGCAGGTCGAGGTATTTCTCCTTCGGCATCCCGCAAAGCATCTCGAGCGCACGGTCGTAAGCCTCGGCAAGCACCTCCTGCTGGGCAGAGAGCGTCAGCTTGCGTGTTTCCATCTCCGCCGCCGAACACAGGCGCTCATAGCGTTCCTTTGCCGCCTGGTCGGACCGCTGCGAGGCGGCAATGCGCTCCTGCCCGGCGCGCTTCTCGCTCTCCTGCCGCAGCTCGGAAAGCTCGCGCTCCGTCTGCTCGCTGAGCGCTTTCAGCAAACGGGCCGCGTCCGCCTCCATGCGCGCGGTGATCTTTTCCATTCCGTTCATTGCATTTCCGCCTTTCCGTGGGCGCGTCAGCCGATGTTGAGCAGCATCATGATCGACGCCAGCAGCGACAGGATCGCGTAGAACTCGACCACGACGCACAGCACCATGCCCTTCGTCCAGTGCTCGGGCTGGCGGGCAAGAATGTTGATCGAGCCTGCCGCCACGCGGCCCTGTGCGACCGCCGAAATGCCGCCGCCGATGGCGATGGGCATACAGGCGGCAAAGTAACGAAGGCCCTCCTGAAGGGACATATCCACATACGTCCCGTTGAACACGCCCATGCGCATCAGGCACAGAAAGCCGATGACGAGGCCGTACAGTCCCTGCGTGCCGGGGATGACCTGCAGGATCATCACCTTACCGAATTTGCTCGGGTCCTCGCAAAGAAGCCCCGTGCCGGCCTCGCCGGCAAGACCCGTGCCGCGTGCGCTGCCCGCGCCCGCGAGGCAAACAGCAAGACCCGCGCCCAGCATACCGATGGCGCCGCCCGTCGTCAGTTCAAAGATACCCATGATTATCCTCCTTACGGTTTTTCCGTTTTTTATTTATTGCAGATCGACATATTCCGTGTCCAGCGTCATCGGACGGAAGGGCTTTCCGCCGTCGACGTAGAACTTGTTGAAAAATTCAAGGCACTGCAATCTCAGATCGTGCACGTAGCAGCCGAGGAGATTGAGCCCGAAGTTCATCGCGTTGCCGAGCATCGAGATGATGATGAACGCGATCACGTTCCCCGGCATCGCCGCGAGCATGTTGAACACCTGCGCGATCACGCTGCCCGCGAGCATCAGCGCCATCAGGCGCGTATAAGATAAAATATCGCCGAAATAGCCCGTCACGTGGTTGTAGACCGAGCCAAACACGCCCGTGAGCTTGCCCCAGCCTTTATTCTGCACGATGGGGCCGAGCAGCACCAGCGCACAGCCGAGGTACAGCACCGCCGTTCCCTTTTTGAGGACTGCCAGCGCAATACCGAGGAATACGAGCCACCACGTGATCTCCTCGAAAAAGGCGTCGAGGAACTTCTTCCGTTTGCACTTTTCGATGAGGCTGATGGCCATGCCGGTCACGATCTGCACCATGCCGAGCGCCATCGAGCCGATCAGGATCATCGTCAGATCGTCGAGCGGGTCGAAGAGCTTCGGCAGCGCGAAGACCGTGCCGGGGCTGACGATGGCAACGAGCTGCGTGAGGAAATCGCCGAAAAATCCGCCTGTCAGCGCGCCCATGATGAACGTGCTGATGCCGCAGAGGCCGAGCAGGCTGAACAGCTCGCCGCTCGTGCCCTTGGGCCGGTATTTTTTGCTGATGATGACCGAGGCGATCATCATGAGTAAGCCGTAGCCCATATCCGCCATCATAATGCCGTAGAACAAAATGAAAAACGGCGCCATCAGCGGGTTCGGGTCAAGCGTGCCGTAGGCCGGGAGCGAATACATCTCCGTGACCATGTTGAGCGGCCGCGTCAGCGTGTTATTCCTGAGCTGCACCGGTACCTGCGGATACTCGTCCTCCGTCGGCTCGCGCGTCTCGACCGCACAGGTAAACGGCTCCAGTGTCTTGTCAAGCTCCGTGCAGCGGTCCGCCGGCAGCCAGCCCTCCAGCAGGAAGGCGCGGTCCGTCTCGACGAGGCGGCTCTTGGCCTCCTCGCGCCGCAGCGTGATCGCGGCGCGGTCGCTTGCGCGCAGCAGCAGCGCCCGCCTGTCGCCAAGGTCCGCCAAGTGCGCTTCGATATCCTGCCGCTCCTTGGAGAGCGCGTCAAGGCGCGCTCTCGCGGCCTCGTCATTCTCCTTCGCCGTGCCGTGCAGGCCGCGGAAGCTCACGGGGGAAAACCCGATCTCCCGCAGTGCGGCCATCGCCGCTTCCCGCACGCTCTCGTGACAGGCGATGAAAAGATACCGCAGCGCGCGGTCCGCCGACGCCTGCTGCCACAGGGCAAGGCCGTCAAACCCCGCACACGCGGCATTCAGCGCTTCATCCGGCACTGCCGCGCCGACCGTTCCGAACGCCGCGCACAGCGCACTGTCCTCGCGGTCGAGCGGCACATCGAGCGTCAGCCACGGGACGAGGGACGCACGCAGCGTCTCCTCCTTTGTCCGCTCGCTCTCGATCTCGCCGAAGCGGCGCTGCATGGCGTTCAACTCGTCCGCCGCGGCCCTTGCAGCCTGTTCGCTCTCCGCGCTGAAAAATTCCTCGCGCGCGACGGCGGCGCGCTTGCGGAACATTCCCTTTTTCTCCGGTGCATACCGGTCCAGTACCGCGAGCGCCGTGCGGTATGACCGTGCGTGCTCCTGCGAGGAAAGCAGCGCCCTGTCATCCGGCCGGGCAAAGCCTTCCTGCAGCGCGTCCTCCGCGCCGTCTACGCCGGACACCTCTACGCATCCCATGTCCTGCAAGGCCCTGAGCAGCGCTTCGCGCTCGCTCTCGAGTCCCACAAGACGCAGATGTTTCATTGCTACGATTGCCATTCGCTCTTCACAACCTCTTCTGCGATCCACTGCGCCGCGCGGTCAAGCTTCGCGCGCGCCGCCTGCTGCATCTTTTCGCACTCCCCGCGCGCCTTGGCGAGGATCTCGTCCGTCTGCCGCTGCGCGCGCTGCTCGGCATCCGCCATCTTCTGCCGGGCATCCACATCGCAGTTGCGGCGGTTATCCTCCAGCAGACGTGCACAGGTTCTCTGCTCCACAGCGATACGCTTCTTCGCTTCTGCCTGTGCTTCGGCATATCGTTCTGCAAGCCGTTTTTCCAGTTCCTGCACGGCCAGCAATTCTTCCATTGCCATTTCGGTCCACCTCATCTTTCTCAGCGCCGGCTGCGGCGCTTCCGATTTTTCCACATTA
>OIXV01000964.1_pt1 | contig 26708 bp, 22 predicted proteins | sample 1587771 | NCBI WGS metagenome assembly OIXV01 (sample SAMEA3888893, study PRJEB22519) | human gut metagenome | biome: human gut; feature: human-associated habitat; material: faeces | place: Denmark | collected 2010
CGAGAGCAGAGGAAAAATCAGCAGACACGGAATGACCGCCAGCAGCGCGGCGGCATCATCGACGACTTCATCGTTTACCGCTGCGCGGCCGATGACTACTGGCTGGTCGTGAACGCGGGCAACCGCGAGAAGGACGCCGCGTGGGTCGAGAGTCACCTCTCCGGCGATGTCGACTACCGCGACGAGGGCAACGACTGGGGCCAGTTGGCCATCCAGGGTCCCAAGTCCCATGAGATCATGCTCAAGCTCTGCGAGGAGCAGTACCTGCCCGCCAAGTACTACACCTTTATCGACAACGTGCCCCTGGACCTCGGCGACCACACCATCCACGCCCTCGTCTCCCAGACCGGCTACACTGGCGAGTTCGGCTATGAGATCTACTGCAAGGCCGAGGATACCGTCGATCTGTGGAAGGCCCTGCTGAAGGCCGGCGAGCCCGAGGGTCTCATCCCCTGCGGTCTCGGCGCGCGCGACACGCTGCGCCTGGAGGCTTCCATGCCGCTCTACGGCCACGAGATGAACGACGAGATCACCCCGAAGATGGCGGGCCTGCCCTGCAAGCTCACCGGCAAGGACTTCATCGGCCGCGACGCGCTCGTCGAGCTCGGCGCCCCCAAGATGAAGCGCATCGGCATGAAGGTCGTCGGCCGCGGCATCGTCCGCGAGCACTGCGACCTCTACACCATGGACGGTGAGAAGATCGGCTGGGCGTCCTCCGGTACGTTCGCGCCCTTCATCGGCTGCGGCGTCGCCATGGGCTACATCCCCGTCGAGGATATCGAGATCGGCAAGCACCTCAACGCCGACGTGCGCGGCCGCATGGTCGAGCTCGAGATCGTTCCGATGCCCTTCTACAAGCTCGAGCGCTAAAATAAGCTTCCCGCTGGCCAACAGTTATCAACAATAAATACACATCCAACTTTGAGAAAAGATTTTGAGGAGGAAATTACCATGAACATCCCTGCTGAGCTGAAGTATTCCAAGTCCCACGAGTGGGTCAAGATGGACGGCGACGTTGCCGTCATCGGCATCTCCGATTTCGCCCAGAATGCGCTGGGCGACGTGGTCTTCATCAATCTGCCCGCCGAGGGCGACGAGGTCACCGCCGGCGAGGCTCTGGGCGATGTTGAGTCCGTCAAGGCCGTTTCCGACGTGGTCTGCCCCGTCAGCGGCACCGTCTGCGAGGTGAACGAGGCGCTGGCCGACGCACCCGAGACGCTCAACTCCGACCCCTACGGCGCGTGGATCATCAAGGTCTCTCCGGTCACCGACACCGAGGAGCTGCTCGACGCCGCCGCTTACGAAGCGCATTGCGCTGCTGAGGAGGGCTAAGCATGGGTTCCTACGTTCCCACCACTGCTGCGGAACGGGAAGAAATGCTCGCCGCCATCGGCGTGAAGGACCTTGAGGGTCTTTATCAGTCCGTCCCGCAGGAGATGCTCCTGAAGGATGGCGGGCTGAACATCCCCGAGGGCCTGAGCGAACTCGAGGTGCGCGAGAAGGTCACCGCCATGGCCGAGAAGAACAAGGTCTTCAAGACCGTCCTTCGCGGCGCGGGCTCTTACCGCCATTTCATCCCCTCCGTTGTCAAGTCTGTCACCTCCCGCGAGGAGCTTCTCACCTGCTACACCCCCTATCAGGCCGAGATCAGCCAGGGCGTGCTGCAGGGCACCTTTGAATTTCAGACCATGATCTGCGAGCTGACCGGCATGGACGTCTCTAACGCCTCGCACTACGACGGTGCGACCGCCGCGGCTGAGACCATCCCCATGTGCAAGGACCGCAAGCGCACGAAGGCCTATGTTTCCGCCGCCGCGCACCCGCAGACCATCGAGGTCATGAAGACCTACTGCTTTGCTTCGAACACGGAGCTTGTCGTCGTTCCCGCGAAGGACGGCAAGACCGATATGGACGCGCTGCGCGAAATGCTCGGTGCAGACGCCGCCTGCTTCTACCTCCAGCAGCCGAGTTACTTCGGCCAGCTTGAGGATGCCAAGGCCATCGGCGAGATCGTCCACGCCGCGGGCGCGAAGTTCGTCATGGGCGTGAATCCCATCGCCTGCGCCATCCTGCCCACACCGCGTGAAGAGGGCGCGGATATCGTCGTCGGCGACGGTCAGCCCCTCGGCCTCGACACCGCGTTCGGCGGCCCGTACCTCGGCTTCATGGCCACCACCAACGCCATGACCCGTAAACTTCCCGGCCGTATCGTCGGCCAGACGACGGACGTGGACGGCAAGACCGGCTACGTGCTGACGCTGTCTGCGCGCGAGCAGCACATCCGCCGCGAAAAGGCCAGCTCCAACATCTGCTCCAACCAGGCGCTGTGCGCCTTCTCCGCGGGCGTTTACATGGCCGCGATGGGGGAAAAGGGAATGAAGCAGTGCGCAAGACTCTGCACCTCGAAGGCGCACTATTTCGCCTCCGAGCTTGAAAAGGCTGGCTGCACCATCAAGTACAAGGGCGAATTCTTCCACGAGTTCGTCACCGAAGTGGAATGCCCCAACTGCCGCAAGAATATCCTCGACGCGCTCGAGGCCGAGGGCATCCTCGGCGGCGCGGAGGTCGAAGGCGGTATCCTCTGGTGCGTGACCGAGCTTGTGAGCAAAGCGCAGCTCGACCGCGCCGTTGCCATCGTAAAGGAGGTGCAGTAAATGAAGCTCATTTTTGAACTCGGCGTCGAAGGCCGCGGCATGACCCTCATGCCCGAGTGCGACGTCCCTGAATATCAGCTCCCCGAAGAGCGCACTGCGCCGCTGCACCTGCCCCACGTGAGCGAGAACGAGCTCACCCGTCACTACACCGCCCTCTGCAAGCGTATCCACGGCGTGAATGACGGCTTCTATCCCCTCGGCTCCTGCACGATGAAGTACAACCCCAAGATCGACGAGGACATGGCGGCGCTGCCGGGCTTCACCCAGCTCCACCCGCTCCAGCCCATCGAGACTGCGCAGGGCGCGCTCGAGGTGCTGCACACCCTCGGCTCTGAGCTTGGTGAGGTCTTCGGCATGGATGCCGTCACCTTCCAGCCCGCAGCAGGCGCGCACGGCGAGTTCACCGGCGTTCTTCTCATCAAGGCCTATCATACCGACCGCGGCGACACCGCGCGCACGAAGATCATCGTGCCCGACTCCGCCCACGGCACGAACCCCGCGACTGCCGCAATGTGCGGTTTCCAGGTCGTGAACATCCCCTCCGGCGCGGACGGCTGCGTCGACCTCGACGCCCTGCGCGCCGCCGTCGGCCCCGACACCGCGGGATTGATGCTCACGAACCCCAACACCGTCGGTATTTTCGACAAGAACATCCTTGAGATCACCAAGATCGTCCACGACGCGGGCGGCCTGTGCTATTACGATGGCGCGAACCTCAATGCCGTCATGGGCGTGGTCCGTCCCGGCGACATGGGCTTCGACTGCATCCACAGCAATCTGCACAAGACCTTCGCCACCCCGCATGGCGGCGGCGGCCCCGGCGCGGGCGCGGTCGGCTGCAAGGAATTCCTCAAAAAGTATATGCCCGGCCCGCTGGTCGTCGAGAAGGATGGCAAGTACGGCTTCGAGTATCCCGAAAAGTCCATCGGCCGCGTGAAGATGTTCTACGGCAACTTCGGCGTCGTGGTGCGCGCACTGACCTACGTGCTCACGCTCGGCAAGTCCGGCATCCGCGAGGCGGCGATGAACGCCGTGCTGAACGCGAACTATATGCGCGTCAAGCTCAAGGACACCTTCACTATGGCGTATGACGAGATCTGTATGCACGAGTTCGTCATGTCGCTCGTGGACCTGCACAAGGAGACGGGTGTTTCCGCGCTCGACCTTGCCAAGGGTATGCTCGACTTCGGCCTGCACCCGCCCACGATGTACTTCCCGCTCATCGTCCACGAGGCGCTCATGGTCGAGCCCTGCGAGACCGAGAGCAAGGAGACCATGGACGAGGTCTGCGACATCTACTGCAAGCTCTTCGAGCTCGCGCACTCCGATCCCGAGGCGCTGCACACTGCGCCGCATGACACGCCCGTTCGCCGCCTCGATGAGGTCGGCGCAGCGCGCAACACCATCCTTCGCTATACATTTGCATGATCAAAAAGCTACAGTATTACATCGGAAGCTGCACCGACCCCCACCGCAACCTCGCTCTCGAGGAGTATCTGACCGATACGGTGGGGGAGGACACCTGCATCCTCTATCTCTGGCAGAATAAGCACACGGTCGTCATCGGCCGCAACCAGAACGCGTGGCAGGAATGCCGCACGACCGAGCTGGAGCGCGACAGCGGGACGCTGGCCCGCCGTCTCTCCGGCGGCGGCGCAGTCTACCATGACATGGGCAACCTCAACTTCACCTTCTCGCTGCGTCAGGCCGACTACGACCTGCGCAGGCAGCAGAGCGTGATCGTCGAGGCCTGCCGTAGTCTCGGCATTCCAGTGGAAATTTCGGGCCGGAACGACATCTTGACGAACGGGTGCAAATTCTCCGGCAATTCCTTCTACTCGCACGCGGGCTGCGCGTTCCACAACGGAACGCTGCTCGTGAACGTCGACATGGCGAACCTCGGCAAGTACCTCACGCCGTCGAAGACGAAGCTCGAGAGCAAGGGCGTCGCGTCCGTGCGCTCGCGCGTCATCAACCTGACCGAGCTCAAGCCCGATCTGACGATCGACGGCATGGCTCGCTCCATGGTCAAGGCGTTCGAGACCGTTTACAGTCTTGAAGCGGCGGAGCTGCGTGAGGAGGATTTCGATGCAAGCGAAGTCGAGCGCCGTTACCAGCGCTTCCACAGCTACGACTGGGTGTACGGCAGAAGTGTGCCGTGCTCATTCACCTGCGCCAAGCGCTTTGCCTGGGGCGAGGTGACGATCGAGCTGGCGGTGGAAAACGCCGTCTGCACCGACGCTGCCGTCTGGTCCGACGCGATGGACGCGGAGTTTGCAAAGCCGTTAGCGGATGCCCTGCGCGACTGCCGCTTCTCGATCGACGCGCTCTGTGAGCGCGTGCAGTCGGTGGGGGAGTGCCGCGACTACGCAGACGATCTCTGCGCGCTGCTGCGCGAGCAGGATATCTGAAAAATTTAAGATCACACCCGCAATGCCGCCGTTTTCCGGCGGCATTGCTCGGAAAAGGAACGAAATACTATGTCTGATTATCAACTCATCGTCATCGGCGCAGGTCCGGGCGGCTATGAAGCGGCACTGCGCGCAGCGAAGCTGGGCCTCAAGACCGCCGTTGTGGAAAAGCGCGAGGCAGGCGGCACCTGCTTGAACCGCGGCTGCATCCCCACCAAGACGCTGCTCCACTCCTCCCAGGTCTATCACGACGCCAAGCACGGCGCGCACATCGGCGTGCACACCGAGGACATCAGCGCCAACATTGAGGAAATTTTTGCCTACAAGCGCGAGATCTCGCAGAAGCTGTCCTCCGGCATCGAATCCCTCTTCAAGACCGCGAAGGTCGACTTCCTGCGCGGCACGGCCCTCATCGCCGCGTCCGGCACGGTCCGCGTGACCGACGCCGAGGGCAATACCAAGGACTACACCTGTGACGATATCATGATCGCCACGGGCTCTGTCCCCGCGCGCCCGCCCATTCCGGGTCTGGAGCTCGCGATGACCTCCGACGAACTGCTCGAGGGCAGTGACCACCTGTATCGCTCCATCGTCATCATCGGCGGCGGCGTCATCGGTATCGAATTTGCGACCTTCTACGCGGACCTCGGCTGCGAGGTGACCGTCATCGAGGGCATGGACCGTCTGCTGCCCAACATGGACAAGGAACTCGGCCAGAACCTCGCGCTCATCCTCAAAAAGCAGGGCGTGAAGGTCTTCACGAACGCGATGGTCCAGAGCGTGGAGAAATCGGGCGGGGACATCGCCGTGAACTTCACCTGCAAGGAAAAGAACGAGACCGTCGCGGGCGAAGCCGTGCTCTGCGCCATCGGCCGCCGTCCGTACTGCGACGGCCTGTTCGCTGACGGTGTCTCCGTCGAGATGGACCGACGCAGTATCGCCGTGAACGAGCGCTACGAGACGAGCATTCCCCACATCTACGCCATCGGCGATGTGTCGGCAAAGATCCAGCTCGCCCACGTTGCGACCGCGCAGGGCATCGCCTGCGTCGATATGCTCTGCGGCAAGGAGAACCACACCTCCATGTCCGTTGTGCCGAGCTGCATTTACTGCCGTCCGGAGATCGCGGTCGTCGGCATGACCGAGGCCGAGGCCAAGGAGGCGGGCATCCCCGTCAAGGTCGGCAAGCACGTCATGTTCGACAACGCCAAGACGCTCATCGCCGACCCCGGCCGCTGCTTTATGAAGTTCGTCGCAAACGCTGAGACGCGCGAGCTTCTGGGCGCGCAGCTCATGTGCGAGCATTCGAGCGATATGATCGGCGGCGTTTCGCAGGCGCTCGCCAACCACATGACCGTCGAGCAGTTCAAGCTCGCCATCCGTCCGCATCCATCGTTTGAAGAGGCGATGACCGCCGCGCTCGAAGAGCTTTCCGAAAAATTAGGCTAATGCCGTTGCGGGAGAACTTGCCTATCCTGCAAGGACAAAAATAAGCGTAAAAGTACGCCGTGGAGCGAAAAATCCGCGGCGTATTTTTATTCTGTCTTTTTACGAATTTTTAGCATATCATTTTCTCATTTTATCTTGACAAAATGTAATGCAGTGGTATAATGGCAACAATTTCCACCGCAAAGGAGGCGATCACATGAAGGCTACGTTTACATCCGAAAACAGCGTTCTCGGTGTAAGCTGGCGACTGATCGTAGGCATAGAGGGACGCACGCGCGCATCTATGCTGTCTGAGCAGCCTCCCGCGGTTTGACTGACTTTTTTCGCAAGCTCGGTTTGATTCGTTGGCTGCAATGATCGGCAGCATTGGACCCGGTGTGTTCCGTTGGTCTGGACCTTCGCGCACGCAGTTTTCGTGGAGGGAACAGGCAGGGAGCAGCCGGTTTTTCTGTTACTACGATCATTTTTCGGCACGGCCCGTACAAGGGCCGCATCGCCGCCACGAAAGGAAAAATAACCATGAAACGCAAACTTACTGCCAAAGAATATACCTACGTTGCCAGCATGCTCTTCGGCCTCTTCTTCGGTGCCGGCAACCTCATCTTCCCCGTGCACCTCGGTCAGATGGCCGGTGCAAACGTCTGGCAGGCCATCCTGGGCCTTCTCATCACGGCCGTTGGCCTGCCGCTGCTCGGCGTGGCCGCGCTCGGCATCAGCCGCTCCACCGGTCTCTTCGATCTGAGCAGCAAGGTGAACCGTCCCTACGCGATGTTTTTCACCTGCGCGCTGTATCTGACCATCGGGCCGTTCTTCGCCATTCCCCGCTGCGCGACGACCTCCTTCACCGTGGGTCTCGAGCAGATCCTGCCGCAGGACGGAAACACCACGCTGTACCTGCTGCTCTTCTCGGTGGCGTTTTTCGCCGCGGCGCTCTTTTTTGCGCTGCGCCCCGGCAAGATCCTCACCTGGGTCGGTAAGATCCTGAACCCCTGCTTCCTCGTCTTCCTCGCCATCCTCGTCATTATGGTGCTCGTCACGCCGAGCGCTCCTATCGCGGATGTCGAACCCCTCGGCGACTACGCTTCTCAGCCCTTTTTCGCCGGTTTCCTCGAAGGCTACAACACCATGGATGCGCTGGCGAGCCTTGCCTTCGGCATCATCGTGGTGCAGGTCATCCGTGACCTCGGCGTGGACGATCCTACTGCCGTGGCGGGCAGCACCGTCCGCGCAGGCATCTTTAGCTGCCTGCTGATGGCGTTCATCTACATCGCCGTCACCATCGCCGGCGCGCAGAGCCGCGGCGTGCTCGAGGCCAGTGAAAACGGCGGCACGGCGCTCGCCCAGATCGCGCAGCACTACCTCGGCTCCGTCGGTCTCTTCATCCTCGCCGCCACCGTGACGCTCGCGTGCCTGAAGACCGCCGTCGGCCTCATCACGAGCTGTGCCGAGACCTTCACCGCGCTCTTCCCCGACGGCCCGAAGTACCGCGTCTGGGCCATCATCTTCAGCCTGGTGTCGCTGCTGTTCGCGAACCTCGGCCTCAGCGCCATCATCAGCTATTCGCTGCCGGTGCTGATGTTCCTCTATCCGCTGTCCATCGCGCTCATCGCGCTTGCGCTGCTCGGCAAGTTCTTCGGCCACGACCGCACCGTGTACTGCTGGACGATCGGCTTCACGCTCATCGCCGCCATTTACGACCTCATCATCGCGCTGCCCGAGGGCGTGTTCAATGCCATCCACGGTCCGGCCATCAAAGCGTTTGGCCAGCAATATCTGCCGTTTGCCAAGCTCGGCCTCGGCTGGGTCTGCCCGACGCTCATCGGCGCGGCCATCGGCCTCGTCCTGCACTTCACGCGTAAAGGCAAAGCCAAAGCGTAAACCGCCTATCCCTCATCATAAAAGACCGCTCGAAGCAGGCAGCTTCGAGCGGTCTTCTGTTTTTCCTCGCGATCTTACCAGGCGGCGACGGTGCCGTCGCATCTCGGCTCGGTGCCGGCGGCATACACGCCGTTTTCGCACTTCCAGATGATCTCGCCGCGGCCCATGGCCGTGCGGTCGTCGACGATCTCGACCTCGTGCCCCATGGCGCGCAGGCGCTCGGCGATCTCCTCGCCCGCTTCGCGCTCGAGCTGGAGCTTCTTGCCACCGATCCACTGGATGCGCGGCGCGTCGAGCGCCTCCTGCGGGTTCATGTGGTAATCGATGGTGTTCACGAGCACCTCAAGCTGGCCCTGCGGCTGCATGAACGCGCCCATCACACCGAACGGGCCGACGGCCTCGCCGTCCTTGAGCAGGAAGCCGGGGATGATGGTGTGATAGGACTTCTTGCCGCCCGCAAGATAGTTGTCGCTCTTCGGGTCGAGTGAGAAGTTCGCGCCGCGGTCCTGGAGCGAAATGCCCGTGCCGGGGATGGCGATGCCCGCGCCAAAGCCGCAGTAGTTGCTCTGGATGAAGGAGACCATGTTGCCTTCCGCGTCCGCGGTGCAGAGGTAGATCGTACCGCCGCAGTGCGGGTCGCCCGCCTTAGGCTCGAGCGCGCGGTCCGTGATGAGCGCGCGGCGGGAAGCAAGGTAGGCAGGGGAGAGCAGCTCGCTGACCTTCGTTTTCATATAGCGCAGGTCGGCAACGTAGGTCTTCGTGTCGGCAAAGGCGAGCTTGATGGCCTCCATGAGCTTGTGGTAGTGCTCCGCATCCTCGCGCTTTTCGGGCAGTGTCAGCCCGTTGAGCATGCCGAGTGCCATCAGCACCGTGATGCCGTGGCCGTTGGGCGGGATCTCGCAAGCGGTGTAGCCGCGGTAGTCCTGCGTGATAGGCTCGACCCACTCGGGGTGGTAATTCTTGAAGTCATCCTCGCAGAAGTAGCCACCCGTCGCGCGGGAATGGGCCACGATCTTCTCCATCAGCTCACCGCGGTAGTAGCTCTCGCAGTTCGTCGCAGCGAGGGAGCGGAGCGTATCAGCATAGGCGGGAAAACGGAAAATATCGCCCGCGCGGTACGGTGAGCCGTCCGGCTTCATGAAGCACTTCCACCAGTACTCATAGGGGGCGGGGTCCTGCGCCATGACCCTGGCGATGCGCCTGCTGTCGCGCGCCCAGAGCTTGCCGACATTGACGGGCACGGCATAGCCGTTTTCGGCGTAGGAAATGGCGGGCGCGAAGAGCTCGGAGAGCGGCTTTGTGCCAAAGCGCGCATTGAGCGCGGCCCAGCCCGCGGGCGCGCCCGGGACCATCGTGGGGAGCCAGCCTTCCTCGGGCACCTTGGAAAAGCCTTTTGCGCGAACCTCGTCCGCGCTCAGCGCCATCGGCGCAACGCCGCTGGCGTTCAAGCCGTAGAGCTTTTTCTCGCGCTCGATCCATACGAGCGCGAAACAGTCGGACCCAAGGCCGTTGCCCGTCGGCTCGAGCAGCGGCATCGCGCCGGCCATGGCGACGGCGGCATCGACGGCGTTGCCGCCATTTTTCAGCACGTCGAGGCCGACCTGTGCGCCGAGGGGAACGGACGTGCAGCACACGCCGTTTTTGGCGTAGACCACGTTGCGGCGGGAGGAATAGCGGTAAGTAAACGGGTCAAAATTCGGCATGATCGTTTCTCTCTTTCATTTGTTTTCCCCAGTATAGCAGGGGCGTGGGAAAAGGGCAAGGAAAAGGGACGTTCCGCGCGGGAACGTCCCTTTCTTCATCTCACGGGTACTTCCGCGCCGGTCAGACCGCCGTGGAAACGGATGCGGGCGGCTCGCCGCTCTTGTGCTTGCGCTGATAGACGAGCTTCTGGTACGCGATGACAATGACCAGCAGCGCGATACCGATGACATCGGTGATGGTCTTGCTGTCGATGAGCAGCAGCGCGCCGGCCATGGAAGCAATGCGCAGCAGCCAGCCCAGGTTGCCGAAGAGGTAGCCTTCGACGGCGGCGGCGATCATCACAACGCCGATGCAGGAGGTGATGACGACCTGGATACCGCTGAGCAGCGTGACATTTTCCAGCAGCAGCTGCGGATTATACATGAACTTATACGGGATGATGAAGCCCGCGAGCGCCAACCGCACCGACTGCCAGCCGGTCTTCATCGGGCTGCCGCCGGAGAGACCGGCCGCTGCGAACGACGCGAGCGCGACAGGAGGCGTCAGGTTTGCGAACATCGCATAGTAGAAGCAGAACAGGTGCGCGGCAAGCTCTGGCTGGCCCAGCTCAACGAGCGCGGGAGCGGCGATGGTCGCGGTGATGAGGTAGGACGGGATAGAGGGCAGGCCCATGCCGAGGATCATACAGGTGATCATGGTGAACACGAGCGTGAGCAGGACGCTGGACTGGCCGATACGAATGATGGCGTGTGCCACGTTGAGCGCAAAGCCCGTCAGGCCGCAGACGCCGACGATGATGCCGACGCAGGCGCAGGCGATGGCCACGGGAACGGTGGACTTGGCACCCGCGACGAACGCATCACAGATATCCTTGAGGCTCATGCGGCTGATGGGACGTGTTTCCGCGACGATGATGGTAACGATGATCGTCCAGAACGCACTGAAGATGACCGTGCGGCCGCTCCAGATGAGCATATAGAGCAGGAACGCGATGGGGATGAGCAGGTGGCCGCGCTCTTTCATGACCTGAGAAGCCTTGGGCATCTGCTCTTTGGGCAGACCGTTGAGGTTTTCCTTCGTGGCGCGCATCTGCACCTGCACGAGGATGCCCATATAGTAGAGGAGCGCGGGGATGACGGCGGCACGGATGATGACGCCGTACTTGATGCCGAGCGTTTCGGCCATAACGAAGGCGGCAGCGCCCATGATGGGCGGCAGTAGCTGGCCGCCGACAGAGGCGGTGGCCTCGACCGAACCGGCGAATTCCTTGGAATAGCCGGTCTTCTTCATCAGGGGGATGGTGAACGTGCCCGTCGTGACAACGTTTGCAACGGCGGAGCCGTTGATGGAGCCGAGGAAGCCGGAGGCAAGGACCGCGACCTTCACGGGGCCGCCCTTGGTGTGTTCGGCGAGGGCGTTGGCGATATCGTTGAAGAACTGGCCCATGCCGCACTTGTTCATCACTTCACCGAAGATGATGAATAGCACGATGTATGTCGCCGCGACCTTGACGGACGTGCCGTAGATGCCGTAGATATCGGTCGTGAGGTAGGTGACGATACGGTGCCAATTGTAGCCGCGGTGCATGAAGATTCCGGGCAGATACCGGCCGAAGAGGCCGTAGGCTAAGAAGATGATGGACAGGATGCTCAGCGCGGGGCCGCTCAGGCGGCGGGAGCATTCGAGCACGAGTAGAATGAGGATCGTGCCCATGATGATGTCGATCGTCTCGCCCTGAAAGCCTGTGGAGATGAACACCGGATAGCGGATGAAGACATAAATGGGCATGACCGCAGAGAGCGCGAAGAGGACCCAGTCGTACCAGGCCACCTTCTTGCGGCTGGACTTTTTGAACGCAGGGTAGAGCAGGAAGCCGATCACGAGGACAAGGCCGACGTGAATGGCGTGGTGCTTGATGTTGACCATCTGGAGGACATGGATGCCGGAGGCATAGGCCAGATGGTAGAGCGTAAAGGCAAGGCAGAGGACGTAGACGAGCTTATTGAGCCAGTCGGCTGTGAACTTGCGGGTGCGGGATTCTTTTTCATATTTCTCCATGATCTCGGCGCCTTTGGCAGCATCGAGCGGAGCAGCGTCGGCAGTTTCCACTGCGGCGTTTTTTTCCAAATCAGTCACGGAAGAGATACCCCCTTGTTGTAATGATCTTGGCCTCGACGCGGCTGGCGTCGGGCAGGGTGCGGAAATCAAATATCTCCGTAATATGTGAATTTTTTGACCAATCAATAGCCTTGCGGGGAACTGTTGTTCTCCGCGCGTGAACGGTTCCTTTTGACGTGTAAACGGGAAAACGCAGGAAGGTTGCGTTTATTGTCATTTTCTATGAATTTATTTCAATTTTCAGCTATTGAAATGTGAAAAATCCGCTGTTATACTGTAGCATATAAATTCTTAACATGAAGGGGCACACCGCATGCAGAACGATCTGCTCTTTTCCCTCATCCTGAACATCAGTCTGCTCGTGCTGATGGCGACGATATTGACGGAGGTCCGCCCGCTGCGCATCATAATCAAGCGGCAGGAACGCTCGGTCTACAACCAGCTCTTTTTGGGTCTCATCTTCGGTCTGCTCTCCATTAGCTGCACGTATACGGGCCTTTCGTTCGAGGGCGCGGTCGTCAACACGCGCGTGGTGAGTACCATCGCTGCAGGGCTGGTTGGCGGACCTGTGAGCGGCGTGTGCGCAGGTCTCATGAGCGGCGTGCACCGCTACCTCTACAACCCCGCGGGCTTTACCTCGTTCGCCTGCGGTATCGGCACGTTTGGCTTCGGCGTCATCGGTGCGCTGAGCTACCGCTGGTTTTCCCGCCGGGGCGGCGCACACTCGACCTGATCCTGCTCACCGTGGGCGCAGAGCTTGTGCAGGCTGCGCTCATCCTACTGCTCTCCAAGCCCTTCTCCGCGGCACTCGCGCTGGAAAAGGCTATCCTGCTGCCGAAGATGCTCGTCAACTCCATCGGTCTTGTCGCCTTCATGCGCATTCTGGACCGGCTGAACCGTGACCTCACCATCGAGCTCGTCGAGCAGCGCGCAGTGGCGCTGCTCATCGCGCAGGAGTGCCTGCCGTACCTGAGAAAGGGCATCCGCGATCACGAGAGCGCACAGCGTGCGGTAAACATCGTGCACGAAAAGCTGCCGCACTTTCAGGTCGCGATGACAAACCGTACACAGGTCTTGGCCGCGAGCGGCTGCGACCTTCCCGCAACGCCTCTGCCAACCGCCGCGCGCGAAGCGATGGCTCAGCAAGAAACGGTCGTGATGGAGGTCGCAAAGGGACAGCGCAGCGCTATGCTGGCCGCCCCGCTCGTCACGGACGAGCAGGTCATCGGCGCGCTGCTGCTCATCACACCAACGGGACCGAACCTTGTGCTGGACGCTGACGTGAAGACACTTGAGAGCCTTGCGCAGTTCTTCTCCGTCATGCTGGAGCTCGGTGAGACTGAGCACCAGATCGCACTGCGCAAGCAGGCGGAATTCCGCGCGCTACAATCGCAGATCAACCCTCATTTCCTCTTCAACGCGCTCAACACCATCTCAGCGCTGTGCATGACCGACCCCGACCGCGCGTGCAAGACCATTTTGATCCTCGCCAACTACTTCCGCCAAACGCTCACGATCAACGAACCCTTCGTCCCGCTCGAGCAGGAGATCGCAAACGTCGACAATTACCTCATGCTGACCGAGGCGCGCTTTGAAGGCGCGCTGCACATCGAGTGCGAACTGCCGGACGATCTGCGCGCGCTGCGCCTTCCGCCGCTCATTTTGCAGCCCATCGTGGAAAACGCCGTGCGGCATGGCTTTGTCGCCGTGGAGACCGACGGCGTGGGCCGCGGCTGCGTGCTGCATACGCTCTCAGGTAAGACTTACAGTGACGGTACATCGCTAGGCGAATATGAGGGGAAGCTCTCCGGTCAGGGCTTTTACCGCATCCACAAGACGTGCCTTGTGCACCTCAAATATGTGGAGAGCATCTTCCCATGGAGCAGCAACGGCTTTGCCCTGCGCGTACGCGGGGAAAACACGGTGCTGCCCATCAGCCGCGACCGCGTGCGCGAGCTGCGGCGGCTTTTAGACATCTGAATGCAAGCGGTCCCACCGCGCAAAAATGTGCGGTGGGGCTTTTTTCGCATCAGCAAAGCGTTACGCAGACTTGCCGCGCTTCTTTACCGTTCCTTGGCGCGTTTCTCTCCGCCGCCCCTTGCCAAAAGTTGGCCGCTCTGGTACAATGAGAAAAAGAAAAGGAGGGAGTTTTTCATGGAGGCCACCCTGCGCGCCCCCGCTGTCTTACTCACAGGAAAAGGCTGAAGCTTTTATATCCTGCCGCGCCCACCCACGGCGTGGTGAAGCATTGACGCGTTTTCGCGCCTATTTTTTTATCTTTTGCCCCTGTCCCGGGGGCGCTACATTTTTTAAGGACGTGTTATTTTGTTACTCTCAGGGAAAAGTCTCAAGCATGACTTCATCCGTTTTGTCTCGGCAACGATGGCCTCTCAGGTCGTCTTCTCGCTCTACTCCATGGTCGACGGGCTCATGGTCTCCATCGGCGTGAACGAATACGCGATGAGCGCCGTCAACCTCGCCATTCCCTTCACCAACGCACTCTTTTCCATCGCGGTGCTCTTCGCCGTCGGCTCGTCCACGCTCATCGCGATCTTCATCGCGCAGGAAAAGCGGCACGAGGCCGATACCCTCTTTTCGCAGAACTTTGTCACGCTGCTCGTCATCGGCGCGATCATCACCGCGCTGGTGCTGCTCTTTTTAGACCCCTTCGCGCGTCTTCTCGGCGCGGATGACATCACGCTCGACTATGTCAAGCACTATCTCCTCGGCATTGCGCCGTTCAGCGTGTGCTATCTCGTCTCCTACAACCTTGAGGTGCTCGTCAAGACCGACGGCTACCCGCGCTACGCGCTCTTCACGGTCATCGGCGGATGCCTGACGAACTGCGTGCTCGATTACATCGCCATCTTCTGGCTCGATATGGGCGTCTTCGGCGCGGCGGTCGCCACGGGCATTTCCCAGCTCGTCACCTGCATTTCTTACTTCGTCCACTTTTTCAGCAAAAAGTGCACCTTCCGCCTGCGGAAGTTCCGCTTCGATCCGCGCCTCTATGCGCGCATCCTGCCCATCGGCCTCTCTGACGGCGTGACGGAGCTGTGCACGGGTCTGATGATCTTTCTCTTCAACCGCACAGTGCTGCGCTGCATCGGCACGGACGGCGTCGTGACCTACACGGTCATCGCCTATGTGACGACCATCATCATCAACCTCATGGTCGGCATCTCGCAGGGCTCGCAGCCGCTCGTGAGCTATCACTACGGCAAGGAGGACCACGCGGGCTGCCGCAAGCTCCTGCGCTACGCGCTCACGACCGTGAGCGTGCTCGCGCCGGTGCTGTTTGTGTTCATTTTCCTCTTCGCCCCCCAGATCGTGCGCACCTATCTCTCGCACGCCTCGAGCGAGCTTGTCGAATACTCCATCCACGCCTTCCGCCGCTACAGCATTTCGTATCTGCTCGTCGGCTTCAACATTGTCATCGGCGGATTTTTGACCGCGCTCGAGCGTCCCGTTCCCGCCATCAGCATCTCCGTCGGCCGCGGGCTCGTGCTGCAAAGTGCGGTGCTGCTGACGCTCGCGGCGGTCTTCGGCGGCGAGGCGCTGTGGTACACACCCATTCTCTCCGAGGCAATGTGCCTTATCATGTCCCTCTTCTTCCTGCGCCGCTATCAGCGCGCATATCAAAGCTGACTCCGCCCTCCACGGCGATGAAACGGCCCGGCCTTTCGGCCGGGCCGTAGATCTTTGCTTGCAAATAAAGATGTACGCCGTATAATGGGAAAAAGACTTACCATTCTCAAAGGAGGCATCATGATGAACGCTGCCGATACTGCCCGCACCGCGCTGCGCGCGGATGCGGAGACCATTCTGCGCGGGGCCATCCGCGCGGTGCTGCCGGACGAGGCCGTGCGCCGCGCGCTTACAGATGTGCAGTTCCCCGGCCGGGTATTTCTTGTCGCGGCGGGCAAGGCCGCGTGGCAGATGGCAAATGTCGCTTGTAAAGCGCTGCCCGCGCTCGCAAGCGGCGTGGTCGTGACCAAATACGGCCACGTCAAAGGCGAGATCGACGGCGTCGCCTGCTATGAGGGCGGCCATCCCGTGCCGGACGAGAACTCTCTGCGCGGCACAGCCGCCGCGCTTGCGCTGACGCAGGATCTGCGCGCGGACGATACGGTGCTCTTCCTGCTCTCGGGCGGCGGCAGCGCGCTTTTCGAGCAGCCGCTCCTGCCGCTCGCGGACTTGCAGGACATTACGCGAGCGCTTCTTGCCGCGGGCGCGGACATTGTGGAGATCAACACCGTGCGCAAGCGCCTCTCCGCCGTCAAGGGTGGGCGCTTCGCCGCGCACTGCGCGCCCGCGCAGGTCTTCAGCATCGTGCTGAGCGATATCGTCGGCGACCCGCTCGACATGATCGCCTCCGGTCCCGCGTGTCCCGACCGCTCCACCTGCGCGCAGGCCATCGCGGTCGCGGAAAAGTACCGGCTGCGTCTGTCTCCGCAGGCACAGGCTCTGCTGGCGGTCGAAACGCCGAAAACGCTCGAAAACGTGACGACCAATATCACCGGCAGCGTGCGCGAGCTCTGCGCCGCGGCAGCAAACGAGTGCCGCGTGCTCGGCTATGAACCGATCCTGCTCACCGACTGTCTTACCTGCGAGGCGCGCGAAGCGGGAAGCTTTCTCGCATCCGTCGCGCGCACGCACGCGGGGGAGGGGAGGTCTCTCGCCTTTCTCGCCGGCGGAGAGACAGTCGTACACTTCACAGGCGACGGCAAGGGCGGGCGGGATCAGGAGCTCGCGCTCGCCGCGGCGCTCGGCATCGAGGGGATATCCAACGTGCTCATCGCCTCCGCCGGGTCCGACGGCACGGATGGCCCGACCGACGCGGCTGGCGGCATCGTCGACGGCGGCACAGCGGCGGAAATGCGCCTGCACGGCACTGACCCCGCGCGTGCGCTCGCGGACAACGACTCCTATCACGCCTTGAAGTCCGCCGGCTCGCTCTTTTTCACGGGTCCCACGGGAACGAACGTCAACGACGTCGCGCTCGTGCTGATACGGGCGGAATAATATCCCCAAGCATTTCATTTTCGCATGAAGTCATTTGTATCCCACATTTGCATTTTATCCAAACTCTTTCCTCTTTCCGTATGTCAGGACTGTTTTCTTCGCTGAAATCCGCCCGCCGCGGACAAAACCGTATTGACAACAGCGGAACAATGGACTATTGTACACACATCATTCGTCAAATGCTTTGAGCAGGACACGACTTCCCCGGATCACCGCTTTCAGAGAGCCGTTGGTGGTGCAAAACGGCAGCAAGGAACGGGCAGGCCATCCCCTGTGAGCAGCCGCGGTGAAAGGCGCAAATGCCGAGTAATCACAGCCGGTCCCCCACCGTTAACAGGGTACGCTCTCCGAACAGTTCGGGCAGCGGTCGAGCGGCCGGTCCTTCCGGCAAGCAAAGTGGTAACGCGGAAGTTGAGATCTGCGGCGGATATCGCCGCGATATTGGCCTTCGTCTTTGCGATGGGTTTTCGTTGTGGAAAATCCGCGGCAGAGGCGGGGCTTTTCTTTTTGCTCCGGCATTGGCGAAGAACATTGCATTTTTAGGAAAGAAAGGGAAATCACATGAACACACTCGTCATCGTGCTGATCGCGGCGGTCGTCCTCGTCGCCGCCTACGCACTCTATGGCCGCTGGCTCGCCAAGACCTGGGGCATCGACCCCAAAGCGCAGACCCCCGCCGTCAAGTATAACGACGGCAAGGACTTTGTCCCCACCAACGGCTGGACCGTCTTCAGCCACCAGTTTTCCTCCATCGCGGGCGCGGGCCCTGTCACCGGCGCGATCCAGGCCGCCGCGTTTGGCTGGCTGCCGGTGCTGCTGTGGGTACTGCTCGGCGGCGTCTTCTTCGGCGCGGTGACGGACTTCGGTGCGCTGTACGCCTCCGTCAAAAACGACGGCAAGTCCATGGGCATGCTGATCGAAAAGTACATCGGCAAGCTCGGCCGCAAGCTGTTTCTGCTGTTCTGCTGGCTGTTCTGCCTGATCGTCATTGCGGCGTTCGCCGACATGGTCGCGGGCACGTTCAACGCCTACACCGTAGTCGACGGCGTGACGCAGCTTGCCGATGCCGCGCAGACCAACGGCGCGGCCGGTATGGTGTCCATCATGTTCATGGTGTTCGCCGTTGTCTTCGGCCTTGTGCAGAAGAAGCTGAACCTCTCGGGCTGGAAGGAGGCCGTGCTCGGCATCCTCTGCATCGTCGCCTCGTTTGCCGTCGGCATGAATTGCCCGCTCATCTTCGGCAAGGTGACCTGGAGCTACATCACGTTCGTCTACATCTTCTTCGCCGCCGTGCTCCCGATGTGGCTTTTGAAGCAGCCGCGCGACTATATGACGACTTTCATGTTCATCTGCATGATCGCGGGTGCGGTCGTCGGCCTTCTCGTCGCGCACCCGACGATGAACCTCCCCGTTTTCACGGGCTTCAACAATGAAAGCCTCGGCACGATGTTCCCCATCCTGTTCGTCACCGTCGCCTGCGGCGCGGTGTCCGGCTTCCACAGTCTCGTCTCCTCCGGCACGTCGTCCAAGACGGTCGAAAACGAGAAGGATATGCTCAAGGTCGGCTACGGCGCGATGATCCTCGAGAGCCTTCTTGCCGTGCTCGCGCTCTGCGTGGCCGGTGCAGCCGCTGCGGCGGACGGCACCCCCGCCGCTGGTACCCCGTTCCAGATCTTCAGCCGCGGTGTCGCGGGCTTCTTTGAGATGTTCGGCGTGCCGACCTATGCCGCCACGGTCTTTATGACGATGTGCGTCTCCGCCCTCGCCCTCACGAGCCTTGATGCGGTCGCCCGTATCGCACGCATGAGCTTCCAGGAGCTTTTCAGCGTGGACGACATGGCCCATGCCGAGCCCTGGCGCAAGCTCCTGTGCAACACGTATTTCTCTACCGTGCTGACGCTCGTGCTCGGCTACGTGCTCACGAAGATCGGCTACTCCAACATCTGGCCGCTGTTCGGCTCGGCGAACCAGCTTCTCTCCGCGCTCGTGCTCATCACGCTGTGCGTCTTCCTCAAGGTCACGGGCCGCAGCAACAAGATGCTCTTCCCGCCGCTCGTCATCATGCTCTGCGTCACGTTCACGGCGCTCGTCCAGCGCCTGATGGCCATGGTGCGCGCCATCCAGAATGCTGCCGCCGTCACCATCCCCGCGGGCGAGACGACCTGGGGCGCAGTGTTCGTCGCCAACGGCTTACAGCTCATCATCGCGGTGCTGCTCATCGTGCTCGGCGCGACCATCGTCGTAAACTCCATGAAGAGCTACGTCGCCAGCAAGCACAACAGCGAAAAGGCATAATATCCGAACTTCTTCATAAAAGCGGAAGCCCGAAACGATCTTGTTTCGGGCTTCCGCTGTTTTTCTTTTATGATGTGCTCATGCGAGCGTTTCGGCAAACGCTGCCAGCGCATCGAGGCCGTCCTTGAGCGTCTGTACGTCGCAGGCGTAGCCGATACGCATACTGCGCGGCTGCTCAAAGCAGTCGCCCGGCGTGACGAACGCGCCGGTGGCGTGGTACATCTGCTTGCAGAAGTCGTAGGAGGGGAGGTCGTAGTCGTAGTAGACGAGTGCGGTCGTTCCGGCTTTGGGCTTGGTATAGAAGAAGTGGGGATGGGCCTTGACCCAATCATCGAGGATGGCAAGATTCTCGCGCACGATGGCCTGATTGCGGCGGATCATCACGTCGCTGTGGCGCAGGGCGACGGTCGCGACCGCATCGTCGAACATACCGCAGCTAATGAGATCGTAATCGCGGTGGGAATAGAAAGCAGTGAGCGCGTCCTTGTCGTGCGTGGCGATCCAGCCCATGCGCAATCCCGCGAGCGAAAAGACCTTGGACATGCTGCTGACGGAGATGCCCTTTTCATAGAGGTCGGCGACCGACTCGCACCAGCCGTCCTCCTGCGTCAGATGACGGTAGACCTCGTCGCACAGGACATAAGCGCCCACGCCGCGCGCAATGTCGATGATGCTCTCGAGAAGTGCTCTGCTCATCAGCGCACCGGTGGGGTTATTGGGGTTGTTGATGCAGATCATCTTTGTTTCCGGCGTGACGAGGGCCTTGAGCTCATCTAAGTCGGGCAGGTGATCATTCTCCTGCTTCAGGTGCATGATGGCAACGTCCGCACCGATGGACTCGGGGATGGAATAGAGCTGCTGATAGGTCGGCATGATGCTCACGACACGGTCGCCCGCGGAGATGAGCGAGCAGAAGACATGGTGGTTCGCGCTGGCCGCGCCGTGCATCAGCACGACCTCCTCCAGCTTCACCGTGTGATAGAGCTTCGTCACGCCCGCGCGCAGCTCATCGCTGCCCCAGATATCGCCGTAAGTCAGGCGGCGGGCACAGATATCCTTCAAAAATGTATCTTTATCCTCGCCCGTCAGCTCAAAAAGCTCGTCGAGCGAAACAGAGTCCACGCAGGTCTCGGCAATGTTGTAGCGCGCGCCGACCTCGTACTCGTTCATCCACTCTTCTACGGCAAAGGGCTTGATGTTCATAGTAAATTCCTCCATTATTTTTCAAAAAGTAATGGCATCCACGACCCAGCCTTATCCGGCAACTCCGGAATACCTACGGCTCAGTCGTGGATGCCCTTGACCCCGCGGCCGGTGCCGCGGGAAGCATACGATGTTTAGTTCATCTGTATTATGTATTATAATACAGAAAGCGGAAATGTCAAGAGGGAACCAGGGACACGCCGCTCTTTCCGAAGAGGCCACATCCTTCTGCCGGACAGCTTCTCTCCCGGCCTTGGACTATCATGGCCGGCGAGCTATCAAACTTTGCATTGTGCTTCCTGCCGCCGTATGCTATCCTCATATCGAGGTGAACTTCATGGAACTGCGGGTCTTACGCTATTTTCTCGCCGTGGCGCGCGAGGAAAATAGCACAAAGGCGGCGCTGCTCCATGTGACGCAGCTGACACTTTCCCGCCAGCTCATGCAGCTCGAAGAGGAGTTGGGCGTGAAGCTCTTCCGCCTCAGCCAGCACCGCGTCATCCTGACGGACGAAGGAATGCTGCTGCGCCGCCGCGCGCAGGAAATCGTGGAGCTTGCCGACAAGGCAGAGCGGGAATTGCAGCAGCACAAAGAGGAACTGACCGGCGAGGTCGCCATCGGCTGCGGCGAGAGCGTCGCCATGACCTTTCTCTCGACGCATATCCGTGCGTTCCGTGCGCTGCACCCGCAGGTCCAGTTCCGCATTTACAGCGCCAATGCCGACGATGTGAAGGAGCGCATTGAAAAAGGGCTTTTGGACATGGGCCTTCTCACAGAGCCGGTGGACATCGGGCGCTACGCCTTCTTGCGCACGCCGCAGAAGGACCGCTGGGGCGTTCTTGTGCCGAAGGAACACCCGCTGGCACAGCGGGTGGCCGTCACACCGGAGGACTTATTGGACACACCGCTCCTGATGAGCGGACGTGAGCGTGTGCGCGGCGCTGTGCTTCGACCTTGGCGATCTCTCTGATGCGCTGACTTTCGTTCCGCTTTCCCCGACACTGGAGACCGGAACGGTGCTGGCGTGGAAGAAGGACCAGTCCTGCTCTCCGGCATCGGAGCAATTCCTCGCTCTCATCAAAAATGCGATATAGGCATTTGTGTTTTCTCAAAACAGGTATTCGACAGATCCGCAAAACGGTTATACAATGCAGACATCCCAAAGGATGCCTGCATTTTTACATTAGGAGTTGATCGGATGACGCGGCAGGAGGCGAGCGAGCGCTATCATAGGCTTGGTCGCCTGGAATTCCCAGTTTTCTCAAGTTGGCCACCTTCGTTTTGGATATCTTCCATTGTTTCCAGATGTACATTCGGAGCCTCCCCGGACGATTATCCAGAGCCGGGGACGGAGATCACCGTCATCGGTGAATTTCAGCCCTATGAGGAAAACGGGGTGACATGGTATCATCTGGTGAAGGCAAAGATGGTTTGATTTTCGGTATGCGCAAACACAACATTTCTGACAGAACTATGAAGGTTAAGGAGCAAGCCCCTCTACGCCGCCGTTCTCCGTATGGGGAACGGTGTTCGTTCAAAACAAAAGACACTCCTTACCTTTATCGGTAGGGAGTGTCTTCTTTTATTCTTCGCCGAAATACCCGTTTACTCTGGCGCATTTCAGCGCACCTAATCTCAGTCCGTCTGCCGGTATACTCCTGTTCAAAAAGGTATAAAGGATATCCGCCCATGAATTGAGCGGATATCCTTTTTTGCCTATTAAGCGCTGAAATGATGTAAATTTGGTGTAAATCGGACACACCACTCACAGGAAGTCAAGCAATTTCAAGGCTTTGCGGCAGTCTCTTAGTACATGCCGCCCTTCAAAACCGCAACTTTTTGAAGCAAAACGAATATAACGGAAAATGCAGATTTTCATAGAGTTATCAAGGCTTTGAACCCGTTTTTGACGCTTCCTTGATTTTGATGAAATTCACACATTTCTATGCAAATCTACGCCACTTGACAGGGAATTGGCGTAAGTTGTGGCGTAAGCCAACCAACTTCGTACAATGAAAATTACAGGCTGCTGGCGATCTGTTCAAAGGCTCTCTCGACGGAATCAAAGCTGCTGTGCGTGTAGACGTCCAGCGTCACGCTGGCGTTGGAATGTCCCATCAGATATTGCAGGCTTTTCACATCAAGTCCTGCCTGCTGAACGTTGGTGCAGAAGGTATGCCGCAGCACATGGGGCGTGATCCGAGGGACAGGCTTGCCGTATGCCTTTTCAAATCGCGCTTGCAGACCCCGCATATAGTTCTCCAAGTGCATCGCGACCTTCGGCATCCCGGACTTGTCCAGAAAGAGAAAACCGCTGTGACCGTCCACCAGCAATTCCACCTTCGGGGCGGTTCTGGCTTTCACCACCCGCATCAGCGCCATGTAAACCGCGTCCGTCATGGGGACGTTTCGGATGCCGCTTTTGGTTTTGGGCGGCGTGACGAAATAGGGCTTCTCCGCCGTCCGGCATAGCTGCCGCCGAACGTGAATACAGCGTCGGTCGAAGTCAATATCTGCCCGTGTCAGACCGTACAGCTCGCTCACACGCAAGCCGGTTCCCAGCAGGATCACAATGTCATCATAGTAATTCCCGCCGCAGTCCTGCACGAATTGCAGATACTTCTCCTGCTGCTCCTTGGTCAGCGCATCGCGTACATAGGCATCCTTCGGCACCACATCAGACAGCTTGAACTTGAACGGGTTCTTGCGGATGATGTCATCATCCACCGCCATTTCAAATGCCGGTCTGACAACGCTTTGCAGCACACCGATGGTGTTTTGCTTGATGCCGCTGTCGTGCAGAAACACGAACCAGCCCTTTGCGTCGGAGAGCTTTACGGTTTTGATCGGCTTCTGTCCGAATGGGTCGGCGTGAATCCGTTTGACCGCAGAGCCATAAGACCGCAGCGAATTTTGCTTCAAGCCCCGTTTTAGATTCATGTAGCGATCAACCAGCTCCGCCACGGTCATTTCTCCCGCAGCATAGTCGATGCCGTCCGCCATGTCGCGCCGCAGCTCGTCCTCTTTCTTCCGCAGCTCTGTCAGGGATTTGGCGTAAATACAACGCCGTTTCTTGTGTATATCGGTATAACGATAGTCATAAGTGCCGTTTACTCTTTGGCTTTCGCCGTCCTTCAAAACACGACCTTTGCTATCTTTGCGCTTTTCAGACAATTCAGAAACTCCTTTCCGTGAAAAGCGCTATTATAGGGATTGATACAAGTATATCATACCGAATATGCGATTTCCACTGATATTGAACAGGAACAGACAACTTTTTCAAAGTGTCGCTGTGTCATAGATTTTCACATCACTTCTTCAAATAGAATACGCCTGCTCGATGAACTGATCGAACAGGCGGCGTTTAATCAGGCGCTTGTTGCCCACCCAGAGGACGAATTTGCAGCGGTCCTCGTTGGTGATCTCGCGCAGTTTGTTGATACCAATGCCAGAGTAAGCCGCAGCCTCCTCCAAGCTCAGATTGCTCTTTTCCCAAATCGGGATTTCCTTCATAGGCAGTTTACCCTCCTTATAAAATAGCCAGACAGGGCGAGGCGGCAACGCAGTCCGGCAACGGACTTCCAAAAACCTCGAAACAAACCCGGTCTGACGGTTAATTTACGGTTTTCCTTTTCTTCTATTTTTCTGTTGCTTTGGTTGTCAAAGGTAGAAAAACCTGACAGGACAAGGATTTCTCCGGCAACCAGCCCGGCAACGGGATAGCAGCAGGCTTTGCAACAAACCGTACCTTTCAGAACGGCATCTCGATCTGCTCTGTAATCTCTACAAAGCCGTCCGGGATTTTTGCGGCTGAGTTGCCGCTGCCGGTTGCAGCTCTTTCGCGCTCCCAGCCCTTTTGCCTGCCGTATCCGGCAAAGCTGCGGGGATTGGAGAAATACGTCCAGCCGGTCACGCACTGGTTCATAATTTCGTTGATCTCCCGGATCTCCCATTGCTTCGGCTCATCAAAGGCGTGGTTCAGCGCCTCCTTGTAAAGCTGCTTGGAACAGACAGTATCGCCCGCATAGCTGTCCAGAAACGCCTGAATCATGCCTGCCTTGGTGTCCTCCGGCATGAAGTCCTTCTGATGTTCTTTGAGATAGCGCACCATTTCCGGGCTGAACGTCAGCTTCCAGCTGCCTGCCCGATAGATGGTCATTGCCTCCGCCCATACCTGCTGCAAATAGGCTCTGGATGCGGCTTCATCCTCCAAAATATGAACCTCCGCCTGCTCCGGGCAGACCTGTACCGGCAAAAAGCGACGATTGCCGGAACGGTCGAGAGGCAGGAAGTCCATTGCGTTGGATGTACCGCCGAACACGCATTGCCGCAATCGGTCTGCCGGGTGGGTTTCATACGGAATTTTATAGACTTCCTTCTGGCGGCTCAGAAACGACTTGATTTCCTCAATACTCTTGGCATTGGCGGTGGCGATCATTTCAGACATCTCGATGATCCAGTGCCCTTGCAGCTTGCGGTATACATTTTCATCGTCCAGCTTCCGCAGATCGTCGGAAAACCACTCATCCTTGCCTGCCAGTAGGCGAAAGAAGGTGGACTTTCCTGCGCCCTGACCGCCCACCAGACAGAGCATAACCTCAAATTTGCAGCCGGGATGAAATGCCCGATGAATCGCACCCAGCAGGAACAGCCGCAGCGCCTGAAAGGTGTACTCGTCTGCTTCCGCGCCGAGAAAGTGGTGCAGACAGTAGCGGATACGTTCTGTTCCGTCCCATGCAAGACTGTTCAGATAGTCCCGGACCGGGTGATAGCTGTTCTGATGGGCAGCGAGATCGGCGGCATCTATGATTTTCTTCTCACTTGTCAGGTCGTAATTCTCTTCCAGATACAGCCGGATGTACTTCATATCCGTGTCGGTCATGGAGGTGCCGGGGCTTCGGTCGTAGCCGATGGGCTTCACAATGTCGGTGCGGTCGGTCAGCAGATTGTAGGCGATCGCGCCGGAGAGCAGCGGATCATGCTGAAATACCATCAGGCAGTTCTTGATACTGTTGCGGACACCACCTTTTTCCGTGGTGTCCAGCATGGCTTTTACTTCTTCAACGCTCATCGGCGGTGCCATACTGCCTGCCTGCATTTTGAGCTGCTGCTTCATCTGCGGCGGCAAGCTCTGCCATTCGCTGCTCAAGTTTCCTCACTTCCTCTCCATATTCGATCACAACGGATGCCCGCGCATGTATATCCCCGCACAACAACTCATCCAACAGATATTCAATCAGCGAAATTCTCTGTAACGCTTCCACAAAGCGCGGATCAAAGCCATCCTCCGGCGTTTGCGGGGTATCCTCCTTCCAGCGGCATAACAGCCGGTAATAGTCCAACAGCACACGGAAGCAGTAGCGTTCCATGTGCGGATAATTCTGTTCGTCGGTATTTTGTTGTCGCGGCTTGCTCATTTTGCCCGTGCCATCCTCATACGGAATAGCAAAATCCTGTGCCAGCAGAATTGCAGCTTCCTTGCTGCCGATCCCGCGAAGCCGGGAAACGAAGTCGATCACGTCCCCGGTAACACCGCAGCCGAAGCAGTAATACCGGCGATCCAGCTTCATGCTGGGCGTACTGTCATCATGGAACGGGCAGCGGCACATTCCGTTTCGCTCCACCCGGATGCCGTATCGCTCCGCAGCCTGCCGGGTGGTCACAGACTGCTTGACGGCTTCAAAGATACTCAATAGGCAACGCCCTCCTTAGTGTTCGATTTCCTGCTTTTTCTGCCGCAGCTCGGTGTTCTGGCGTTCCTGTTCATGCTGCCCCTCGTAGATGTTGTAGTGAATCGCCCAGAGCTTTTTCGCGTCGGCATGGAGCGGCGAAAGCTCTGACTGAATGTCCCTGTATTCCTGCTCCAACTGCGCCCGTTCTTTGCGCCATGCGGTGATGGGCAGCTTGCCATCTTTGAAATACGGTTTCAGCTTGCGCTCTGCCATGTAGAACGTCCGCAACTCGTTATCGT
>OIXV01000996.1_pt1 | contig 26314 bp, 31 predicted proteins | sample 1587771 | NCBI WGS metagenome assembly OIXV01 (sample SAMEA3888893, study PRJEB22519) | human gut metagenome | biome: human gut; feature: human-associated habitat; material: faeces | place: Denmark | collected 2010
AGGGCCGTGGGCCGCTGTTCGCTGCGATGCGTTGCATTTAGAGTGAAGATTCAAGAGGAAAAGTCCCAGTATCCAAAGTGGTCTAACACAACGATTGATTGGTACAACGTTTCATACACTCCGATTTATCCGCACTCGACCGCGTAGACGATGGTTCGTTCATGGCCGTTCCATGGGCCGTAGCTGCACGTGACGAATGCCTTGATGCTCTCAAAGCCGGTTAGCTCGCATGGCCTTGAGACATCTGATTTCTCCCATGTTGCAGCCCACCAGCCATCCAACTCCTCCTGGGTTTCGAATTCGAGCACCTTGTACTCGCGATAAGAGTCGATGACATCTGCGGCGACGGCGATCAGCTCGTATTTTCCTTCAGGCGTCTGGATGAGGATTTGCGCATGCTCGTCAAAGAACCCTTCATTCGAGTATTTGGCCATCTCCGCGAACATGCTGCCGTCGCTCATGTGGTGACCGAACACCATGGCAAGGGGGCTGTCGAATCCCTTCTCGGCACAATCCGCATCCAGGTAAGGACAACCGTAGAAGTTCCATTTTCGGTAAACATCATGGCTCAGGTAGTAGGTCGGGTCAGACGCAGGCGCCTGGCAGATTGGCAGGTCTATGCCGGTTCCGGGGACGGTAATCCAGCCGATGACGTCGGGATTCTGGCTCTTCCAATAGTCCCAGTCCACAGCAGGGAAAGGATCGTCCTCCTCTTGCTCGATGCTGGCCACGGGCGAAGGGTCGACGCGGCCCGCGGTTTCAGAGAACTCCAGGAGTGAGAGCGCTAGCGCCAGGCCGGAGAGGGTCAAGACGAGGCACGCCGCGAAGGCGGCTCTTGCTTTCGTCGCAGCTTTCATATTTCTCCTATCAGATGAAAGGAGGCGACCAAAAGGCCGCCTCCAATTGGCTTCAGGACGAGCGATTAGGACTCGTCGGTTTCGCTGTCAGCGTCCTCGTCCGATTCGATGGAGGCCTGCTTGCGCTTGCGAATCGCGTAGATGCCGCAAGCGGCGCCCGCTGCGATTAGGATGACCACGGCCGCGAAGAGCATGGTGGTGTCGAAGCCGGTTTTGTCGTAGCCCTTGCCGGGCTCGTCAGGGACCTTCGGGGTGTCTGGGTTGTCCACCACGACGGTCTGGCCATCGTCCTCAATGTCCTGATGGACCGCGATCACGTTGCCGTTGACATCGAGGCATTCCTCGAATGCCACCAGCTCAACGCCTTCCTCGATCTTGGAGGCATCGAACTCGAAGGTGACGTCAACGGTTCCGCTTGGCTTGTCGGGGGTGAACTCCGCCGTTGCGGTCACCGGTTTGCCGTCGGCGTCCTCCAGCGCCAAGCCGGTGGACTTGACCATCAGCGTGCCGTGGGCGGTGTAGGTCTCGCCAGGGACAAGGCCCTTGTACTCGATGGTGTCGGTCAGCTTCACCTTGCCGGAGACGATGACGTGGTCGCCGTCACTGGCATCGACGAGGGTGGTGCCGATCTCGACGACGGTCACGGTCTGGCTCTCGTCGGAAGGATCCTCGTGGGAGGCGAGCTGGACATCCGCGGAGAAGAGCTTCTCGTAGACCACGAGGCTCTTGCCGCCAAGGCCGGTGCCGTCGAAGGCGATCTCCACGACATGGGTTCCGTTGGCTTCCTCGGGAATGAAGGTCGCCGTGCCGGTCACCTGCTTCTCGGCGAGGCCTTCGCCCATGGTCACGGGCTCGCCGGTCTCGGCATCGACCAGGGTTGCCTCAAGCGTGTACTCGGTACCAGGGGCAAGGCCCTCGTAGGAAACCTCGTCGGAGATGACGATCCCCGTGCCGGTGACGAGCTTGTCGCCGTCGGCCTGGTCGGTGGCGGTGGTGTGGATGTCGACGAAGTGGACGGTCTGGTCCTCGTCGCTGATGTCGGCGTGCACTGCGACCTCGATGCCGTCGGAGACCATGGATTCGAAGGCGACGATGTCCTCGCCCGCGAGCAGGCTGCCGTCGAAGGTGAACTCGAGCTCGACCTCGCCGGAAGCGGTCCTTGCCTTGAAGGTGGTTGTCGCGGTGACGGGGTTGCCGTCAGCGTCGAGCAGCGGCTCGCCGGTGGACTTGACCATCAAGGTGCCGGTCAGGGTGTACTGGGTACCGTCGGTCTTGAGGTTCTCGTACCATACGGTGTCTACCAGGGTGACCTGCTCTGCCGCCTGAGCGACGTGGTCGCCGTCCGCCTTGTCGGTCTCCTCGGTCTGGATCTTCGGACCCTCCTTGTCGTCGAGGCTCATCCACACGGGCTTGGCCGCGGTGGAGTCGCGCTCGATCACGAAGGTCTTGGTCACCAGGTCGTAGCCCTCGTTGGAGTCGCTGCGAAGCTCTTCCAGGACGTACTTGCCGTAAGGGAGCGCGGAGAGGCCGTCATCGACTGCTGCGCTGGAGCCGTCCTCGCCAAGGGAGAACCAGATGCCCGCCTTGGAGTCCATGTCAGACGCCTTGATGTTCTCGGAGGAGAGCAGGCCGTCGTTGCCGTTGGTGTTGCTGCTGTGCTTGTTCCAGGATGAGGCCGTGGAGACGTTGCCGTTCTTGTCGGTCACGAGGACGTGGGACTCGCCGGTGGAGACGTTGGTCACCTTGAAGGCCACCTGCAGGGATGCGTTGGTGTCCTCGGCCATCTTCACGATCTCCAGGTCGTTGCGGACCACCTGGTCGAAGAACTCCAGGGGCCTCTCGTACCTGTCGCCTGCGACCAGAACGCCCTCTGCCCTTACCTGGAAGGTGCGGGGCGTGCCGTCGGTGAGCAGGTAGGAGTCGTTGGTCTTGGTCTCCTGGATGGTGTAGGTGCCGTAGGGAAGCTCGTCGGCAGCGGTCTGGGCGGTGTATGCCCCCACTTCGTCGTTCCATGCGGTCGCGATGGTCTCGATGACGTCGCCGGGCTCGAACCACTTGTCGCCAACGAGGACCTTGTGCTCGGATGCGTTGGCGATGGTGAACTCGATGCCGGAGAGGGTGGATCCGGTGGTCAGGGTGTCATGGGAGCTACCGCCCAGGGCCTCGGACGCCTGGAGCTCGACGTCGGACTTGGTCACCTGCACGCCGCCGCGGATCACGTCGTCGTCGCAGGGGCTGCCGGTAAGGTCGACGACCTGTCCGTCAGAATTGATCTCAGCTTTAGCGGACCAGTCGGACACGAGGTAGCCCTCGGGGGCCTCGGACTCGACCACGGTGTACGTGCCGCAAGGCAGCGCGTTGGAGGTGGTCTTGGCGATATACGCGCCGGCGTCGCCGTCCCAATGCCCGGTGATGGTCTTCACCACCTCGCCGCTTGCGTAGTAACGGCCGTCGACGAGGGCGTACTTGCCGGAGGAGTTGACGATGTCGTACTTGGCGCCGCTAAGCGTGGCGTCGCCCTGGGGCTCGGCCCCTGCCTGGGAGTCAACCTTGGCCACCTTGAGGCCTCCCTTGTCCCAGGTGAAGCTCATGAGCACCTGGGTGCCAGGGCCCGTGTGGATGCAGAACGCCTCGAAGCCGGTCGAAACCTTTCCCTTGCTTGCCTTTATGGACTTCCAGGTGGTGCCCAGAAGCTCGCCGCGGGCCCAGTCTTCGAAGTCGCCGCTGGTGCCGAACACGGCATCGGCCTTGGAGTCCTGGTAGGCATAGGACAGGAGCACGTGGCTTGCGACGATGTACTTCTCCGCGCTCCAGTCGCTGCCGTCGTACCAGGAGTCGGGGAACATGGATGCGTCGAATCCCGGGGCGCCGTAGCTGAACCACATGGTGGCGATGAGGTCGGGGTCGCTCACGCTGCTTTTGCTGTACGTGCCCGGGGACGGAGTGGCGGCAGACGGGTCGGCGCAGTACGCGACTTCTCCGTCGGCATACATGTGCGTTGTGGAGTATCCCGCGTAAGGGATGTCGCCGCCGATTGTGACGTTGACGCTGCCCGCCGCGAATGCGTTGACGGGCGTCACCACGCAAACGCTCAACGCCAAAGCGAGGCTTATGGCCACGCGAATGATCTTGGAGGAGACGATCCTCTCCGCTGTCTTTGCTTTCACGGCCCCTCCTTAGAACGGGATGTCTTCGCGGGCCATGCGGGCGTTGGCGCGGGCTGCGGCGTTGCGGCCGAGCCTCTCGCTGCCGTCGCGTGCCGAGCGTGCGCGGTCGGCGAGGCTCTCGAGGTACTCGGTCCGGTTCTGCTCGATCGCATCCCTGATCTGGGCGGGCATGACCTTGACCACGTCCTTGACCTCTACGCCCTCGTCGTTGACGACGGGCTTGCCGTCCTCGTCGAGGATGCTCCTGCGGAGCCAGACCTCGCGCTCGGTGAGGAGCGGGATGTCCCGGTAGTCCTCGCCGCGGTATCGCGACTCGTTGACGAACAGCGGGCTGAACTGGTAGTAGCTGACGTCGTGCCCGTCGATGACCGTGCCCTTGGGCAGGGTCACGGAGTTGAAGGTCCTTGTCTCACCGGTCCTTCGGTCGGTGTACTCGATGTCCGTGCGAACGAAGTTCTTGTGCAGCGTGACATAGGTGTTCTTTGGTGTTTCCTGGCTCATGCGAGCCCTCCTTTACGTCTAGTGCCGGCATGTTGTGGAAGTGCCGGGGTTTTTGGGTGCCAAGGGCTACCTGCCCATCCGATGTCCCTCCCTTCTCCTGATCTGCTCGACCGCGGGGATGTTCTTGGCGCGCTGCGCCCTGGACGAGAGGCCCTCGTCAAGGAGCAACGCCCTCTCGAACTCTCCGTAGCCGATGCGCTCGATGTCGTCTGGTTCGTACCCGAGGTAGGCCTCGGCGGCGTCGACTAGCTCCTCGGCGTCGGAATAGCCCCAGTTGAAGCCGTTCATCACCTCGGTCCACCCGCCTTGTCGCCTGGCCCACAGGGAGAACGAGAAGCCCAGGGTGTCCGCTCCCGTCGGGTCTGGTGCCGCATGGGCCTCCAGGAGCAGGCGCGATCCGTCCTCTGGGTCGTTCATCATCCATGCCGCTTCCGGCGTGGCCCCGCTGTTCGGTTCGTACAAGTTCTCTTTCCTTTCTCTTAGAATCCGCTAACTATGTCTCGAGCCCACGCTCCGCTCTTCACGAGCGAGAGGATGAGCAGGATGCACATCGCCAGGTACTGCAGCGCGTACGTGAGGCCGTTCGCGACGGTGTCCACGGGGGTGCCCGTGCCGGGATTCGCGCCGGTTATCCCTCCGAGGATCACGGGGAAGGCGATCAGGAGGATGACGATGATCAGGCCTGCGATGCAGACGGCGGTGAAGTTCTTCAGATACCCGACTCCGATCTGCCTGGTGTCGTCCAGGGCCATGAAGGCAAGCGGGATGGGGCTGAACGCCGCCATGATGTAGAGCTGCAGCGCTCGAGCCCAGCACACGACCAGGGCGACGATGTAGGCGGCCAGCACCACCACCCAGCTGATGAGCGAGACGATGAGCATGGCCAGCAGCGCCGGGATGTCGTCGTCGGTGGTGACGATGGACACCGCCGCAAGGTCCAATGCGCCGCCGGTCCCGAACAGCGCCATGACCCTGTCGATGGCGATGCCAATCACCTCGTAGATCGACTGCATCAGCTCGAAGCTGTGCTGGATCAGGAACAGGAACACGGCGAAGAAGACGAGCAGGAACACGACCTCCTTGACCCCGGGCATCGACGCGTTGCCGTCGACCCTCTGCGAGATCTGGATGAGCTTCACGGTGAACACGAGGGAGAGCACGCCGCAGCCGATGGGAAGGATGGCGACCCTCCACACGCCGTGGGCGATGTCGTACATCGACACGCTTCCGGAGGTGGTCAGCATCGAGCTGAAGTCGGCGCCGAGGATGCCGTCGTATCCGATTCCCTTGAGGACGTCGACCTGCTTGGAGAACATCCAGTTCGCGGCATCCCTTAGGAGCTCCGCCAGCCAGTTGTTGATGTCCCCGGCGATGTCGGCGTAGGCGCTGTGCGCAGGGACTAGCAGCACCGTGAGGAGGGCGAGAGTCATCGCGAAGGCGATTTTGAAGCGGCGGTCACCGATGGCTTTGTTGACGATGGACATCTGCATCACATCGCGGAGATCTTGCCCGTCTTGCCGTCGATCGTGACGGTCACGATGGTCGCGTTGGGGTCATCGAGGGTGAAGGTCGAGCTGGTCCTGTCGTTGTTGGCGTCGATGTAGATCTCGCCGTCCCAGCTCGCGGTCTTCGCGTACGGGCACTTCGCGGTCACGTATCCCTGCAGGCACTCGGCGATCTTCGCCTGGTCGATGCCGGTCAGGCTTGCCAGGTATCCGACGTTTCCCGTGATGCCGAGCTCGACGCTCTCAGGCGCGTCGATGGTGTAGGACGCCGCAAGCTTGAAGGAGTCGCAGGCGATCACGAGGCTGCCGTCGCCTGCGATGTCGACCCTTATGGTTGACGGGGACTGCGTTGACGTGAGGCTGTCGCTGACCCAGATGGACTCGGAGAAGCCGCTCTCGTCGGAGGTTGACTTCTCCGGCGTCCAGTAGGTGATCTTCTCCTCGTCGCCGGACCTCTCGACGAAGGCGCCGTTCACTATGGACATGGCCGACTTGCCGTCCTGGGAGGTCCACTTGGTCCCGAGCAGCTTCTCCAGGCTGTCCTTTGCCTCCTCGGCATCGACGCTGGCGGTCTCTCCCTGCTCCTGGCCGGGTTGGTCTTGCTGGCCGCTGTGGACCATGGTGCAGCGTGCGCATCCCGCCCCGATGAGCACGAGAAGGGCCACGCATGCGAGCGCGGCCATGGCCTTGCTCTTCCTTTCCATTCCTTGCTCCTTTCTAGTGACGCGCCGTCAGGGCGCATGTGAAGTAGTTGACTCCCGTCGCGATCCTGCACACGTCGCCCGTGTGCGGCTCGTGTATGTACTTGTCGCCGCCGATGTAGATGGCGACGTGGCCGTACTTGTAGAGGATGTCGCCGGGTTTCGCCTGGGATATGGGTATCTGTCTGAGCTCCTCCTTCTGGTCCTCCGTGTAGTGGCTGATGCGGATGCCCGCCTGCCTGTAGCAGTACTGCGTGAGCCCGCTGCAGTCCAATCCCTTTCCCGGGGTTGATCCGCCCCAGACGTACGGCACGCCGAGCTGGCTGTATGCGGCGGCGACGATGGTGTTGCCCGCCTCCTCGCCGGCTTTGAAGTCCTCCAGGCTCAGCCCGTCGAAGCGCCTGAGCCCGTAGGTGTCCATGATCGACTTCAGCGTCTCCACGTAGCTCGAGTCCGTGGCCCAGCCCGCGTCCTTGAGGCCCTCGGCCATCTTGTCGGAGTCGTGGTTTGCCATGGCCTCCCTGATGAGCGGGTTGTTCGCGTACCTGCCTGCCTGGAGGAACACGCGGCTCCTGAAGCGGATGCATTCCGCATCCCCCTTGAAGACGATGAACTGGGCGGTGATCATGTAGTGGCTGCCGTCTGCCGCCTCCTCGCCGGTCGCCCAGGACGACTTTCCCGCGACCTCGGGGGCGGATGCGTACGATGAGGCCCATTTCATGCCGAAGAGGTTGTGGTCCCTTGTGGCCAGCTGGCTCATATGGTCGCCTTGGCCGCTCTCGCAGATGATCTGGGCGATCGTGCAGCCTGCGGGGTGCCCGTACTTCTCCTGGGCGTCCAGGGCCGCCTCGACCATCTCGTAGGTGATGTACGGGGGGAGCCCCTCCATCGCCTGCTTGTTGGCCTCGTTCTCCCAGAAGCCGAAGAGCGCTGAGACAATTTGTCCCACTAGCAGGGCGCCCAGCACGAAGGCGACGATTCCGGCCACCACTCCTGCGACGGGTATTCCGGCGCTGGCGATGGCCCCTGCGACGCCCGCGGTTCCCTCGGCCGTTGCCGCCGCCGCGGCAGCCGACGCGTTCGCGCTGGCGACCTGGGTCCCGACGGCCTGGGCGGACATCTCCGCGGAGGCGCCGGCGGCTGCGTCTGCCGAAGCCTTCGTCGCGCCTGCGGCTCCGTTCGACTTGGCGCGCATCTCCGCGGCCTGCCTGTATGGGTCGGCTGCGGCCTCGGCTTTCCCCGTTGACTTGGGGACCGTTCCCTGCGAGCCGGCATTCTCCGCCGACTTTGCGGCCTTGCCCGCCTTGCGCGATGCCAGCCTCCTCCTGATTGCCCTGCCGCCCTCTGCCGCATCGTAGACGTCGCGTGAGCCCTCCAGCTCGTCCGAGTCGTCCAGCTCGTCGACGAGCGAGGCGGCGGCCATGCGCCTGAGGCCGAGGCCCGCTGCCGTCTGCTCCGTGGCGTCCTTGGCCGGCACGCCGACGCCGCTTCCGACGACGCCCTCGCGGAACGCATCCCCGCCGGAGACGACGCCGGAGTTGAGGAGGTTCTCCCGTTCTCCGGCTACCACGTCGTGCATGGGGTCCCTGTCGGGCGATCGCGTCATCGGGCGGACCTTCCTCCGCCTCCGAGGGCGTTGACCTCGGAAGGCTTGGTCGTCAGCAGGTCGTAGATCCTTCCCTTGGGCAGCTCGTTTGTGATCGGCATCCTGGCGCCGCCTGCGACCAGCAGGCCGTCGCCGGGCTTGATTCCGTCGTCGATGTAGCGGACCTCCTCGTCGGAGAGGTTGAGCGTCTCCGCCCAGAGGTCTCGGTCGACGGTGGACTGCTTGTGGAGCATCAGGTAGTCGGAGTTGAGGATCATCGTGGAGCCGATGTCGCTTCCCAGCATGAAGCTGGCGTTCTGGGAGAGTCCGGTGGCTACGAGGCCGAACTTGCGGCCCTCCGCCCAGAAGCTCTCGAAGTACGCGATGACGGCCGGATGCTTGAAGAGGCTCTGAACCTCGTCGATGAAGAGCCAGGTGGTCCTTTTCTCGGCGAAGTTCTGGTACATGCGGTTGCGCACCTGCTCCAGCGCGGTCAGCATGCCGAAGACCTTCATGTCGGAGTTCAGGTCGTGGAGGTCGATGTTCACCATCGGGGCGTCGAGGGCCACGTTGGACCTTCGGTTGAAGAACGAGAAGGAGCCCTTGACGTGCCGCTCGTATCGCAGGGCGATGTCTCTGGCAGCCGCCTCCGGCTGCTCCAGGAGGAGGTCGTAGAAGTCCTCGAGCACCGGGGTGCCCTCGTCGCCGGCCCTGCGGTAGGCCTCTTCCACGCACCTTGCGATGATGGATCGCTCCGCCTGGGTGAGGCCCTGGTTTCCCTCCGCCATCATCGATGCGGAGAGCGCCAGGAAGGCGTCCACCTTGAAGGCCTTCTGGAGCGGCTCGTTGAGGGATTCCACGTCCTTCGTGTCGAAGGGGTTCATGAACTGGCCCGAGTCGGCTGCGAGCCTGATGCTCACGCCGCCTCCCGCCTCTGCGACCGGGCGTCCCTCACCGGTAGGGTCGATCCAGATTCCCTGAGCCTTGTCGCCGTAGAGCATGCGGACCTGCAGCCAGACGCTCTTCTGGGCGTTCGACTTGCCCGTGCCCGGCGTTCCGAAGTCGAATCCCATGGGCGAGGGCAGGGATAGCCTGTCCAGGATGGCCAGCGTGTTGGTGATCTTCGACTGTCCGAGGTAGATGCCGCCGGGCTGGTTGATCTCCAGCGATGCGAAGGGCATCTGCATGGCGATCTGGCCGCTGGTGAGGAGCCTGGTCACGTCACACTTGTTGGTGGCGAAGGGGAGCACGGAGCCCCAGCCCTCCTCCTGGCGGTAGTAGAGCTTCTCGACGGTGAGCGCAGAGCCCCTGGCCGTGGAGATGATTCTGTCGATTTGCTCGTCGAGCTCCTCCTCGCTCGCCGCGTAGGTGAACACGTAGCCGGCGTACTCGAAGAGTCGCTCGTTCTTGTTGCGCAGGAAGTCAAGAAGCTCCTCGGCGTCCGCGCGCGAGTAGCGAAGGGCCGTGGAGGTCTGCGTGAGGATGATTCCCTTGTTGGCGGCTCGGCTCTTCTGGCCTCGCTCCTCCATGTCCATCCAGTCGATCTTTCCCTGCACCATGTCGATGGCCTTGTCCTGCGGGATGGGCCTCAGGTGCAGCGAGACGGAGAGCGGGATGGGGAGGTCGACGATGCTCGCGAGGCAGTCGTCCATGAGGATGGATCCGAACGACCTGATGGCCATGACGCAGCACCATGCGCCGTCGGCCCTGAAGGCGTCGTTGCGGCCGTTGGGCTTGAAGTCGACGGACATGGGCGCCACGAAGTCGAGGCTCCGCGCCGTCGGGCACTGGGACAAATTGTCCCAGTCGAAGTCGAAGGGGGAAAGCGGGCTCAGCAGGCCGCGGGCTATCCTGAGCCTCTCCGCGCCCTTCACGGGCTCCGACTTGCTCTTGATCCTCGCCAGGGCCTGCGTGCAGTCGTTGCGCAAGCGGGCGAGCTTCGGGATTGCCGAGTCGATGTTGTCCGCCTTGGTGGTGAAGGTCAGGTACCTCTGCCTCTTCAGGTTCGAGACGCCCTCGCGCATCTTGTCGTTGAGGATGCGGTTGTACTCCTCGACGTAGTCGTCCAGGCAGGGGTCGCTCTTTGGGAAGAACGTCCTGTTGCCGATCTCCTCGGCCGGCACGGGCTCGTTGGTGATCGTGACCTGGACGCTGGTGTCCGGGTTGAAGTAGTTGTAGAGCGCGCTCATGGTGCTGTAGATGTTCTCGCGGGTGTCCTTTCTGGCGCACTGGTAGGTGATGTCGCCGAACTGCACCATCTGGCTGAAGAGGCCTGGCGCTACCTGGGCGACCCCGTTCTCGAGCATGAGCTCGTATCCGCAGAGGTCGATGGTGCCCTTCTGCCTCTTCTGCTTCTCCTTCTTCTTCTCAGGGGCGCCTTCGACGCCCTTCCTACGCTTCTTCAGCAGGCTCATAGAGCTCCGCCCCCTTTCGGTAGGTTCTCTTTCTTTCCTTGCGGGTCAGCTTCTTCGGTTCCAGGGCCAGCGGCATGTCCGTGCCGATGCGGTGGCTGGGCGTGAATTCGTAGTGGCGCTTGGCCATGTGGTGCCTGGCGACCAGCGGCAAAAACCTCTCGAAGGGCATGCCGTGGGGCTTCCAGAAGCCGGCGAGCCAGAAGGGCAGCGTTGCGAGCATGATGGGGAACGTCATGTCAGAGGGGTCTATGGCGAGCCAGAGCCACGAGGCCAGGGCGACGAGGACAGCGGTCGCGAATCCTCCCGCAAGGCAGACGCAGGTCCTGATGGACATGTCCCCGAAGAGCTTCTGCTCATACTCCCCGATGTCCTTCTGGATCGGGATGTGGAGCTTGTCGTCGATCAACCGGGGCCTCCTAAGCCGGCATCCATGAGGTGTCGAGCTGGCCGAAGTAGACCGCGGCGGCGATGATGATCGCGCCGCCGGCGATCGTCGCGATGCCAGCCTCCATGCCCTCGCCACCGCCTCCGCGGTTTCCGATGGACCTGCCGAGCTGCACCGCTCCCCAGACAACGAGGAATCCGCCCAGGAACGTCACGCAGCCTGTGACGAGGGTGATGATCTTTGCAAGCATGTGAATGCCTCCTTTGCGTCTTTGGCGCCGAGGGTGGAAGGGGCGCCTTGTGTTGCGTGATAAGATTGCAGTGCGGAGCGCGCGAGCGCTCCTTTGCGTCTAGGCGGCGGCAGCCGCGCCGAGGGTGGAAGCTCGACCCGGCCTTGTTGCCAGAGGCATTGCCGCTGCCGTTCCCTTGCTCAGAGATCACCCCCTCATCCTGTTTGCATACGCTCCGAAGTCGAAGGGCGTGCTGTGCTTGGCCCCCTTGTGCCCTGGCTCGACCTCATCCCACCGAGGATGCTGCGCCGCGTCGTACTTGTCGTCCTTGAACGGGTAGGTGCCCGCTATGAGCAGCAGGGCCTTCCGCCTTGACAGGCGGCCCACCTCGTCGGGTAGCATCAGCGGTCGCTCGAATATGGTCCTGTTCACGGTGGTCGACCTGTTGGCGCCCTCGGTGTCGTTGAGGGTGAAGGAGACGATGGTCTGGTTTCCCAGCATCTTGGAGATCTCCTCGTTGGTGCCGTAGAGCGTCGACCCCAGGAAGAGCGTCGTGTCGCAGCAGGCCCTGATGGACAGGGCCTTCTCCTCGCCGTAGGTGCCCTTCAGCTGCTCGAACGACTGCAGGATCATGGACATGGAGACGTTCCTGCTTCGGATGACGGCGATGAAGCGGTCGATGTCGGGCAGCTTGCCGATGTTGGCGAACTCGTCGAACACCAGGTGGACCGGGGTGGGGAGCTTGCCGCCGTGGTCGATGATCGCCGCGTCGCATAGCTCGTTCACGGCCTGCCACATGAGCATGGCGAACAGGAAGTTGAAGGTTCCGCGCGTGTCTGGCATCGATGCGAAGACGACGGTCCTCTGCCCTGCGTCGCCCATCTTGTCCAGGTGGAGCTCGTCGTCCGCCAGGAGGCTCTGCACGTTGTCGGCCATCATAGGCAGGCACCGGGTGTTGCAGCTGATGATGATCGACTTGAGGGTCTCCCCGGCGGCGGTCTTGAAGCGCTTGTATGCGTTGAGGGCGAAGTCCCTGGAAGGGTCAGCGGGCTCCCGTACCTGCTCCCAGCGCACGGTGGAGCTCCCGTTGGTGAACGCCCGCGAGTTCTCGTCGAAGGGCCTCTCGTCGCCTGCGGCGACTAGGCGCTTGCCCGTCTCAAGCTCGTGGAACAGCAGGTCGAGGGGGCTCATGTAGGATTCGTTTCCCTCGCGGGCCTCAGCCAGCGACAGCAGGGTGAGCATACCCGGGAGGTTCCTGTCCTCGGGCGGGCAGTGGTGGATCAGGTACGCGATGAGCGCCGTGTAGAGGAGACGCTCCGCGTTCTCCCAGAACGGGTCTCCCGTGTGCTCGGCGTCTCCGGTGGTGTTGGTGATGAGGCACTCCACGATGGCCAGCACGTCCACGTCGGTGCGCACGTATGCCAGGGGGTTGTAATGGCTCGAGGTCTCCATCCTGACGAGGTCGAAGTTGCGGATCCTGTAGCCTGCGGCCTCGAACATCCACCCCGTGGATTCTATGAGCGTTCCCTTCGGGTCGGTTACCAGGTAGCTGGCGTTCATCTGCATCAGCAGCGGAAGCACGTGGCTCCTGGTCTTGCCCGTTCCGGGTGTTCCGACGACGCAGATGTTGCGGTTGCGGTCCGTTTCCAGGTCGAAGTCGGACCTGGAGACGGGGATCCCGATGGAGCTTGTCAGCGGGATGTTCAGGTCCGGCTCGTCCTGGTTCATGAACGCTTTGCCCTCTTCGATGCTGCCCCAACGGGAGGAGCCGTGCTCCTCGCCGAGCCGGAAGGTCCCCCCTCGGAGAGCCTGGTGCACCCAGATGCCCCAGATGGCGCATGCTGCCAGCATGCCCGCCAGCGGTGCGAGAGCGTTCGCGTGCATGACCCCTCCGCCCGCTAGCCAAGCGGGCAGCTGCAGCAACGCCTCCATGGGATCAAGGGAGCCTCCCGGAAGGTCGAGGAGGCTCCCCACGAAGAGGAAGCCTGCGAGGGCTGCGCAGGCTGAGATGAGGGCGACTATCGCCACGGTATGTTTGTCGAAGGGCGTCAACGTCCCCTCGCTTGGTCGATGACCTCGCGGCTGCGGCCATGGGCGCGTTCCGCGAGCTCTGCCGATTTCCTGAAGGCCTCGACTCGGTCCTGGAGCGGCTCCTTGTCGGGGTCGCCAAGCGTTTCGCCGTCCCTGGCCGCCGCCCGGCCCTTTTCCTTGGAGAGCTGCTGCTCGGCCTTCTTGCAGGCCCTCGTGGTCTCCGCTGCCAGCTCGTCGAAGCATCTGGCGACCTCGGGCGCGTCGTCCACCCTGAAGATGAGGTACGACTTCTCGCCCTCGTCGAAGAACTCGTGCTGGAGCGCCTCGCGTTCAAGCTTCGAGCCGATGATCTCCTTGATGGTGTCGAACTCGGGGAGGTCTTTGAACTCATGCAGGTTCAGCTTCGCCCACTCGGGCGCCTCGCTTGCCTGCTCGACGCCTGCGGTGATTGCCGATTGCTCGCTTCCGATCTCGCCGACGGCGTTCCTGAAGGCCATGGAGACCCTCGCTGCGCTGTGGGTCATGGCGGCCTGCCCGGCCTCCTGGCCCAGGCGGAGCATCCAGTCGAACAGCTTCTCGCCGGATTCGTCTCCGAAGTCGCTTGGCATGATTCCTCCTAGATGGACTGGGACAATTTGCCCCAGTCGTCAGCGTTTCTCTTTCCTTTGAGGTCGCGTGGATTCCGGTAGATCGCCAAGGCCCACGAGGAAGTACTCGGTGAACTCGATCTTGAACAGCCAGGTGATCTGCACCAGCTCGGTGGCCGACATGGCCACCTCTCCGCGCAGCTTCTTCCCGACGTTCGAGTCGCTCAGCCCAAGGCGCCTTGCGAGCTCGGTCGTCGACATGCCGCTTCGGTCCTTGTAGCTGTTGATCACCCCCAGGTACTGCCTGGTTATCGGGTCTAGGTGTTCCATCGCTTCCTCCATCACTCACGGCTGCGAGTTGCCGTAGCCGCGGCCCATACAGGCCCGGTGATGCTGGGAAGAGTAACGGTGCGCTTCATGTCTGTGGCGAAATCCGTCATGCGATGACGGAAACCCGTCACGAGGTTTCGGATCAGGCGGGCGCATCGCTTCGGGCAGCCTCTTGGCTGAACCCGCGCCTGTGCACAGTAATACAAGCATGAACTCTATAGAAAACCGCATGTCCGGGTATCCACTCTATGGGACAGCGGTTCCAAGAAGCGCCAGATGGGACGGTGTTTTTTCAAAGAGCCGGATGCCTTGGGGGCTCCTTGCCGGGGAAAATTGCCCCGGCGCGCCCCTAGCCGGGCTTGAACTTCTCGTCACGGTAGGCCTGGTAGTCGTGCATCGCGTCGCCCATGTGCCCGAACCCGCTTCTGAAGTCCCAGGCTCTTGCCCAGAGTTCCTGGGCCCTCGGGTCGGACTCGCGCCACGCGGCTTCTTGCTCGCGGATCGCGGCCTCCCTCTCCATGAGCTCGGTCTCGGCCTTTTGGGCCGCTCTCTGCCGCTCCAGGCGGGCCCTCGCATCTCTCCGCTCCGAGATCGCCGATTCCAGGCTCAGTCCTGCGATCGGTCTGTTGGGCTTCAGCCAGGTCGACAGCGTCGCGATGAACCGGGCCTCGGTGCCGGCGTTCTCCTGCTGGATCACGTAGCGTCGGTAGGTCTTGGCAAGGAAGCCCTCATCGACCTCCTCGCGATCGAGTGTGTCGCCCCACACCCTCCATGCCTTTTCCTTGGCGCACTGGGATGCCTTGGAACGGGGGACCTTCTCCCAGGCCCTCTCGAACTCATCGCTTGTCTCTGCCAGCCCTCCATCCTCCTTGTCACAAGAAAGTCTTTCTGGCTGGTTGGTTGGATGGTCAGAAGATAATCTCTCTGTAGTCTCTGAGTAGTCTTTGTATATGTCTGGCGAATTTTCGCCATACCTATGACGAAATTCCGACATAGGGGTACCCGGATCAGGACCTTCTCCGTCATAGCTATGACGTTTTTTCGTCATAGGGTCAGGGGCTGGTGCTTGCTCGGGGAAGGTCAGCTCGTAGATGCGTTTGGGCATGATGGCGATGAACATGACGTTTCCCATCATGCCCGCGCCGCTCTCCACGTTTCGGAATATGCGTCTGATCGCCCCCAGTTCCTCGAGCCTTACCACGGCGTCCTTGGCCTGCCGCTTGCTGATGCCGAAATGCTCGGAGAGCTGCTCGTAGCTGCGCTGCAGGTAGTCGGCGGCGAAGCGCTTCTGGTAGGCGACAACGTCGCCCGTGTACTCGTCGCGAACCTCTCTGGGACGGTACCAGTAGAGGACGTCCGAGAGTATGTTTATTGCCACGAGGTCGGCCTTGCCCGACGGCGTCGTTATGGTCTTGTACCAGGTCGCGGGTATGACGTTGCCCGTGACGGCCATGGCTGCCATGGCGTCCACGGCTTCGTTTCCGGTCAGCTTTCTTGGAATCATGCGCTTCTCAGTTCTTGAAGAATCCCTTTGGCACCTTTCGACGCCTCCTTGCCGGCGTCACTAGCTCGGTGCTCACGGGTACCTGCCTCGCGCTTGGCGGAATCAGGGATCCCAGGTCGGAGACCTCGCTCATCTTGAGGTTCTCCTTGCCCTTGGCGGCTGACATATCCTTGTCGTGCATCTCCGCGAGCAGCTCCTTGATGGCCTGCGACAGCTCGAGCAGCCTCAGGCCGACCTCGCTCGCGTCAGAGAGCCTGCCTAGCTCGTCTGCGATTCTGCACAGCTCGGCGGACATTGTCTTTTGGACCCTGATGGTTGGCCGTACGTGGATGTCCCTGCAGAGCACCCTCGATATCAGGTAGTCCTGCTTTGTCATGTCAGAGAAGGCTACGAGCGACTCGATCTCACGGTTCTCGTCGTCGGACACCCTGAATGCGATGGTCTTGTTCCTGAAGCGTCCCTCTCTGTCGTTGTTGGGCAGGGACATGGCTACTCCTCTCCCTGGTCGCCCATGAGCGCGTCGAGGACGTCGACCACGTTCTGCTGCTGGCTGGGGAAGAGGTGCGCGTAGTTGTAGGTGATGTGGACGCTCTCGTGGCCAAGGCGGTCCGCGATGGCCAGCGCCGGGAAGCCGAGGTTGATGAGCAGGGAGACATGGCTGTGCCTGAGGTCATGCACCCTGATCTGTTTGACTCCGGCCGCCCGAGATGCCGTCTTCATGGTGTTGGCCAGAGCGCACTTCGTGAACGGGAAGAGCCTGTCGTCCGGTTCCACCATCGTCTCGTAGGCCATGAACTCGCGAAGCTCCTCGATGAGGAACTGCGGAAGCTTCACGTCGCGCACGGACTTGCTCGTCTTCGGAGGGCCGATGACGTCCTCGCCCTTGAGCCTTGCGTAGCTTTTGGTTATGTGGAGGATGCCGTTTTCCAGGTCGATGTCTGCTGGCGTGAGCGCGAGGAGCTCGCCCTCTCGTATTCCGCACCAGTAGAGGATTTCGAACGCGTAGAAGTGCGTCGGCTTGTCGGCCAGCTCTTCGGAGAACCTGAGGTATTCGTCTGTGGTCCAGAAGAGCATCTCGTTGGCCTTCTTCTCGCCGAGCCTGCCGGCCTCGAGCACCGGGTTGGCCCTCAGGCCGTAATGCCTCACGGCATGGTTGAAGATGGCGGATAGCTGATTGTCGACGGTCCTGAGATAGGTCCTGGAGTACGGCGTTCCGTCCTCCTTTGCTCTCTCTAGCAGGGAGTTCTGCCATGCGAGCACGTCCTTCGAGGTGATGGAGGCGAGCCTCTTCTTACCGAAGAAGGGGATCAGCTTGGTTTTGATGAGGTGTTCCTTTTGGTCCCAGGTCGTTACCCTCACTCTCGGCTTGACGTCTCTCGCGTACACCTCGAAGAAGGCCTCGAACGTCATGTCGACCGTCTCCCTGACATCTGCCAGGAAGTTCCTTTCCCAGGCGAGCGCCTCGGACTTCGTCTTGAAACCGCGCTTGGTGGTGTTCACGAGCTTGCCGGAGGCGTCCTCGATGTGGAGGGCAACCCTCCAGGTGCCCCTCTCCTTGTCCCTGTGGACGCTCATTTCAGGTCCTCCTCGATCTCCACTTCGGAAAGGAAGCCGAAGAACCTTTGCTCGTAGTAGTGCCGGTTGGTCTTTCCCTTAATGACAAAGCAGCCGTCCTCGGCGAGCTCGCTGTTGAGCTGCCTGATGATGGAATAGGCGTACTGGACGCTCACCCCGAGGTCCTCCGCTATCTCCTTGGCGGTTATGAGTCGCGTGTTTTCCACATGTGCTCCTTTCTCATAACCGATACGTATTTGTATCGGTGTACAATTTATGAGAATAACGATACAATTTTGTATCGGCAAGGAAATGCTTTGGAATCCATATTTGGTATTACAGCTAGGAGTGGCTAATGGGACTGGCCCAGAACCTCAAGAGAATGAGAGCCGCAAAGGGGCTCCAGCAGGCAGAGCTCGGCGATGCGATCGGCGTCTCCGAGATCACCATCAGGAAGTACGAGGCGGGAGAGCGCTGTCCAAAGCAGCCAGGGATCGAGGCGCTTGCCAACGCGTTGGGGGTTTCTGCGGAGGCTCTCTGCAAGGACGTCGGCTCTACTCCTACCGAGGCCGTACAGGCCCTGTTCGACGTCGAGGAGAAGCTTGGTCTGAAACCCATTAAGGTCGACGGCATGGTCGTGCTTGCCATGCCCGCTGATCCGGAGACACCGGAGCAGGAGGCATTTGCCAGGGCCCTGCATCACTGGTACAGGAATCGCCGTGATTTCGACGAGGGCGAGCTGACGCCAGACGAGTATTTTGCCTGGAAGGACTCCTTCAAGGCTTAGTCCCAAAGGAGCATATGAACCGCGAAAAGGCCTGTTTATCAGGCTTTTTTCTTCGTGACAAAAATGTGACAAAAACTTAGTTAGAAACTCAAAAGCAATGCCGATACGTTTCTGTATCCCTCGATAAGCAACATGTGGCTTTGATGTTCAATCAGCAAAACCGCAGGAAAAGATACGAATTTGTATCTACGCTTCATTTTTTCAGTAATGCCTTTTAATTAGCATAACCGCAGGTAAAAAGGTGAAATAACCTGTAAGCCATTCGTTGTGAAGTCATTTTATGTTGTCACGAATTCACTAATTTGTTTGTAATACCGATACTTTAAAAGAAAGTAAAAGCATAAGAAAACGCCCCTTGAACTGGTGTTTTCAAGGGGCGTCTAATTGTCATAAACAGATACGAATTTGTATCGCTAATTACTCCCACTCGATCGTCGAGGGAGGTTTAGGCGTTATGTCGTAGCACACGCGGTTTGCGCCGGGCACCTCGGCGACGATACGGCTGGAAATCTTGCCCAGCACTTCGTAGGGCAGTTTCGCCCAGTCGGCGGTCATGGCGTCGGAGCTCTCGACGGCGCGCAGGATGATGGGGCGCTGGTAGGTGCGTTCGTCGCCCATGACGCCCACGCTCTTGATGTCGGGCAGCACCGCGAAGTATTGCCAGCAGCTGTGCTCGGAGTTGCGCTCGCCGGTCTCCTCGAAAAGCCGTTCGTTGTAGGCGTCGAGCTCCTCGCGCACAATGGCGTCGGCGTTCTTCAGGATCTCGAGCTTCTCCTTGTTGACCGCACCGATGATGCGGATTGCCAGACCCGGGCCTGGGAACGGCTGGCGGTACACGATGTGCGCCGGAAGACCCAGCGCGAGACCCAGCTCGCGGACCTCGTCCTTGAAGAAGTGGTCGAGCGGCTCGATGAGGTCGAAGCTCACGCCATCGGGGAACGGGATCAGGTTGTGGTGGCTTTTGATGGTGGAAGCCTTGCCGCCCGTCTTGCGTGCGCCGGACTCGATGATGTCGGGGTAGATGGTGCCCTGGGCAAGGTACTTCACGGGCTTGCCATCGGTCTCCAGCTGCTGGGCGACCGCGAAGAACTCCTTCCAGAACTGCGTTCCGATGATGCGGCGCTTCTGCTCCGGCTCGGTCACGCCGGCCAGGAGCTCGGCGTAGCGGTCCTCGGCGTGCACATGGATGAAGTCGACGTCGAACTGCTTGGTGAAGACTTCCTCGACCTGCTCGGGCTCGCCCTTGCGCAGCAGGCCGTGGTTTACGAACACGCAGGTCATCTGCTTGCCGATGGCGCGGGCGCCAAGGGCGGCGACCACGGAGGAGTCCACACCGCCGGAAAGCGCCAGGATGACGCGGTCCTCGCCGACCTTCTCGCGGAACTCGGCGGTCATGGTCTCGACGAGGTTGTCCATCGACCAGTTCTTTTCGAGCTTGCAGACGTTGAAGAGGAAGTTGGAGAGGATCTGCTGGCCGAACTCGGTGTGCTTGACCTCGGGGTGGAACTGCGTGGTGTAGATGTGCTTCTCGGCGTTCTCCATCGCGGCCACAGGGCATACGTCGGTCGATGCCACCACGGTGAAGCCCTCGGGCACGTCGCGCACGGCGTCGAAGTGGCTCATCCACACGGTCTGCTCGGCCGGGGTGCCCTCGAAAAGTGCGCCGCCCTCAACGTGAAGCGTCGCGGGGCCGTATTCGCCCACCTCGGGGTGGAACACGGTGCCGCCGAGCGTCACCGCCGTGATCTGATGCCCATAGCAAAAGCCGAGCACCGGCACGCCCAGCTCGTAGATCGCAGGGTCGACGCGCGGGGCGTCTTCGGCGTTCACGCTCGCCGGGCCTCCCGATAAGATGATGGCGGACGGCGACATCTCGCGTACCTCCTCGGCGGTGATGTCGCACGGCACGATCTCCGAGTACACATGAAGGTCGCGCACGCGGCGGGCAATCAGCTGCCCGTACTGCGCCCCGAAGTCGAACACGAGGACTTTCTGGGCTGAAGCTTGGGATGATGCGCTCAATGCTGCTCCTTAGTCGAAGTATCTTCATTCGCCGTCTCGTCAAGCGGCGTCTTATCACAATGGAACATCTTACTAAAAGGGTGGGGGAGTGATACCCGTTGCTAGGTGAAGGGTTTGGTAAAGAGTTGTGGTCACCTTGTGTTCCCAGGTCGTTACGAAAAGGCCCTCTTGCCGGCATTCCAAAAGATGTGTATAATCTTCGTTTGCGTCTGCGGTGTTATGGATACACCCGGGCGCGTGGTTAGACCGGCGTCATGACATCGAGCCTCCATCGGTGCCCACGGCAATCGGGAAGCCACGTAAGGTAGGAGGGTTTTTGGTGTGCGGAGAGGCGCGCGAGCAAAAACCCAGCAAGAAAGAGAGTGTCATGGGAGTCAAACAGTACAAGCCGACGAGCCCTGGCCGCCGTTTCCAAACGGTCTCCGATTTCGCCGAGATCACCACGTCGAAGCCGGAGAAGTCGCTGCTTGCGCCCCTTCACAAGAAGGCTGGTCGCAACAACAAGGGCCGCATCACCGTCCGTCATCAGGGCGGCGGCAACAAGCGTCGTTACCGCATCATCGACTTCAAACGCAACAAGGACGGCGTGCCCGCCAAGGTGGCAACGGTCGAGTACGACCCGAACCGCTCCGCCCGCATCGCGCTTCTGCACTACGTCGACGGCGAAAAGCGCTACATCCTTCACCCGAAGGGCCTGAAGGTCGGCGATATGGTCGTTTCCGGTCCCGAGGCCGACATCAAGCCGGGCAACGCGCTTCCGCTCGCCAACATCCCCGTTGGTACGCTGATCCACGCGGTTGAGCTCCAGCCTGGTAAGGGCGCCGCTCTTGCGCGTTCCGCTGGCACGAGCATCCAGCTCATGGGCAAGGAAGGCAAGTACGCGATTCTGCGTATGCCGTCCTCCGAAATGCGTCGCGTCCTTCTGACCTGCCGCGCGACCGTTGGCGAAGTCGGCAACGCCGAGCATGCCAACATCCGCATCGGCAAGGCCGGCCGCAACCGCTGGAAGGGCATCCGCCCGACCGTCCGCGGCACCGTCATGAACCCGGTCGACCACCCGCACGGCGGTGGCGAAGGCAAGAACAAGTCTTCGGGTCGCAATTCTGTTTCGCCGTGGGGCATGCCCAGCAAGGGCCATCGCACCCGCAACCCGAAGAAGGCTTCGAGCCGTCTCATCATCCGTCGTCGCAAGAAGTAGCGCGGACACGTTAAGGAGTAACTGTGAGCAGAAGTTTGAAAAAAGGTCCTTTCGTAGAGCCGCGTCTGCTTGGCCGTATCGAGGCCATGAACGCAGCTGGCGAAAAAGACGTCATCAAAACCTGGTCGCGTGCCAGCACCATCTTCCCGGATATGGTGGGCCACACCATCGCCGTCCACGATGGACGCAAGCACGTGCCGGTGTACATTACTGAATCTATGGTCGGCCACAAGCTGGGCGAATTCGCCCCGACCCGCACCTTCAAGGGTCATTCCGCCGACAAGGGCAAGAAATAGGTAGGGGTGAACAATGGAAGTTAGAGCACAAGCCCGTTACGTCCGCGTTTCTCCCCGCAAGGCGCGTATTGTCGTCGACCTCGTTCGCGGCAAGTCCGTCGCCCAGGCTCAGGAGATTCTGCGCTTCACCAATCGCGGTATCGCAGAGACCGTGGAGAAGGTTCTCAACTCCGCCGTTGCGAACGCGGAGCACAACAACCACCTGCGCGCCGAATCCCTCGTCGTGAAGAAGGCCTACGTTGACGAAGGCCCCACGATGAAGCGTATTCGTCCCCGCGCAAAGGGTTCCGCCGCTCGCATCCGCAAGCGCACGAGCCACATCACGATCGTCGTCGCCCCGCGAGAGGAGGCATAAAGCACATGGGTCAGAAAGTCAACCCGACTGGTTTCCGCATCGGCGTCACCGAAGACTGGCGCAGCCGCTGGTACGCCGACAAGAATTACGCCACTAACCTGGCGAACGACCTCGAGATCCGCGAGTTCCTGAACAAGCAGCTCTCCCGTGCCGCCGTCTCCAAGGTCGAGATCGAGCGCGCAGGCGACAAGATCAAGGTCATCGTCACCACCGCTCGTCCGGGCGTGGTGATCGGCAAGAAGGGCGCCGAGATCGACGCTCTTCGCAAGAAGCTCGAGAAGATCGCCAACGGCCCCGTGAACATCGAGGTCGTCGAGGTTAAGCGTCCCGAGCTCGATGCGAACCTTATCGCTCAGTCCGTTGCTGAGCAGCTCGAAGGCCGCGTGGCCTTCCGCCGTGCGATGCGCAAGGCCGTGCAGTCCGCTCGCAAGAGCGGTGCCAAGGGCATCCGCATCCAGTGCTCCGGCCGTCTCGGTGGTGCCGAGATGAGCCGCCGCGAGTGGTACCGCGAAGGCCGCGTGCCTCTGCATACCCTCCGCGCCAAGATCGATTACGGCTTCTGCACCGCTAACACCACCATGGGCGCCATCGGCATCCAGGTGTGGGTGTACCACGGTGAGGTCCTCCCTGGCCAGAAGGCTCCCCAGCCCGCCCTCGAAGGCACCTCTCGTCCGAGCCGTTCCCGTCGCAACGACCGTAACGAAAGGGGGACGAAGTAATGCTCGTACCTAAGCGCGTCAAGCACCGCAAGGTGCAGCGTGGCTCCATGAAGGGCAAAGCCAAGGGCGGCACCCGTCTGAGCCATGGTTCCTGGGGCATTCAGGCCCTCGAAGCTCACTGGATCACCAATCGTCAGATCGAGGCTGCTCGTATCGCCATGACCCGCCAGATGAAGCGTGGCGGCAAGGTTTGGATCACGATCTTCCCCGACAAGCCGATCACCAAGAAGCCGGCAGAAACCCGCATGGGCTCCGGCAAGGGCAACCCCGAAGAGTGGGTGGCCGTCGTTAAACCGGGCCGCATCATGTTCGAGCTCGATGGCGTTGACGAAGCGACCGCTAAGGAAGCTCTTCGCCTTGCCATCAACAAGCTGCCCATCAAGTGCAAGATTGTTTCCAAAGAAACGGAGGGGCAGGCGTAAATGAAAGCAGCAGAGATTCGTGAACTGTCTGCCGACGATCTGCAGGCGAAACTGAAGGAAGCGCGCGCTGAGCTTTTCAACCTGCGTTTCCAGATGGCAACCAGCCAGCTCGACAACACCGCTCGCGTTGGTCAGGTTAAAAAAGACATCGCTCGCATCCAGACCGAGATGCGTGCTCGCGAGCTGAGCGCTTAAGGCGAGAAAGGTTAGTGCAACATGAGTGAAACTCGCAATTCGCGCAAGGTCCGCCAGGGCGTTGTGGTCAGCGATGCCAATGACAAGACCATCGTCGTTGCCGTCAAGGAGCGCAAGCCGCATCCGGTCTATGGCAAGATGATCACCACCACCAAGAAGTTCCATGCGCATGACGAGAACAACGAAGCCGGCATCGGCGACACAGTTCAGATCATGGAGACGCGTCCGCTGTCCAAGATGAAGCGTTGGCGTCTGTCGAAGATCGTCGAGAAGGCAAAATAGCACGTGCGCTTTTGCATGCTATTCACGAGAAAGTTAGGTTAAGCAATGATTCAGATGCAAACCATGCTCGCGGTTGCCGACAACTCCGGCGCTCGCAAGGTGCAGTGCATCAAGGTCCTGGGCGGCTCCAAGCGCCGTTACGCGGGCCTCGGTGACGTGATCATCTGCAGCGTCAAGGAAGCAATGCCGAACGGCTCCGTGAAAAAGGGCGAGGTTGTGCGCTGCGTCGTCGTGCGCGTCAAGAAGGAAGTGCGTCGCGCCGATGGCAGCTACATCAAGTTCGACCAGAACGCGGCTGTCCTGATCAACCAGGACGGCTCCCCGCGCGGCACCCGTATCTTCGGGCCCGTCGCTCGCGAGCTCCGCGACAAGAAGTACATGAAGATCGTGTCTTTGGCACCGGAAACGCTGTAGGGAGGTTAGTGAGATATGTCTTCGATGCATGTTAAGAAGGGCGACACCGTGAAGATCCTGTCCGGCAAGGACAAGGGCAAGACCGGCGAGATCCTTCGCTCCATCCCGCAGCGTCAGCGCGTGGTCGTCGAGAAGTGCAACATGGTGAAAAAGGCTATGCGCCCCACCCAGCAGAACCCGCAGGGCGGCATCACCACCGTTGAGGCTCCTCTTCACGTTTCCAACGTGATGCTCGTTTGCCCGAACTGCAAGGAAGCCACCCGTACTTCCAAGCGTGTTAACGAGCAGGGTAAAAAAGTCCGCGTTTGCAAGAAATGTGGAAAAGACATCGACAAATAGGTGTCAAGTAACGTATAATCTTCAACCTGCGCGCCTTTCGGTGCGCAGGTTGTTGTATGACCCTGGGCAATCCAGGGACGCCGGGTCGGAAATCCGGCGTTCAAATCATCGGATGAGAGGCAAAAATGACTACTCCTCGCTTGAAGGAAAAGTACAAAAGCGAAATCGTCGCGAAGCTCGAGAAAGAGCTCGGCATTTCCAACATCAACAATGTTCCGCGTCTTCAGAAGATCGTCGTGAACATGGGCGTTGGCGCTGCCGCCAGCGACCACAAGCTGCTTGATGCTGCCATGAACGACATGCGCATCATCACCGGTCAGCAGCCCTGCGTCACCCGCGCCAAGAAGTCCATCGCAGGCTTCCATGTCCGCGAGGGTCAGGCTATCGGCTGCAAGGTCACCCTCCGTGGCGACCGCATGTGGGAATTCCTCGACCGCCTTCTGTCCACCGCGCTTCCTCGCGTTCGCGACTTCCGCGGTATCTCCCGCACCAGCTTCGACGGCCGCGGCAACTACACGCTCGGCATCACCGAGCAGCTGATCTTCCCTGAGATCGAGTACGACAAGGTTGACCGCACCCGTGGTATGGACATCACGTTCGTCACCACCGCTGAAAACAACGAGAATGCTCTTGCGCTCCTCGAGGCGCTCGGCTTCCCGTTTAAGAGCAAGTAAAACAAATCGGGTCGCACTCGCGGCCCATTTGCGTAACCTCGGCATTAAGGCTGCCTAAGGGAGGCGGCCTTTAAAGCAAGAAAGAAGGAATGCATGGCTAAGAAATCGATGATCGCCAAAGCCAAGCGCGAGCCGAAGTTCTCTACGCGTCAGCACAACCGCTGCACCCGTTGCGGACGTCCCCGCGCCTACTATCGCAAGTTCGGCCTGTGCCGTATTTGCGTGCGTGAGTTGGCTAACAAAGGCGAGCTGCCCGGCGTGACCAAGGCTTCCTGGTAGAAGACGCGGACATGCGGGTGTGCCGACGTTAAAGGCGGAGGCGCTATGGGCGCCGACGAACCGAACGCCGGTTCATCACGGATCAAAGGAGAAAACAAACATGACAATGACCGACCCCATCGCAGACATGCTTACGCGCGTGCGTAACGCCCAGTCTGCCGGCAAGGACACCGTGTCCATGCCGACGAGCAAGAAGCTCGTCGAGATCGTGCGCATCATGGAGCAGGAAGGCTACATCCAGCGCTTCGATGTCATCGACGGCGAGCCTCGCGGCACCCTTGAGATCACCCTCAAGTACGGCCCGAAGAAGGCCAAGACCATCCGCGGCATCAAGCGCATCTCCAAGCCGGGTCTGCGCATCTATGCCGGCAAGGACGATCTGCCCCGCGTGCTCGGCGGCCTCGGCACGGCAATTATCTCGACCAGTCGCGGCGTCATGACCGACCGCGATGCCCGCAAGCAGGGCATCGGCGGCGAGGTCATCGCCTATCTGTGGTAGGAAAGGAAGGTATCTAGTATGTCTCGTATCGGCAAGATGCCCATCCCCGTTCCTGCCGGCGTCGATGTGACCATCGACGGCCAGACGGTGACGGTGAAGGGCCCCAAGGGGGAGCTTACCCGCACGTTCCTGCCGTCCATGACCATCACCCGCGACGGCGATGAGCTTATCGTCACCCGTCCCGACGACACCCGTGAGTCCAAGAGCGCCCACGGCCTGACCCGCACCCTTCTCGCCAACATGGTGGAGGGCGTGTCGAACGGCTTCTCCAAGAAGCTGCAGCTCGTCGGCGTTGGCTATCGTGCCGCACTCAAGGGCAAGGATCTCGAGATGCAGCTCGGCTACTCCCATCCCGTGCTGGTGGAGGCTCCCGAGAACATCACCTTCGAGGTGCCCTCTCAGACCGAGATCGTCGTGTCCGGTCCGAGCAAGGAGCAGGTCGGCCAGGTTGCCGCGAACATCCGCAAGTGGCGCAAGCCGGAG
>OIXV01001002.1_pt1 | contig 26244 bp, 29 predicted proteins | sample 1587771 | NCBI WGS metagenome assembly OIXV01 (sample SAMEA3888893, study PRJEB22519) | human gut metagenome | biome: human gut; feature: human-associated habitat; material: faeces | place: Denmark | collected 2010
AACTGCCTGTCGTATCGCTTTCTTCTTTGGGTCATCTTGAACACCTTTCGCTCTTGACCTGGTGTCCAATTCATCATGCCCACTCCAGGGCTGGCCGCATAGCCGGTCCAAAGAAACGTTCGCATCCCCAACTGTCTAATAAAGTGTAGCAAATCCAACTGCTATCACCCGTGCAAGGGAGGGCCTGCGCATCTATTGGTCGCCCGAGTCGCAGGAAAAGGTTCTCTCGAGTTTCGAGCTGACGAGCATCCGAACAGATTCGCAGCTCTTGAGCAACGGGTGCGGGCTGAAGCTGCATCCGTAATCGTTGCAAATTGTCGTCAGCGTTCCTCCAATCGGATGCCTGCAGGTTTTCGAATACTACCAATGGTCCCGAGCGGCAAGCAACGTCGTTCGGGGCTTTCCGTATCGATAGGGCCTATCCGAATATGCCCCCTTCATCAAAGCCGCCCATTGCAGTCCGAAATAGGCCATCGATACATTTCGATGGCCTATTTCGGACTGCAATGGGCCATCGTGGCTTGCTTTCGTTATGCCTGCCTGGACGGAAGGCATAGTGGACAATTGCCCCAGAGGCGCAACGCTATACCAATTCGTATCGCAAGGCGCGGCCTGTGCCGAGCGTTGCGATTTGCCCCTTGTCCACCATCTCTTTCAATATGCGGCCGGCCGTGGACTGGCTGACCTCCAGCAGCGCCTGCGCCTCTTTTCGGGTGATTGAGGGGTGCTCTGCCAAGAACCGCAGAATCTCATCCTCTCGGGAATGGGAAGCAGAGGGCCCCTCTGTGCTATTTGCCGCAGGCTCTTTTGCTTTCGTTGCCGTGAAGTTCACGTTGGGCAGGACGATTTTGAATGCGTTATTCGTGGCTATGATTTGCGGCTGAGTGGCCGCGCCCGCGTAAGCTCCCATGATTTTCCTCATTCCCGTGCCGTATGCCTCGATGAGCTGCAGGCGGTAGAAGACGTTGGCGAGATGCGGGTTCCGGCAGGCGGAGACGCCCATCATCAGGTCTTCCAGCTCCAAGCCGGGCAAAAGGCCGCCGACGGACACGAACTCGATCCTGTCGTCGTAGATGCTGATCAGCGTGCTGGCGTGGAAGGAGTAGTCCCTGTGTACGAGCGAATTCAGCAAGGCCTCGCGCACGGCGACCTCCGGGTAGTCCCGGGTGTCGACGCGCAGCAGCTTTTGGAAAGTGGCATGGGTCTGGTTGTGGAGGTCGATGTAGTCGTAGGCCTCGCCGAGCTGCCGCATAAGGGACCCGGAGAACTCCCGGCGGTCCTTGAACACGCTCTGGTCCGTCCCCTCGAAAACGGCCGCCTTGATGGTGTGCGGGCACTGGTCGGACAGGAGCAGGCCGAGGTTCGTGTAGAGGCCGTCCGATGAGGTTATCTTCAGGGTCTGCATCTGCGGCGAGCTGAAGGGGATATTTCGGGCTTCGAATTCCCCTTTCGTCGACTCAAAGGTGAGCCCTTGGTCGAGGGAGCGCATGTCCTCGAAGCTGTCGCCGTCGGTCTCCTTGATCATCTGCCGGATGGCCGCATCGGTCGCCGGGACGGAGGAGTACCCCTGCCGAACGTAGACGCCCTCGGGGCGCAGGCCCTTCTTCGCCATGTAGTAGGGGCGGTTCGTGCCGCGCTGGACCTTGACGGCCACGACCGCCTTCCCGTCGCAGTTGAGCGTTTCGTAGCTGACGAACATGGTGACATCCGGTCTCACGGCGTCTCGCACCATGTTGGAGACCTGCAGGGCGCACCCGTCGGCGTCTTCGACGCCCAGTACGGTGCCGTCGTCGCCGACGCCCACGTAGACCGTTCCGCCGTTGCTGTTCGCAAAGGCGACAATCTCCTTCTTGATGCCGTCCTGCGCAACGGCCTTCAGCTCGACTGTCTCTGTTTCCTGGAATTTCATGCTGCCCGCCTTCCGATTCTATTCTACCCATATTCTAACCATTTTATTAACCATGGTGGTTAGAATGGTTAGAATCGAACTGAATCGAGGGGGTGGCCGGGGCTCGCTTGCGCGATTGAGGGGCGCTTCGTAGGGACTTCTCGTGATCATGCGCTCCGTCATTTCGGTTTTTGTGCTGTCGACAACTTCCGTCTTGCCTCCTGAATCTACAGCGATTTCGTTGGCGTCGACTTTTGGGCCGCGTGGATTGGGTAATCAAAAGGCAGGGATTCCCATCATCGACTTTACGCTGTCTTTTGGTCGGCCTGCTTGAGGAGCTAACGTATGTGCAGTATAATATATCTGCACATACGTCGATAGGAGTATCATGTCTAGCTCTACTTTGACCATACGCATTGACGACGACTTGAAGCGCGGCGCTTCCGAGGTGGCGGATTACTACGGCCTTGACCTCTCATCGGTTACGCGCGCGTTTTACAAGCAGATGGTGAACACGCGCCGCATCCCCCTGACCTTCGCCCCCGACGAGCCCAGCATCGAGAGCCTCGAGGCTATCCGCGAGGGCGATGCCTTCCTGTCCTCTGGCGAGAAAGGCCGCTTTGACAACGCAGCCGATCTCATCGCGGCAGCGATGGCCTAATGGGCAGGCTCACGGCGGATTTCTCCGCTGCATTCTCTCGCGACCTCAAGAAGAAGGCGAAGCGGCGCAATTGGGATTTAGCTGAGCTGCAGAAGCTCATCGACCTGGTGCTGGAGAATACCCCCGAGTCGCTGGAGACTCTCAAGCGCCGCCACAACATGCACCGCCTGAGCGGTATTGGGCCGGGAGGAGACGAGTGCCACGTGGCGAACTCCGGCGATTGGCTGGTGATATGGTCGGCCAACGACGAGGTCGCCTTCTTCGAGCGCACTGGCGGTAACGACGAGCTGTTCAGGTAGGAGGGATTGGCAAGTTGCGATAATGACGGACTTTCTCGTTAGAGGGATTGGCCCAACGGTTGGGGGCGTCTCGGTTCCCGGGAGCGCCGCTCATCCGGCAGCCGCCTATCCCCGGCAGGATTCCGTGGACGGCTAATCGCACAGCCTGGCGACCTCAGCCCCGCATTTCGCGCAGCAACCCTCGATGAGCACGCGGCCGCGGCGCATGCGCAGCGTGTAGCCGGGCGCGAACTCCGTCGTGCCGCAGTTATGGCAGAAGGCGTTGGCGAGCAGCAGCCTGCGGATATGCTCGGGGATCCTTCTCCGCTCCCGCAGCGCCTCGATCTCCGTGACGCCCTTGCCGCGGCGGAACTCGTCTTCCTCCATCTCCTCGGCGACGAACCTTGCGACCATCTCCTCGCTTACGCCGTCGGCCCTCATCTGCCGGGCCATCTCCTCGTATTATGACCCCATAATTGACCGCTTTCTCGCTATTGGTAAGGTTACTGTCCGCTACCGACTGGACAGTAGCGGACAGTAACGGACAGCAAATCTAGTCGTTGCTGGGGAGGCAATAATACTGATGGGGGTCGTTTTGACTCTTACCCATCCATATCAGTGCGCCCTTGCTAGCAAGGGTTTTAAGGGTTTGAACGGCCTTCATTTTCCCGATCCCTGCTGTTTCTGAGAGCTCGCGTCTTGTCACGCGTCCTCTTTCTGTTGCCAACGTTATGGCGATTCTCTCTGCTTCGTCGAGAATCTCGTATTTTGCAGCGCCTATATGTTTCGGCATTGAAGCGTTTTCCTCGATGGAGACCTGTGCGCCCGGACGGTCGAATCGGATGGCGGTGGTGTTGGCGGTCTGCCTGTAGCTGAACTTCACGCCCTCGGCATCGCAGTACCGCTTGATGCGGGGGATGCCCGTGCCGTACTGCTCGATCGTTCCCGAGCGGAAGAGCGCCTGCACGATGCCCGGGTTGCGCTGCTCGAGGCCGCCGTCTCCTCCCGCCAGATGGTTTTCCGGCGCGTCGCCCTCGGGGAAGAGGCCCGGGCTCACCACCTCGACGAAGTCCATATAGACGTTGACCTCGACGGCGGTGCCCGTGGTGTAGTCGCGATGGCACAGCGCGTTGGCGACGGCCTCGCGCACGGCCTCCCTGGGGATCTCGGGGATCTCACGGCGCTGCATGCCGGGCTCGCCGAACACGAACCTGCGCCCGATGCTGGACACGACGAAGAACTCCGCCCTCTTGAGCAGCTGGATCAGCGGCAGGTCTTCCTGCTGGAGGTCGAAGATGTCGAGCTTGTCGTTTCCGGCGAGCAAGCCCAGCTTCATCCCGGGGTAGGCGCTCGGTGCTTTGTAGAACGCCACGGCGGCCGCGTTCGTGAGCGCTCCGTCGGGAGCTATCACGCCAAGCCGTCTGAGGATGTCAGAGACATTCGTGAATCCGTCGTTCACGCGTCCCGCCTGCAGGCCAAGCTCGACGAAGTCACGCATCGCCTCCTTGTCGGCGTCGGTGACGAGCCTGCCGGAGGGTTGGGCGCCAATGGAATAGTGCTGTGCGGGCTGGCCGGCGTGAAAGGATTGTACGAGGGGCTCTTGAGGTGCTTTTGCGCATTCAGTTCGTCTCGGGGTTGTAAAAAAATAAGCGCTACCCCGAAATTTTTCGGGGTAGCTACGAAATTTTTCGGGGTAGCTACGAAATGTTCGTGAGCTAGCGTGGGATTCTGTAGAATTGGCCGGGATCGCTCGGTCCCTTGCCAATCCATTCCAGCAGGCCTCGCTTGGCCAGCCTTCTCAGTGTGGTTGACGCTGTGCGCTTGGTCACTTGTGCGTCATCGGCCAGCGCCCTCGTTGTTACGTTCCCGTTAGTGGCGGCGAGCTCCATGGCCCTACGCTCGTTCTTGCTCAAGTCTCCCAATGGAACGTTCCACGCTGTATCGGTTATGACTCTTCTCTCCCCATCTTCGCTAGCGGAACCGTTTTCCGCAACCGTCACCTGCGACCCTGGGCGCTCGAAGACGACGACGGTGCTGTTGACGGTCTGCTCGAACCGGAACTTCACGCCGGCGGCCTCGCAAGCTTCCTTGATGCGCGGAATGCCCGTGCCGTACTGCTCGATGACGCCGGCGCGGAACAGGGCGCGCGCGATGGCGGGGTTGCGCAGGCAGAACTCGCTCGCGGTGCCGTCGAGGTGCTCTTGCGGCGAGTCGCCCTCGGGGAATAGGCCGGGGCTCACAATCTGGACGGTGTCCATGTACACATTCACCTCGACAGCTGTCCCGGTCTCGTAGTCGCGGTGGCACAGCGCGTTGGCAACCGCCTCGCGGATGGCCTCGGCTGGGATCTCGGGGATCTCCTTGCGGTACATGCCCGTCTCGCCGATGACGAACTCGCGCCTGATGTTCGACGTCACGAAGTACTCGGCGAAGTCGAGCAGTTTGAGCATGGTGCCGCACTCGCGGCGCAAATCGAGGATCTTGGCCTTGGTGTTGCCGCCCAGAAGCCCCAGCTTCATCCTTGGGTAGGTGTCGGACCCCTCGCAGAACAGCTCCACCGCGGCGTTTCTGAGGCTGCCGTCGGGCGCGACGAGGTCGAGCTTGGCCAAGGCGTCCTCCACGCCGGCGAACCCGCCTCCGACGCGCCCGGCTCTGCCGCCGCGCTCGACGAAGTTGCGCACCGCCCGCTCGTCGGCGTCGGAGACGGGCCTGCCGGACGGCTGCGAGTCCCACGGGCTGCGGGCGCGCTCGCGCTTTATGACTATGGCGCTCAGCTCCGAGGCCGACAGCGCTTTGTTCGAAGTCCCCACGCGGGTGAAATAGCGCCCGTCTGCTGAGTAGGGGGCGTTGGCGCCCGAGAAGGCAACTTTGATGTAGCGCAGCCCGTCATCGGCGTCGAGACGCTCGACTGTCGGGAACACCGCGGGCTCGATCTTGTCGGACACCCACGACGTCACCTGGCGCAGCGTTGCGTCGCTGACATCCTGGCCGATGACATTGCCGTCGTCCTTCACGCCGAAGTAGAGCTCGCCGCGGCCGTGCTTGTTCAGCATGGCGCTGATGGCTTGCAGTGCCTCTTTATGCTCGCCAGTGGACTTCTTGAACTCGACGGTCTCGCTCTCGCTGCCTAGGTTCATTCGGGCTGCCTTCCTATTTCGCGTTCGATGATTCGAATTATACCTTGCCGGGCTTGGGGCCTCGACGTTGCGGCGCCGTCTGTTGCCGCCCTCCACTTCACGCATATTATTGTTTCCGTTTCGGCAAAAGGGATGCTTGCGTGACGTCCGCACCAGCGCCCTGCCCGCTTCGGCACCCCGAAGCGGCAGGGCGCCTCGCCGAGAAAAGGCGCCCAGCGCCATCCGGGAAGCCGCCTGCCCCTCAACTCGCCTCCCGGGGGATGCCGGCGGCGAACGGCATCCCTCCCAGCGCGGTCGTCTGCAGCGCGAGCAGCCTCACGACCTGCGAGAAGTTCGTTCCCAGGCCTTTGAGCACGGACTCCATCTCGCCGGCGACGTCCTCCGGGATCTTGGCCGACGTCACCGCGGTCTTTCCGCTCGCCTCGAAGCCGGCGTCGACGGGGTCGAAGGGGATGCTCCCCTCGAGCACGATCTGGAAGGCGAAGCTCCTCATCGCGCAGGTGGGATCGACGCCGATGTCCCGCAGCGTGCCCTCGAAGGCCGCCTTCAGGTCGGCGTCGATCCTCACAGACAGCTTCCTCATCTTCGCGCTGCAGCTCATCTTGCGCCCCCTTCCCCAGGGTGCTCGCCTTCCTCGCCGGCCCCGGAGCCACTCTCCATGAAGGCCTCGAACCGGATCCTCGTGGTGCTGGCCTTCGCCTCGCGGCTCGCCCTCATGGGCGGCCCGTCCCGGTAGACGAGCTCGTCCATGTACTCCTCGAACGCCTCCGTCAGGGTCATCCCGTGCAGCGCGAGCAGCTCCCTGCTCCTGCGCTTCATGGTCGCGTCCAGCCTGAGCGACGTCGCCTCCTTGGGGTTCGCGTACATCCCTGCCTCCTATCTTTTAGTTGTTGCATTTGGGAGCCGAATATCGAATGCTTTCAGGTGCAATGCAGACTCTGGCGGGCAGGGATGCCGACATCTCGGCTGAGGCGACGGGTGCGACCTCGTAAAGGAGAATGGCATCCTGCCCCGTTCGGGAAAGGCCGCGGATTAGCTGGATGAGGGGCGGCATGCCACCTCGGATCTCTTTTGGGAGGTTGCGGTCCCGGGCGCTCGGGCAGGCCCCGCCGCATCGCAGGAGGGAGCCGGGAATGATCTACGCGGGTGTGGACATCGCCAAGACGGACCACGTCATAGGGGCGGTCGACGAGCGCGGGGCGGAGGTGTGCCGGCCGCTGCCGTTCAAGAACACCGAGGCCGGGCTCGAGAGGGCCGTCGCGTGGCTCGAGGGCCTTGCGGGGTCGCCGTCCGACGTCGTCGTGGGCATGGAGGCCACCGGCCGCTACTGGATGGCGTGCTACTCGTTCCTCGTCGCCCGGGGCTACTCGGTCGCCGTGATAAACCCCATGCAGGTCAAGGCGGTGCGCAAGCTCAAGGGGCTCGACAAGGTCAAGAACGACCGCGTCGACGCCGGGCTCATAGCCGAGGCGCTGCGCATAGGCCGGTACGACGAGACCAGGCTCGCCACCGACGAGGTGGCGTCGCTGAGGTCGCTGTCGCGCTACCTGCAGTCGCTGCGCGGCATGGTCGCGGAGCTCAAGACCCAGTGCGTGTGCCTGATGGACGCGCACTTCCCCGAGTACGCCGGGGTGTTCTCGGACATGTTCGGGGCCGGCAGCCGCGCGGTGCTGTCCAAGTCCCCGCTGCCCTTCGAGCTGGCGCGGAGGCGCGCCGACTCGCTCGCCCGCGACATCGCCGAGGCGTCAGGGCGCGGCGGCAAGTCGGCCGGCTACGCCGCGAAGATCAAGGCCGCGGCCAGGTCGTCGATCGGCGTGAGGCTCGGCCAGGAGGCCGCCTCGTTCCAAATCAAGTCCCTGATAAGGCAGATCGAGTTCGCCGACTCCGAGTGCGCGAAGGTCGAGGCGAGGGTGAGGGCCCTGCTCGACGAGGTCGAGCCGCTCGTGCTCACGATACCCGGGGTGTCCTACGTCACGGGCGCCCAGATAGTCTCCGAGATAGGCGACGTGTCGCGCTTCCGAAGCGCGCCCGCCCTGGTGAGCTACGCCGGGCTGAACTCGTCGGTGAGCCAGTCGGGCAAGTTCGACAGCGGAGGCGGCCCCGCCGCCCACTTCGCCATGCCCGGAAAGCATTCGATATTCGGTTCTCAAGCTGCAACGTTCGGACAATTAACAGTTCTCGAAAACCTACGGTTTAGCCCTTGACTTCATATAGCTGGTCTCCTTTCCTGCGGCGCATCCGGTGCCGCATTGCGCTCTGTGCGCTTGCGTCGGCGCAGCTGCCCGCCCCAAGGCCGTTTTCGGGGCCTTTTGGACAAGCGCGGCCGCGGGCGGCGATCGGTAGGGCCGCCGGCGTGCGGCATGCTCGCCGCAATCTGCCGACGCGCGAGTCCTGCTCCCTCCGCAAAGCCTCCGTTGGGCCTTGCAACGCTGCGGGGCCTTTGCCTGGGTTCCCCCGATCGGCCCCGATGCAAGGCCTCCTTGCTCGGCTTGCCGGCCGATATGCCCGGGACGCGGCGCGGGGCGCCGGATTCGCGAAGGCCCGCACGCGCGGCATCCCCACCGAATTGCCGGCGGAGAGCCGGTGTCGCCCGGAATTCTGTGGGGATGCCGCGCGTGCGGCGCGCAGCGGCGCGTCCTGGGCAACAGCCCCGCGGCGCTTTGAGCGGGCATGCGGCCGGTGGGGTTCCAAGGGGAGGAGGCGGGGAGCGCTCCCCTTGGCCGCCTCGGCGGGTTCGAACCCGCCGAGGCGGCTCCTGCTTCCTCCGCGCTGGGGGCACGGGAAGCGGCCCGATAACGTCAACGCCCAAGGTGGGCCCTTCTCGGCAGGCTGGTGGGATGGCGCGTTGGGGATGCTCGGGACCTAACGAGGAGCCGTGGCTTCGCGGCGGCCGGCTTTGGCGGAAGGCGGCATTGTTCGGCTTCGGTTTTCGAGGTTCATGTAGCCGCGCGCCGCCTGCGGAGAATCGTCCCATTGGGAATTCGCCCCAATGGGACGATTCGGCTTAGGGGAGAGAGGCCGTCCTCGGGCTCGACCCGACCCTTCGAATTGTCGTCGGGCGTTTTTATTATGCGCAAAGCGGTAGCTGCGATTCGCCGGCGCAATATGAGCGGCTTGAAGAAGGATTCCGCGAGCGCGTTGTCCCATGGGTTGCTCGGCCGCGACATGGATCGGGCGATCCCATGGGACTCGAGGCAGCACTGGAACGCCCGGAATGCATGCTGGCGGTTCTGGTCGGAGCTAGACTGACTTCCGCCTAGCTGTGACCGCGTATTCGCGTTCTGGACGCGTGAATGCCGAACCGTAGCCGTCAACGGCGGCGCGTGAGACGATCGACTTGGCACGCTGGCTGAGAATGGGAGCTGGTCTTTGACCTGCTTTGCCTCGATTTCTCCACTACCTTTGCTTTTTCGTGGCAGGAGATGGTAATGCCGGTGTCTATCCATTATGCATTGGATACGAGCAGAAGGCATCAATTCCGTTACCATAAAAGCGTTCGACGATAACAGGCTTGGGATGGCTTTGTTGCCAGGTTGCAGTGATTTAAAGATCGCAAAAGGATACCGCGAGCTTTATCGCATCATGAACAATGAGGCTATGGGGGAAGTCGTTTTGCAGGGAGATTCGGCCAAGCTGGCGTTATAAGCCTTTCTCGGAGGCTTGGCCCTTCAACGGAATAGATGGAGCACAGGAGGAAGATGTTTTCGAAGTTAGAAATGGGCGCGTTCGCACAACTTTTCAACCGTAGTGGTTATGTCCTCGACTTCAGTACTGCGGACTTTATTGCTTTCACGATGAACAGCATCGGGGTGCCTCTCTGTGGGCATTATGGTCTATCAAAAGGAAAATCAATGCTCGCTTATCTTGACGAAGCCGATCCTATAGATGCGACACGGCTGCTGCTAGATCTCTTTGAGTACTATGAGTTTCATTTCAGGCCGGAGTTCGATTCTGCTGCAGCGGATGAATTCAATTCCTATAAGCATGAGAAAGGCAAGAGGGGCCTGTATGCCAAATGTAAGAAGATTGCAGATCGGGAACGTGCCGGGGCGAGTTACTTGCAACCATCGGTGCGCTATCTCCAAAAGGAATTCTCGAGCGAATTCATGAACGACCGCATCTCCTTGCTCATGGAAATGAGGGAAAGCGACCCGACGGAAGCCATTGGCAAGTCGAAGGAGCTTATCGAGAGTTGCTGCAAAACGATACTTGGAAAGATGCAGATATCCGCGGATAAGAATTGGGACCTAAATAAACTCGTAAAAGAGACGATGAAAGCTCTTTCCATTACTACCGAAACCGTTACTGGAAACAATAGGGAGGCCGGTATCGTCAAGCAGATACTTGGAAGCCTCAGCGGCCTTGCGACGGGAGTTGCCGAGTTCTGAAACGAGTACGGGTGCGGTCACGGCAGGGAGGCGGGTTTTCTTGCCTTGCCCGTCAGGCATGCCAAGCTCGCAGCGGGTAGCAGCATCACATTAGTCGAATACCTCTGGGAAACCTACAACTGGCGCTCGGGCGGCAATCAAAGCTGAGTAGCTTATGCGTGCAGTCAAGCAAGCGTCGACACTTGGCGATTGTTGTGGATTGACGAAAGTTTCTCGCTTCCAATGTTGTTCGCAAATTGTACGAAAGGGGAGGCCGTGTGCGATCCTGAACTGACGATAAAAGCAATGCCCCCATCTGCCGTTATCAGTAATTTTGTAGAAGGAATTTCGGATTGCAACTACGAGATCTATTTACGTGAGCTAATTAACAACTCCACCTATTTTCGGGACAAGGGCAAATCAGCGTACAGCGAACCTCCATCGGAGGAAGCTGGCCAATGTGATGCTATTTCCGAAGAATACGAACTGGATTTCAAACTACTTGATTCGCAAACCAAGTTGATGGCGGACAGTATTCTTAAGGAACAGCCTATGGTCCTAACTTCTGGGATTGTGGCGTATGCCGAATGCAAAAAACCAGGTGGAAAGGTTAGAGCCACGAGGCTTCATGTCGCATTGCGCGGATTATCTGTCGATGACCTTGTAAATATCCGACACACTAAAACGAACCACACCAACATTCAAAACGACATACCGCAGATTCTCGAAGTCGTTGAAGTGAAGAAGCATATCCTGATGCTGTTTCCCTATGTGTTTTCGTTTGGGCAGGAACTTCATTCGCAGGATCCCACAGAAACGATAAGGGTCGCGATGAATGAAGATTTCAGAAACCTGTTTCTATATCGGGAGAAGATGAGCCCTGGATTCGATACATATCTCGCAACAGTCTTTTCTGATTCATTTCTGGTATTCAAAATTATTCACGGCGAGTTTTGTTTGGTTGAATCCATTTCAACCATACATACGCCAACATACAAACAGCTGCTAAAATATGGTGACATATGGAGCTAGCGAATTGCGAGCGTTGAAGATAGCGCGTCTTAACACATGACCCTGCATGATTTATGCTTGTCGCGAACGTTTTCCGACCTTGGAGGTTTCGCGGTGTCTGCCAACGGCGACGCCGCCAGGCGCGACATGTGGGCCGGGCGCATAGAGCGCTGCCTGGCCGCCGATATGACCGTCAAAGAGTGGTACGCGCTCAACAAGGTGGCGGAGTCCAGCCTGTGCAAATGGATGACCCGCTTCCGCGAGGAGGAACCCCGGCCGCTTTTCCCGCAGGTTGAGCGAGGTGTCGAGCTGGATGAGGGTCACGCGTCGCGGCCCCGGGCGGCGGCGCTGCGAGCCCATTTTCCGCTCCCGGTACGGTGGAAAGGTGACGGCCGGCATCCTTTCCGAGGTGAAAAAATTGATGATGAAGCGTTAGAGCCCCCGGGTTAAGCGGCTCCAATTGACTTAATCTGATTAAAGATTGTGTAGCCGCAAGCTGCCTGCGAAGAATCGTCCCATTGGGAAAATGCCCCAATGGGACGATTTGCTATCCGATTTAGAGGCAGCTTTTCGGATCCGGTTCATCGCCAATGGCGGTCGGTATAAGTTGTAAAAGCCTTGAGGTCTAAACTCCAGAAGGCAGATAGTTCAACTACCTAGTCAGAGCATTTCTGCAGGTAATCTTGTTTTTTCGTCTTGACAAAAGGGATATCTGTAATAGGCCCGCGTCCTATGATCTTGGCGGAGCATGAACAGATTGAGACTCGTTCTCAATATGGTGCTAATGATATCCGCCCGGGGTTGGCTGGTTGGGCTCAAATCAATGGCCGCGATGCGGTGACGGTGGTGCAGCGTTACTAGCGCATGGCGGCTGCTGTGTCCTCGTTGCCGCATGTCATGGTTGAAATGCCGGTGATTCCCGGCACGATCGCCACGATGAAGCCGCTTCTCACGCGCCTCGATGCGATGGGCGTGCGGGGAATCAACCTGCTTGAATTCTGCTTCCCCCTCTGCAATGCGGAAGAGTTCCGCGCGCGCGGTTTCGAGCTGCGCAAGCACCCGTTCAACTACCTGTACGATTATTGGTACGGCGGCGGCGTTCCCGTTGCGGGCAGCGAAGCCGAGGCGCTGGCACTGCTCGAGTACGCCGACGAGCAGCAGCTTGAGCTGGGGGTGCATTATTGCAGCTCGGACAACAAGAACACGGGGCAGATCTTCCAGCAAAACAAGGCGTTTCTGGAGGATGCCGATTTGCAGGCCGCGTATCCCTGGCTTTCCCTCGATGAGGGGGATAAGCTTCTGAAGTGCGCAAAGGCTTTCGGCAAGGGCGCGAAGGCGGTCCGTGCGTGGGCGCGAGCATGCCGCGTACCGCAGGATTGGGATGCGCAGGTGCCTTCAATTGCCATTCCGCTCGACCGTCTGGGGGAGGCGCGCAAGGCGTGCCCCAAGGTGGTTTTTGCCGAGAGCGTCAACGTCTTCGAGGACCGAGAGGGGCGGCCCTACTTGCGCGAGCTGGGCGTTCGCGAGACCGAAGGCGGCGAAGACGCGTAAGGGAGCGTAAGGGAGCACTGCCGGCTCCAGGGAGCACAGCCCCGAGTTCGTGGCCAACTGAGCGAGTTGTGCGCTGCCATTTCTCAGAATAATCCAACTCGCTTTACGCTGACCTGGGGCTTTGCTTTCGAAGGATGCCCCGAGCCATTGTGGTGGGGAAAATCGGGCGAAAAAAAGTCGCACAACTCGTCCAGTTGACCACGGACTCGCCTCATTGCTTCAGGCGGGGTTGAAATGAGGTGGCCAAGCGCTTCGGAGCGGCCCTTGGGAGCTCACGCGTCTTCTCGATTTACACACTGAATATTAGGGATATATTTTACCATCGCCAGCCTCCGCTCTGAGCGGGGGTTTCTTTATGCCTTGGGGACAAGTGAGTACAAGGCGATGATGTCCAAGGTAAGTCGCAAGCGTCCATCACTGACAGGATAAATCAGCGATGGATTATACGGTGCCAAATTGGCACCGTAGCCCTGAACCGGTGATTCTTTTGAAAGAATGTTCCTTGTCAAGAAAAGGGCGGCTCTTCGAGCCGCCCCTCTGCGACATAAGCTACGAGGAACTATCGCACCGCGTAAGTGACCCCTTGTCTTGACCCTTCGTAATCAGGCAGCTCGAACGTATGGTACCGCTTGTCCAGACAGCGCTTCAGCTCCTGGCTATATCGGCTGTTCGGATTCTGGTCGTCTCCATAGGCGAGTGCTTCGGTGGGGCATTCGTACTCGCGCATCGGCTGCAGCCCCTCCACCTGTCGCTCCGCGCACCAGGTGCATGATTTCTGATATATCGGCTGCCACGACATACGGAGATCAGGATAGATCCCCTGAGGACGATCGATGCCGGCACCGGAGCCGTTCGTGCGCACGGTCACTCGATACTCCTCGTCGGACAGATCATGATATGTCTTGCAAGACATATCGCAGGTCCAGCATCCTATGGACTACTTGATCATGATGGACCTGCTGTCTAAGGCTATAGCGCACAGATTGGAGCTCGCCTGCTCTATAACGCCCCTCCAATACCGCATTCTGCTGCGCATCCTGGCGGATAAGACACTTCGAGCCAAGGACTTGGCGCAAATCTTGAGAGTGAGCGCTCCCACTGCCTCTGTGGCCATATCAAAACTCGCTGACAGGAAGCTCATTGTACGGAGGGGCAGTGCCGACGACATGAGATCGATCAAGCTCGAGGTCTCCACACATGGGCAGAAACCTCGTGAAGTACGCCGATTCCGCGGTCTACGATGTCATATCTAACTACCTCAGCTCTCTAACGCAGGAGCAGATTGAAGGCGCGCTGAGAGGCGCCATATCGGCAATCGAGCTCCATTCCCCCACGCGCGAAGAACACGGAAAGCTGCGTCTCGACACGGCCTTGGTCGATACCATCTTCACATCCAAATTACTCACATCCCGCGCATTGGGAGAGCACGGAATCGTCACTGTGGACTTCCGCGTCCTCCTTGCTCTTCGCATCATGGGGGTCTCCTCCTCAAGCACCGAGATATCCAGCTTCCTATTTCTTAACTCATGCGATCTGACGTCTAACTTCAAGAATCTAGAGGCGATGGGGCTTGTTCTGAGAAAGCGCTCGACACACGACAGAAGGGTGAGAGTGATCGAGATGACTGATGATGGGTGTGCGAGGACTGCTGAACTTCTCCCGATAGTATTCGATGCTCTCCATGAGACCTGCAGGAGCAATGACGCTTTGATCAACGCTCAGATCTCTGCTGCACGAGATATGGTCGCCAGGAAGAGGCAACAAGACTTGATATAGCATAAGAATCGGCTTATACCGTAGAGAGCCACTGCTGGAGCAGGTGATTTTCCTGTATATCCGCCATCAAATTGGCTCACGTTGCAACTGCTCGCTCTTTAAGAAGGCGAAGGTCCTAGATCTTGGACTCGTCGGGGAGCGCCGCATCTCCCAGGGTGTCCAGAACATAGTCCATATCGTGCAGTACCTCAGCGAAGCTCTGCTTCCTGTAGTCAATGAACTCATCAACGCTCAAGGCCGCCATGCGCTCCGCGCTGCTCCCATTGCCCGAAGTGGCAACGTAGAGCCCCAGGTCCTTGGCGGCCGACGTTGCCACGCTGAGGGACGACGTGGTGGGCATCGACGGCAACCTTACGAGCGCGGCGTCGACCGAGCGCGCGAACGAGACCGCTGCAGAGGCGATCGACGACCTGGACGAGCTCGCGGACCTTGACTTCTAGGCTGCTGCCTGCAAAAGGAAACCTGACTCACTTTGGTGGATGCTTAGCCCATCGAGGGCATCCATGAACGCTCTTTAGCATGCTCGCCGGATTCGTCTTCCACACATAGCCGCAAATCTCACATCTATGCAGCAGCTTCGTACTGCGAGTCTTGTATGTTTCCAGGCAGGTAATGTGAGGTTTCGTCCTCTCCAGCTCAGCTTTGTACTCAGCGTCCTGCTTCGCCTGCCGGTCCCTCTTTCTGCACTCAGAGCATCCGCAAAGATTCTTGCGTATGAGAGTTCTGGCAACAGGCTCCCATTCGTTGCCGCATCTGAGACATTTGGCCTTCACGCGAGCATGAAGGCCTCTGTAAGTTGAAATGTCTATCTCGATCGTTGGGTCTATAGACATCAGGCTCTCAACGAATGCATCGGACGTCAACCGCTGCGACTCGCCAATGGCCTCTCTTGCGCAATCCCAGCACCCGTCCCCCGCGAGAAGAGCTGATGGAACTGCATCCCATTCGCGGCCACATACCGTGCATTTGCACTTGATCCTACGGTTGGAATTGACATACTTCCCAAGAATCTCAATTGTTGGGTTGACTTCAAGCATTCTGGCAACAAAGCCTTCATGCGTCAGCGATTTTGAGCGCTCGTATGCCACGGTCTCGATTTTCGCGATTTCGTATGCGCTGTACTCATGCTGAAGTCCCAGTGATTCCAATAGTCTTGTCACAACCGACCAGAGATACGCATGATCGTCTTTGTTGAAGTCTCCCTGGAAGGTAATGCAGTCATTAGCAAACGGTGGCGTTTCTTCGTCAGGGAATTTGTCGTAAATGATTATTAGTCTTATTCCGGCAGCCTTGCAAAGCTCCACCTTCTGCTTGTCCTTCCAGACTCTCTTCTCGTGAAGCGCCCATGAACCCGGCTCAATAGCCGTCTTTAGTGACGGAATGAAAATGTCCAGTTCTTCTCCGATTGCGCTCTTGTCTCTATGAAGGACCATCCCATCCTCCAATACGAGGCGTAAGGCGCCTAATAAAACCTGCTCCATGAACGATGTGCCGGACTTTGCGCATCTTGGGCAACCATGACCTTGTAGCACGGAATACGGCATGGCATTCCATTCATGGCCGCATCTAACACATCTAAAGGATGCCTTTACATGGGATCCTGGGTAGTCGCCGGCAAGCTCTATCTCCGGGTGCACGCTCGACAACGCATCGGCATATGTTTCGGTTGTATATGACTGATTTGCTTTACCGGCCTTAACCGCTGCGCAATGCGGGCAACCCCTCGGCTTCTTGCACACAAGCGTGTAAGGCCTAGCAAGCCACTCGTGACCGCACTTGCGACATCGGTGAAGTATCTTGTCGGTCGCGCCAGCATAGACCCCAAGACACTCAATCCCGGGATTCCTCTCACTTAATTCCTGGATGTATGTCTCATGCGTTTTAGTCATGCCCTCATTATTCCATAACTAAATGACACGAATGCATCGCAGCCGCTTACCATCCTTTTGTCCTAGACACAGAGTACATCGGCTCTCCGTTTGCGTCGTTGGCGGATGCTCTTTCCGGCAACGACGACGAAGGGGGCGGCATGCTCGACGGATACGGACTTCACACGATCATATGGGATTCGGCCGACGAACGGCTGGGCGACTTCCTGGTCGCCTCGCCGGCGGACGCCATGGGGCGCGGCCTGGAGCTGCACGTGAGGTAGGGCGGCGCGGCAGACCTGACGGGCGCCGAGGTCTACTTCATCTGGCAGCACAAGATGACCGGCAGGCGCGGGTGCGAGCCCATAGAGGAGATCGACGAGTCGCTGGGCCAGTACGTCGTGTGCTGCCCGGCGGCGATGCAGGAGTCCGAGGGCGTGGTCGAGGCGCAGTTCATGGTGATCTGGGAAGACAAGTTCTTCAGCACGCGTGCGTTCACAATCCGCGTGGAGCCCGTCATCATCGTCGGCACCGAGAGCGAGGACGGCTTCACCCTGTTGTGGAGACCATCAAGCGCTACGAGGGCGCCATCGAAATCACCACGGCCGCGGGAACAACGCCAGACTTGTCTGCCTATGCGACCAAGCAGTATGCGGACGACGCCATCGCGGCGCTTGCGAACCTCGAAGAGGAGGAGTTCTAATGGCAGTCGGAACCGTATCGACCTCGATTCTCACCGACATCGCCTCCGCCATTCGCGGGCAGAACGGGCTCTCCACGCTCTACCAGCCCGGCGACATGGCGGCTGCCATCCTGGCGCTCGTGTGGGACGTGGGTTTCAAGATCCGCGCGCTGCTCCTGGACGACGGCACCCTGGAGATCAACTACTACGAACGGCGAACGTCGGTCATCGACGGGCGCATCGTGCGGGTCTTCGAGATCGACCCGGCGGGCTACTCAAGCGCGAGCGCACGATCCTACGACTCCATCAAGCTGCTGGTTGGGAAGGTCTACATTGACAGCATCATCGCTGGGCTGGGAATCCAGAACTGCAACTACTGGTTCAACGCGTTTGCGAACTGCACGGAGATACGCGGGTTCGAGAACCTTTCCGGCATGACGAGCGCCAACCAGATGTTCTCCAGCTGCGGGAGCCCGGAGACCATCTACGCCACGAGCTTCAGCAACTCAGGGCTCTCGGGCTCGCTCATGTTCAACAGCTGCAACCGCCTGGTGGGCGGGACGGACGGCTTCGTGCCCTCTACGACGAGCGGAGCGAGCGTGTGCAAGCTCGGCGCGGGCGGCGTGCTGACCGATCCCAGCGACGACCGGCGCACGTTTTTCTGGGCGTACTTCTACGCAGACGGCGAGGGCGTGCTCACGGCGAGCTCAACGCCGGACTCGACGCGCGAGCTCGTGACATCGAACAGGATCTGCGCCATCGGCAAGTACGTGGGGCTGGGCTTCACGCCCTGGGACGGCGTCACCGGGCCGACGCACCGCCAGCACCTCACCAGCGCGACTTTCGCTGCGGACATGGCCACATACTCGTACCTGAACCTGAACTACCTGTTCTACTCGTGCACGAATCTGGCCAGAGTGAGCGGGCTGGGCAGCCTCTCCGGCGTGCGCTCGATGCGCTACACGTTCAGCTCCTGCGCGTTCACGACCATAGACTTCCGGGGCTTCGACCCATCGACGCTCACGGACCTGTTCTACACGTTCTCGGGGTGCAACAAGCTCACCACGATCTACGCGAACTCGACCTGGGCGCTTCCCTCGAGCGGCATCACGGGCTCGCAATGCTTCTACTCGTGCTCCACGTCGCTGGTGGGTGGCAACGGCACCGTGTGGGCCAGCAACAAGACGGCGTACACGTATTTCAGAATAGATGCTGCAGCCACGCCGGGGTATGTCACCGCAGCTTAATGGTTCAAAGAGTTAGAGAATCTCTGATGCATCATTAACTATATCGACATCGGTGCGATCGACGATCTTGCTCACCGCCCAGCTCCACTGTCTCTTCTTCTTGTTCCAGGATTTCACCGCTATGCCTTTAACGGTGTCGCCATCCCTGAGGTCGCAATCAGCAACCAGCTTTGGCGGTATAAAGAACTCGTCGGAGACAAAACCGAAGCCGCCACGCACAATCCTGACTGCGCCCTCGATCTCTTTGCAGCCCTCCCCTGGGGACGGGAGAACGACCTCTAGGATTCTTGGTTCTTGCGTCCACCCTCCGTCATTCGACCCCTTCTTCTTTCTGAATGAGGCGGCGGTCTGCCCTTTGACCCTGGCAAGCGTGGTCAGGGCATGCTCTTTCACGAGCCGCTCGGGAATCCACACGTCGTCTGAACTGGTATGGACGAAGCCGTACGATTTGACAGCCTCGAAAACACCTTCGAAGCTCCTTACGAACACGCCCTCCATCCTCTTGTTGTCCGATGGGGCGGCATTGCCGTATATGCGCAATCCGTTCTTGTCGAGCGATGCGGTGTAGACCCTGCCAGGCTCGTAGTTCTTCGAAAGATTGGCATCGTGCAGGCACAGCCTTTCCGCCCTGTCCAGGGTGTAGATTGGCGACGGGAAGGTGTCTATGCCTGCAAGCCCCTTTTCCGGCGCCGTCCATTCGAGGTAGAAATCCACCTTCGGAACGTATGCCTCTAGGGTGGCTTCCGCGTCGGCGCCGAGGGCACGGTACTTCGGCATATTATCTTCGCTTGGCTCGGAGCTCGAATACCATGATTCTTGCTGCGCCCTCTGGACCACCGGCGATGCCGACCAGCCGTTCTCATACCTGCACGTGGAGACCGTCTCGGCCTCGAGCCTCGCGGCGGCATAGTCCCCCATCTGGGCAAACAGGCCGATGGCTGCCTCGTGGTACGACAGGGCGTACTTCGGGTCTTTCGATAGCTGCAAGGCGCGGAATATGCAGGCGGCGTATAGCTCGGGCCGCTCCGGCAGGAACGTCTCGCCATATGTCGCCCATGCGTACGCTTCTTTCGACTTTCGCAGCACGAAGGGAGCCAAGACGTCGCGTGCCTCGGCGTTCCTCCTCATTGCGATGAGCAGCTTTCCCAGCTTGTATTCGAGCCACTTCCAGCGGGCGCACTCCCGCCTTGAGATCAAGGGTTTTATAGCAAGGACGGCGTCTTCCTGTGCTGCCGTCGGGAATATTGGGTTTCCCTCACGGTTCTTTTTTACCATGCAGTCGAGGTAGCCGTTCACCATCGACTCGGCGAGGCCGGGTATCTTCCTGCCTTGATATTCCTCGTCGAGATAGTCCTCGCGCGTAAATGAGCTGAATCCATACCATCTGATGGCGTCGACCAGGTAGAGCGGCGCCTCGTCGAAGCCCTTCAGGAACGCCTTCATAAGGATGCCGTTGCGAAACCTGGCGTCAATGGCGCTCAGGTCGACCGTGGCCTCGAACACCTTCCGGAGGTCTTCGACTCTCTTCCTTTTGACGAGGTCCCACGACACTGAGCCGACCAACTTGACGAGGCTCTCATAGAACATGTCATTCTCGCGGGGGTCGAAACCGTATCGGGCGATGACCCTGAGGCTTTGCGCATATGCCTCGCCGTTCCTGAAATAATGGCTGCCGCTGGCCTTGTATCTCTTAAGGCAATCGTAGAGCACCCACGTCAGCTCGCCGGCAATGTACTTGTTCCCAGGCTCGGACCGGTATGCCTCGACAGCGAGGCGATAGGCACCCTGGAGGTCTCCGCTCTTCCTCATCGCGTGTATCTGCTGTGATGCGTATGCCAAGATCTCACTCCAAAATGGGCTACTCGTTGTCCAGGCGGTAGTAGGCTTTGATCATGCCGACCGCCTCCCAATACGCAGGCTCCTGGCCGCCCAACAGCTTGAAGCTGCTAATCGCGCCGCTCTTCTTGTGGTCCACGCGCACCGTGAATGACTCGCCGCCCGCCTCGAGGTGCAGCACGTCGCGGTATGCCGACGAGGATTCAACCTGTACTGTATGGCCGGGCAGAACCTTCTCCTGGATGAACGAATAGAGCCAGTCGATGCCGCTGCCCGCGTTTGTCTCGTCCCGTGATGCGGCCTGCTCCACCGACGTCCGGAAATCCGAGAAGAGGTCCTTGTCGCCCGTCGCGAGCCTTGGTGGCTTGACCTTTGCGTCGCCGCTGTAGTCGAAGATCACCTTCGCGACCGACCCGTCGCGCTCGATCTCGAAGATCTCCTGGTAGTTTGCGGACTTGCTTGAGGCCACGCTCGCGCCTGGGGGCAGCGAAGCCTGTACGAGCTTGTCAATGTCGGAAGACACGTTCTCCCGCGTCGAGGCGAGGATGGAGGGCCTCTTTCGCGACGCCACTGGGCCGTCCTTCGCCTTACCGAAGTCGGTCTTTTCGAACGGGGATATCGGGACCCAGCGGACAAGGTTGACGCGCTCCCGAGCCCTGCTTATGCCCGTGTACAAAAACCTCAGGTAGCCCTCGTTGGTCCTGCCCCCGTCCGTCCTCGGGGAGAACGTGACCTCGTTGAACGTGTAGGACATCGACTTGTGGACGGTCATGCACCACCCATATCTTATCCTGGCGGCGTTCACCCATTTCGAATACTCCGTATCGCCTGACAGCAGCGATCTTTGCATCTCGGCGCGATACTGCCTCTCGTATTTGGTGAGGAAGCGGGCGTCGTCTTTGTCCATGGGCCTACCGTTCTTGTTCAGCTGGTAGTCGCCCTTGTCCATCATCTCCGCGTACTGGGGGCTGCTCTCGAAGGGGCGCTCTGACGCCGCCGCGTCCATCAGCGCCTTGAGGTGTATCTGCAGCGCTGCCTCTTGCCGGAAGTCGAGCTTAGGATCATCTGATTCTAGAAGTTCCTCGATGTAGTAGATCTCGTACTCTTCGCCCAGCTTCGAGGACTCAAGCCTCACGGTAGCGGGGACTAGCGTCAGTACAACCGGCGAATCCGAGTGGGAGACGCGCTCCGACAGCACGATCCGCGAGTTAGACGGCCCGCCTAAGCTCGTTATGGTCGCGAATTCGCCCGTGTTTATCCTACGCGGCTCCTGGTCCCCGAATTGGGGAACGAGGCCCTGGTCGGCCCTCGTGGAGTCGCATGGTGAAGCCGTGATCTGGTTGTCGAAGATGACGACGTCTCCAACCGAGCATCTGCTGCCGCTGCCTGCGATCCTCCGCTTTATGTATCCGTTCAGGCCATGCGCCTGGCCATTGGTGTACGAAAGCACTTTGTGCCTGCGCCAGTTTTCCGACGCGTCCCTCAGGAGCTGCGCCTCTTCTAGCGGCTCGCAGATGCGGATCTGCTCGTTCGGCTCCAGAACCAGGTTCGTCATCCTGCCCGTCCGTATCGCATCCGCGATATCGAGGCATATCGTTTGGATGCCGTTGGGGTTCGCGGTGTCTGGGAGCTCAATCTCCTCAGTGGCTATGCTGCCACGATACCAGTCTGGATTCAGGCAGGAATCGGACCACGAGCCGAAGCTGAGCTCATACTTGTCGCCCACAAAGACGACTTTGTTGCCGCTGTCCTTGTCTATCCCAAGGTGGCTCAAGAGGTCGCTGAGCAGCCTGTCCGACCCGAACTTGAGCATCTCGTCTTCCCTGAGCGTGTCGGTTACCATCTGCGCCTCGCACACGATGAAGACGCTCTTCCCATCTTCCTCGGGGACCTCCGCCAGGTCCCCAAACGGGCTCTCGTTCGCGAGGTCAGCCAGCGGTATGAGCTGGGCTCCGTTTTCCTCGACCTTCGTCGCGGAGAAGTCGAAGAGGGCGGAATAGAGACTCTCGACCTCGTCGACTGAAGAAAGAAGGTTGGCAATCACCCTGTTCGACAGGCCAAATACGCGCGCAGATGAGAAGCCGGTCTCCAACGCCATGCTTCTGACGAGCGGCACAAGCGAGGTTTTTCCCGAGCCCGTCGTTCCGCTGACGATAAGCACGGGAGCATCGCCGTTGAAGAACTCTCTCAGGCGGTCTTCGTAAGGCGTTGCGAAATCTGCCTCGACTGGCTTGGCCGCCCCTTGCGCCATCGTATCTTCCGTAGCGCGCTCGAACCTCGAAATCCCGAGCGATTCGGGCGTGACATTGAGATCGTAGTCTGTTGATTGGAAGACCTTCTTGTTGAAGTAGTCAATGAATTTAGGCTCCAGCAGGCCGGCGTCGTCGCGGCCGGCGCAGACGATATCGAACAGCTTTTCCAGGAACGTGTCCACGTCGGCGATATGGAAGTAGGGACGGTATCTTCCCGGAATGGAGCCCTGCACCTCAACGGGTTGCTGGAAGCAAACCAGCGTTGAGATGTGGTGTGGGTCGAATGTGCTGAGGTTCCTGCAAGTCAGCTCAATGATCTTCATCAACCTGTCGCGCTGCAAGCCAGTCTGGTAGAAGGGATTCGGGCTGCTTCCGCCTTTCACCTGCAGGCCGCTGTCCATCATCCATGAGCCCCTGCGGAACTCGCCCTCATCGGGGAGCAAAAGTCGTCCACTGTAGTCTTTGAAATCAATGATGGTCAGCGTCTTCGACGTTATGAGCAGCGCGTCGATTTGCAGCCTGTCGTTCACCAGGCAGGTCGGCATACCGAGAAGGCAGGCGTGGATCCCCTTCTTGTCGAAATAGGCTTTTACGGATTTGGCGAAATACCTAAAGAACTCGTTCTCGTGGGCCTTGTCGGCCTGTCCGTACTTCACTGCTACGCCATCGTCGAACATAAAGGACTCCTGTGCTTGCACCCTGTTCATACAGGTCGAAATTACCATGCATTCTCTCATTATCCTAGAAAACTCATAACACAACGAAAAAAATTCGCTACCGTTGCTAAAGCCCAAGCTCAGCGAAAGCCGGATGAATTTGTGACGCCATTAGACACTGCCTCCCGAGGACGGACAACAAGATCTCAGGAGGCAGTTCTTTATGGAGTCAATCATCGTCGCATGCATCACGGAGGTGGTGGCCCTCGTCGGGGCGATCCTCTCCAACTCGAAGAGCAGGGCCGTCATGGAGGTCAGGCTGGACGCCCTCACGGCCAAGGTCGAGAAGCACAACCAGGTCCTTGAGCGCACCTACCGGCTCGAGCAGGACATGGCTGTCGCGAAGCACGACATCGAGGAGATCAAGGGGAAGGTGGCATGAGATGAGCGAGTTTTTGGCGAGCAACGACTGGAAGTGGCGCCTGGCGCGGACCATCGTGCAGGGGGTGTTGGGCGTATTCATCGCCAACATCAACCTGATCCTGGGTTACGCGATTCTGGCCCCGACGCTGCGGGCTCTGGTCGTGGCGTTCGTGATGGCAATCCTTACGCCAATCATGGCGGCGATCGGCGTCGACGGCGACAAGCCTGAGATCCCGAGGGGTGAGGCCCGTGGGGATTAACGGCATCGACGTCTCCAGCTGGCAGGACGACCTGGTTGTCTCGGCCATGGGCACCTGCGACTTCGTCATCGTGAAGGCGAACGGCGGGGCGGGCTACACGAACGAGTGCTTTCGCCGACACGCGGACCAGACCCTGGTGGTCGGCAAGCTGCTGGGCTGCTATCACTACGCCCGCGACCAGAGCTACGAGGGCTATGCAGAAGCCGAGGCGGACCACTTCATCGACGCGTCCAGGCCCTACGTCGGCAAGGCGATCCCGTTCCTGGACTGGGAGGCGGACGCCTTGAACCTGGGGCCTTCCTGGGCCAAGAAGTGGTTCGACCGCGTGAAAGCCAAGACCGGCGTGACGCCGGGCATCTACGCGAGCAAGAGCGTGTGCTTCGCGTACGACTGGTCGAGCGTGGACAAGACGTACCCGCTTTGGGTCGCTCAGTACTTGAACTACGAGGAGACGGGTTTCCTTTCCGAGCCCTGGACCGACGGCTGGGACTTCGGTGCTTGGGGATCACCGCTGATCTTCCAGTACTCAGGGACCGGGCGCATACCCGGCTACGGCGGGCACTTGGACCTCGACCTCTTCTACGGCACCAAGGACGACTGGCGGAGGCTCTGCGTGGTTGTCGGCGCCTCCGCTGGCGCGAAGGAGGCGGATACCGTGAGCATATCCAGGGCCAACGTGGCCGCGCAGATCATGGAGCACCTCTGCACCTGCCCGCTTCACGGGTACTCGCAGCCCTGTCGGCACGGGACATCGGGCCATTGGAGCGTGCAGACCGACGCCGGCACCGTCAAGGTGACCAAGGGCGACCGCGACTGTTCATCTGCGGTGTGCGAGGCCTGGGAGCTCGCACTCGCGGGCTCGGCCTACGACGGCCTAATCACGCGCTACGACTGAACCGGCGGCATGCGCGAGATGTTCGTGGGCTCGGGCCTCTTCTCGTGGAAGCCGATGTCGTTCAACGCTTCTCACGGCGACATCTACCCCGACGAGGAGAACCACACGGCCATGTGCATCCGCAACGACGGCACGGCCGACCTGCTTGGCGAGTTCTCCATCAGCGAGACCGGCGGCATCGACGGCGAGCTGGGCGACCAGGCCGGGCGCGAGAGCTGGATCCACGACTACTACAGCGGGCACTGGGACGGAATACTCCACTACAACGGCAAGGCCGATACAGGCGGCGCTTCGGCCCCTACCGGCTCTGGTGCGCCCTCCGGCGACGTGTCAGAGCTTGCGGCGAGGGTCATCGCCGGGGAGTTCGGAAACGGCGAGGAGCACAAGCGTCGCCTTGGCTCGTATTACTCGGTCGTACAGCGGCGCGTGAACGAGATGCCGCCATGAGGACGAGGCTGCGGTGGCTCGGCGAGCAGGTGGGCTGGTTCCTCGGGATCCTTGGTTGCATGCTCCTGCTGATCGTGCTGCTGCCGCTGGTACCGCTTTTCGAGACGTACGACGACATCCGGAGGGCGTACGAGGACAGGTAAAGCGGAAGGCCGCCTATCAACGCGATAGGCGGCCTTCCTTCTTGCTATGCAGGCTCGGACTAGCTCAGCGGCTCGAGCTCGCGGTACAGCGGGTCTCCGTCGTCCACGAGGACATCCCACCACCACTCCGAGCTCTCGACGCCGGAGGCGCAGAGCATGTCCAGGAGCTTGGCGCGGGCGTCCGGGGGCAGTTGCTCGAAGTCCTCGCACATGGCGTCGAGCACCGCCTTGCTCGTGGACATCATGTCGTTGCAGATCTCCTTCTTCTCGTCGAGTGTATAGCTCTCAGGCGAGTAGATGCAGAGGTCCGCTCGGAAGTAAAACGATGCCGTCGGCCTGGGTGAGTTCGGTCATCTTCGCTTCGTTCATCTTCTTATCTCCTTCCTCGTGCCCCGGACACTCTGGATACGGTCCTGGGGCGCTACAAATTTCGCTACAAATAATTCGGAAAGGAGCGTTTTCTAGTGAAGCAAAGTGGTGTGTCAATTTCTCGGACACACCACTTCTGACCTGCTGATACGTTGTATTTCGGGGCGGAGTGCGGAAAAGTATTTTGCCTATCCTTTTATTCCCACTCGATTGTTAGAAACTATCTCCAGTTTGTTCCAGTTTGCCCCATTTGCATCCGGTCTCAAAAATTGCCGCGAATCCATGGGGTCAAATCTGGGTCACGGATTTCGGGGCGGGACAGGGTAGTTTCGTAGGTCACGGTGGGTCATGGAACTCTTTTCCTCGCTGCTAGTAGCCTGTACGGATAAAGCTTAGGCCTCGGCAATTCAAAAGGGCAGGGGTGCGTTCTCTCAATCTTTTTGGCTCTTCGGTGGTTTCTGTGGGAGAGATTCCGGCATAGGCCCAGCTCAGCGGGC
>OIXV01001008.1_pt1 | contig 26171 bp, 25 predicted proteins | sample 1587771 | NCBI WGS metagenome assembly OIXV01 (sample SAMEA3888893, study PRJEB22519) | human gut metagenome | biome: human gut; feature: human-associated habitat; material: faeces | place: Denmark | collected 2010
GGGATTGCGCTCCGCGGCAGCGCACGCGCCGCAGGCGCGCACGTTTGCGGAGCGAGAAGTGTTTTTTCTGACGCGCATGTCGTCAGAAAAAACGATTAAAATCATTTCTCGCCTGCGGGCGCGAAAGTCTGCGACGCTTGTAATATTTGCGGGCGGCAAAGTCTGCGACGCGTTTGACGTGATCTGTGGGAGTTACTTCTTTGCGGACTTTGGTGCGGGGGAGAGCTCGTTTAAGAGGGTGAAGCCTAAGATGAGGGCGCCGCCGATGACTTGGGTGACGGTCATGCTTTCACCGAGCAGGGTGACGGAGACGAGGACGGCGACGAGAGGGTCGATGTAGCTTAAGATCGCGGCCTCCTGTCCGGGCAGCTCCTTGAGCGATGAGAAGTACATACAGTACGTGACGCCCGTGTGGACAAGGCCGACGATGAGAAGGTTCACCCAGCCGATAGTGTTCAGCGAGCCGAGCGTGATGCCGCTCGTCGAGAGCACATAGGGGATGAGCACGACGATGGCGGACAAAAACTGCAAAAATGTGCGGTGGATGCCGTCGACCTGATGGATGGACTTGTTGAGCAGGATGACAGTCGCGTAAAATACCGCCGCGCCGAGACCGAAGAGGATGCCCTTGAGATCATTCGCCCCGCGCGTGCCGCCGAGGCCGGTGATGAGCACAAGGCCGAGTGTGGACATCACAAAGCAGAGAAATTTCTTTCCTGTCAGCTTTTCATGGAAGAGGATGGGGCAGACGAGCGTGACGATGACGGGCGCGAAGTAATAGCTCAGTGTGGCGACGGAAACGCTCGTATAGCGGTAGGCCTCGAACAGTAAGATCCAGTTCACGCCCATCGCCGCGCCGGAGAGGAGCAGCAGCGGCACCTCTTTTTTGATGTGCGCGAAGGGGATATTCTGCTTGCTGATCAGTAAGTATACGCCGATGAGCAGCGCGGCAAGCACCGCGCGGTACAGGGCGAGCTCACCGGATGAGACGGGGATATTGCGCACAAAAAGCCCCAGTGTGCCGAAGACGGTCATCGAGACGATGAGCATCCAGCGTGGGTCAAGTTTTTTCATCATAATACCTCGCGATCGGACAGAATATGCAGACGGTAGATGCCGTCCATCATAGCACGCGCAATGTGCGACGTCAATTCCTGCCGGAGAAAAAGGTGCATAAAAAACCGCCCGAAAGATAGCATCTTTCGGGCGGCCCACAGGGGAGAGAGGGAGGGTATCATCGTGTCATCATGCGCAGCAGCGCAAGAAACTCGGCAAAGCCGAGGGCGGCGGCAAGCGCCACGCCGCGAAGGCCGATCTTCTTCACATGCAGCGGTGTGATATACAGCACGCCGAGCAGAAACGCGCCAAGCGCATAAAAGAGCGCGCAGCTATGGCCGGAATAGAGCGCAAGCAGATAAAAAAGCGGCATCGCGAATGCCGATGCCGTGACCGGCACGCCGAGGTAGTAGGCGCGGTTTTCATTCGTCTTGTCCTGCCGCTCCTCCTCACTCACGTTGAAGTAGGCGAGGCGAATGAGCGCGCAGAGTGCGAAGAACGACATCGTCGCGAGGAACCACAGGGCATCGCAGCCCGTCGACCAGCCGATGGCGGCGGGCAGCACACCAAAGCAGACGAGGTCGTTGAGCGAATCGATCTGGATGCCGAAGCGCTTTTCCTGCTCGGTGCGGTCCTTTTTCGTGCGGGCGATGCGTCCGTCGAACGCATCGAGAAGCCCTGTGAGCATCAGACACAGCATGGCCGCGAGCGGCTTTGCCTGCGCGGCGGCATAGATGCCGCCAAGGCCCAGCAGCAGCGCAAGATAGGTCGCGACAACGGTATAGTCGTAAACTCCGATCATAAGAAACATCCCATCGTGGTTGGATGAGATGATGATATCATACCGCGGCGGGAAAGCACAGTTAAGAGCTTGCCAAGGTTATACGCCGCGCCGTGCGCGCTCGATGACGCGCGCAAAGCGCGCCTCGTCGTAGATGACCGGCACAGGATAGACGGGGTTCGCCTCCTGAGCGGCCCATCGGGCCATGAGGGGGATATCCTCATCGCGGATGCAGTCGAACCGGTCGGGGATATTCATGTGGGCGTTCATTGCGCGGATCTCGGCGATGAACGCCTTGGCGCGCGTCGCTTCCGTGTCGCCCTTGAGACCAAGGAGCCTGGCAAGGTGCGCAAGGCGGGGATAGGCCGCCGCACCGTAATCCTCGAGCACGAGTGGCAGGAGCACAGCGTTCGCAAGGCCGTGCGGTACGCCGTAGAGGCCGCCGAGCGTGTGGGCGATGGCGTGCACGTTGCCGACGCTCGCGCGCGTAAAGGCCGCGCCCGCGTCGAACGACGCCTGCAGCATCGCCGCGCGGTCGTCAAGGGATGCACCGTCGCGGTACGCGCGCTCCAGGTGCGCAAAAATGGCCACGACCGCGCTTTCCGCGAGCGCGCGGGTCATGCCGGTGTTGTAGAAGCGGCTCAAATACGCCTCCACCGCGTGCGTCAGCGCGTCCATGCCGGTCTCCGCCGTGATGCGCGGGGGAAGGCCAGTGGACAGTGTGGGGTCTAAGATCGCGTAGCGCGGGATGAGGCAGAGGTCGGAGATGGCATACTTGTGGTGTCCGTCCGTCACCACGGCGGCGATGGTCGTCTCCGACCCGGTCCCTGCCGTGGTCGGAACGGCGATGAGCGGCGGCACGCGGCGGCGGACCTTCAGCAGCCCGCCGAGCTGGGGGACGGTCTTCTCAGGGCGCGCAAGGCGCGCCGCGGCGGCCTTGGCCGCGTCCATCGGCGAACCGCCGCCGATGACGAGGAAGCAGTCGCACCGGTCGAGCCGATACTGCGAGGCGATCCTTTCTACCGTCTCGACCGACGGGTCCGTCTCGACAGCGGAGAAGATGGAGAGCAGGATATCCTGCTCGTCGAGTGTTTCCTGCAAGGCGCGGAAGTGCTCGTCCGCGCACTGGCGGCGGCTCGCGACGACGAACGGGCGGCGCAGCCCGTTTTCCCGCAAAATGTCCGCCGCACGAAGAAGGCTGCCGGGGCCCGCGTATACCTTCGGCCTGCGCCAGGGCAGAAAATGCGCGCCGACGGCAAAGCAGCACTGGAACGCGCGGCAGAAAAAAGTGTTCATAGGGGTTCTCCTCTTCTGAAAAATACAAGATCAGTATACCACGGAAAAACGCACAAAAAAGGGCGGGACCTTCGTTCCGCCCTTCTGTATGCTCTTTTTACGGCTTATTCCTCGTCATCCTCGGTCTCGATGAGGCCGTAGCCGCCGTTGTTGCGGCGGTAAACGACGCAGATCGCGTCAGCAAGATCGGTGTTGCGGAAGACGAAGAAGCTGTGGCCCAGCAGGTTCATCTGCAAAATGGCCTCCTCGGCGCTCATGGGCTTGACGGTGAAGCGCTTGGTGCGCACGATGTCGAACTCGCTCTCCTCGTGCGTCTCGAATTCCTCGGGAAACTCCGGCAGCACGGCCTCGGCACGCAGGTTCTTGGCAAGGCGGGTCTTGTTCTTGCGGATCTTGCGCTCGATCTGGGCCGTGGCCTCGTCGATCGCGCCGCGCATATCGCCGTCCGGGTCCTCACACACCGCACGGAACAGCGTACCATTGGCGCCGCGGAGCATGATCTCGGCGACACAGCGGTTCTTCTTCTCAACAGAGAAGGTGACAGAAGCCTCGGGCTCCTCCTTGAAAAACTTCTCGAGCTTGCCGACCTTTTTCTCGGCATAGGCCTTGACGGAATCGTTCAGGGAGATCTTTTTGCAGGTGTAGGTGAATTTCATGATGTTGGCTCCTTTCGTTGGTGAGGAAGAGAAAGCGGGCGCCGGGGAGCGCTGCTGTTCTCTTTTCTGCATTATAGCACGTATGGTCGGGAATATCAAATGAACGATGTGTAAAAATGGATTTTTTGTGCAAAAAGGCAAAAGTGTACGGCCGCGACCCATCTCGACAAAAGGCGGGGAGAAGCGACAAAAGCTCCCATTGACGTTTGCGCGCGGGGCTTGTATCATAAGCATCGGAAGCTTTCCAATATCCCACCCGTTTGAGCCGCGGCCGCAGAAATGCGGCGGCGGCCCCTTTTTTGTGCGAAAAAAGCGCCCGAAGCGGGCGCTTTTGCGGCGTTGTATGCTCAGTTGCTCACATCGTAGAAGGACTTTTCACCCGGCGTCACGTAGCCGAGCTGGTCGCGCGCGAGCTCCTGCAAAAACTCAGGATCGTCGGCCTTTTCGAGGGCGGAGGAGAGTGCGTCGTTCTCCTGCTTGGCGGAGTCGAGCTCGCTTTGCAGGCTCGTCAGCTCGTTCTGCGCCTGTTCGATCTGGGTCCGCAGATGGATGAGCTGCACGCCCACGAGAACGATCAGGACCGCGATGACGAGCATCGTCAGCGCGCTCGTGCGCTTTTTCGGTTTTGCCGGTGTTTTTGCCTCTCTCGCCATGCTTTTCCCCTCCTTTTTTCCGCTTGCGGCGGCAAGAGCGCAGGGCACTGCGCTCATACGCCTTTATTATAAGCCGCTTTTTGAAAAAAAGAAAGTATCTTTTGCAAAGTTTGGCAAGTTTACCATAAACCCGTCCCGCCGCGCGCAGCGGCGCGGCCAAAAGGGCGAGCAGTGAAAAGAGCACGCCTGCCCACACATCCCACAGCGGGCGGAAGAGCCGCGCGCAGACGGAGAAGTAGAAAAGCGCGCCGAGCAGCGCCGAAACGATCATATAGAGCCGCAGCTCGCCCCCGCCCACGCGCAGGGAAAAGAGAAAGACGAGCAGCGCGAAGAGCGCGCAGTACAGCGTGTCGCAGAGCGGCGTGAGAAAGGCAAGACCGCGCCGCTTCAGGCGCACGGCGCGCAGAAGGTCGTAGGCGAGCGCGAGCGAAAAGCCGAGCAGGAGCGAGGAAGCGAACCCCTGCGCCTGCACCGTGAGCGTGAAGCCCATGCCTCAGCCCCCGAGCAGGCGCGAGAGGAAGCCGCCGCGGCTCGCGGGCGCGTCCTCAAAGGCGAGGGAGTCGATGCGCCCATCCACGTGCAGCTCGCCGCCGTCGAGACTGAGCTTGCCGATGTGGAGGTTTTCGCCCGTGACGACGAGCACGCCCTCGCTCGTGTTCATCACGATCTCGTTCTCGTCGAAGCGGTCCACATCCTCCACGCCCGAAACGCTCAAATGCTCGCGGCCGCTCAGCTCGATGCGCTGGGGAGAAGCGGGGGAAAGATCATATGTCATAGCCGAACCATCCTTTCGCTTGCGGAGCGCGAAAAAACGCGCCCTCCATACCACAATGTATGAAGGGCGCGTCCGGAATAGTACGCCTCAGTCCTGCGCGCTTATCTCGCGGTAGAGGAACGAAGCTTCGCTCTTGCCGGCATTTTCGGAAACGTCGAGCACCTCGACCGCGAGCGTGCGCTCGCCGAAGTGCACCGCGATCACGTCGCCGATCTTCACGTCGTAGGACGCGCGGGCGACCTTGCCGTTGACCGTGATGCGGCCGCCGTCGCAGGCCTCGTTGGCGACGGTGCGGCGTTTGATGAGACGCGAGACCTTGAGATACTTGTCGAGCCGCATGAAAGCTGCCTCCTTTTCAGATGGAAAGAAACGAGCGGCGGCGCAGTGCGCCGCCGCCTATTCTTAAAAAAGGCTTGTCCGCTTCGGGAGATTTACTCCGCAACAGCGTCCTTGAAGGCCTTGCCGGCCTTGAAGGTCGGGACCTTGGAAGCGGCGATGGTGATGCTCTCCTTGGTCTTGGGGTTGCGGCCAGTGCGCTCAGCACGATGCTTGGTCTCGAAAGAACCGAAGCCGACGAGCTGGACCTTTTCGTCGTTTTTCAGGGAGTCGATAATGGTGTCGAGGGCAGCGTTGATAACGACCTCAGATTCCTTCTTGGAAATGCTTGCTTTTTCTGCAACGGCAGCAATGAGTTCAGTCTTGTTCATCGTTTGATCCTCCTGATAGTTGATCCGGAATGGGGTCTTCCGGGGGTGTATGACAAAAGGCGAGCTCGCCCTTGATCATTGAGTTTGTTTGGCGGCGTTCCACAGCGCCGTGAGCTCTTCGAGCGGAACTTCGGTCATCTCGCGTCCGCGCGCGGCGACGGCTTCCTCCACCTTGCGGAAGCGGGTGATGAATTTTTCGCAGGTCTTCGTGAGCGCCGCTTCGGGGTCAACGCCGCAGAAGCGCCCGACCTTGACGGCGGCAAAGAGCACGTCGCCGAGCTCTTCTTCAAAATTCGTGCCGGTCTCGACGGCAGAGCGCAGCTCGCGCGTTTCCTCGTCGAGCTTGTCGAGCGCGCCGGAAACATCGGCGAACTCGAAGCCCGCTTTTGCGGCCTTGCTCTGCAGCTTGTCCGCCCGCCAGAGGGCTGGGAGGGAACGGGCGACGGAATCCATCGCGTCGGCGGTGGTGCGCTGGCCCTTTTCCTGCCGCTTGAGCTTGTCCCAGTTGACGAGCACCTGCTCACTGTCGTCTGCCCGCGTGCTCGAAAACACGTGCGGGTGGCGGAAGATGAGCTTGCGCACGACATGATCAGTCACGTCGTCCGTCGTGAAGCGGCCGGCTTCCTCTTCCATGTGGATGTTGAAGAGGACCTGCATCAGCATATCGCCGAGCTCCTCTTTCATCAGCTCCGGATCGTCGAGGTCAAAGGCCTCGGCGGCTTCATACGCTTCTTCAAGGAAGTTGCGGCGGTTCGACTGATGCGTTTGCTCGCGGTCCCACGGGCATCCGCCCGGCGCGCGCAGAATGCGCAGAATGTCGACAAGGTCATTATATGTGTAGATATCTTTCTCAGGATAATTTATCATACATTCCCTCTCATTGCAAGGTGTTTTGCGGAATTTCCCTGATTTTTCAGGGATTTTTAACGCACGTGGAGCACGCGGGCGAGTTTCTCGCCCTTGGGCAGCAGCGCGAGATCGTCGCGCGTGACGATGCGCAGGGCGAGGACAAGCGCGACATAGACGATGACCGCCAGCACGACCGCAAGGCCCACATTCACAAGCTGCGTCATGGTCGCGCCGCCGAGCGCGATATGGGCGGCGAAGAAGCGATACGAGAGCTTCGCGCAGAGTGCCATCACGAGCGACGCGATCAGGGGCTTTGCGAAGACCTTGAAGTAGTTCGGCTTATCCTCCATCGTGCGGTAGACGAAAAAGAGGTTGAGCGACGATACGATCACAAAGCACACGAGCGTGCCGAAGGGAGCGGCGTGGATATTGATGGACGGCACGGCGGTGAGATTGTAGTTGAAGATGATCTTGACCACGCCGCCGATGAGCATTGTGAAGACCGGCACGTGTACGCGGCCGTAGGACTGCAGGATGGAGTTTGAAATGAGCATCAGGCAGACGAACATACTTGCGATGCCGAGCACGGCTAAAAGCGAGCCGCCGAGCTCGCTGTCGTAGCGCGGGTAGCAGAGCTTCATGATGGGCTCGGCCAGCGCCCAGAGGCCAAGGCCCATGGGAAAGGCCATGAGGCCCGTGACGCGCAGCGACGAGTTGATGACGCGCGAGGTGTGCACGCGGTCGTTCCGCGCGAGGGACGCCGACACCGTCGGAATGACGGAGATGGTCAGTGCCGTCATCATCGACGACGGCAGATTGTAGAGGTTCATGCCCGAGGAGTATGTGCCGTAGAGATGGCGGGTCTCTTCGAGCGTGTAGCCCAGCGCGTTCTGGAGCTGGCCCTGCACGAGCGACGTGTCGATGAGCGTGATGATCGACACCATCGAGGCCGACAGCGTGATGGGGATGGCGATGGAGAGCAGACGCTTCAAGATCGTACCCGAGGGATCGGGCACATCCTCCGCCGCTGCGCGCGAACGGTGGCGCAGATAGTCGATGAGCATGTAGACGAGCGCGAGCACCGAGCCGACCGTCACGCCGACGATCGCCGCGGCCGCGGCGATGTAATCGGGATAGCCGAGGCTCACGACATACATCGAAAGGCCAAGGCCGATGAAGAGCTTGCTCACCGCCTCGATGATCTGCGAGACGGCGGTCGGCGTCATGCGGAAGCTGCCCTGCGCAAAGCCACGGAACGCGGCAAGGCAGCCGACGCACACAACGCCCGGGGCGAGCGCCTTGATGCCGTAGGCGGCGTTCGGGTTATTGAGAAGCGCCGCGCACCTCTCGTTGCCGAACCACATGATGACGAACGAGAGGATGCCGAGCGTCAAAAACGCGGCGAACGACACCTTGAGCACGCGCCGCGCCTGACGCTCGCGCCCGAGCGTCTTCGCCTCCGAGATCATCTTTGAGAGCGCCACGGGAAGCCCCGCGGTCGAGATGGTCAGAAGCACGGCATAGATGTTATAGGCGTTGTTGAAGTCGGCGTTGCCCGTTTCGCTCAGGATGTTCGCGAGCGGAATTTTGAAGAGCGCGCCGATGATCTTCACGATGACGACACCGACGGCCAATACCGCCGCACCGCCGAAAAAGGACTGTTTCTTTTCCGTAGCCATTAAAATTCGACCGTTTCCTTTTTGCTGAAATAAACTGTGTTACAGCCGCTCGAGGCAGCCGAGGATGAGCGAGGAGAAATGCGGGGCCGACTGCTCCGCCATCTCGTTGACCTCCTCGCCCGAGAGCGGCTGGGGGAGAACGCCCGCGGCCATGTTGGCGCAGAGCGTCACGCCGAGGATCTCATAGCCGCAGTGCGCGGCGGCGATGGCCTCCGGCACGGTGGACATGCCCACGGCGTCCGCGCCGAGCACGCGCGCGGCGCGCACCTCGGCGGGGGTTTCGAACTGCGGGCCGGGGAAGTACATGTAGACGCCCTCGCGCAGCGTGAGGTCCTGCTCCTTGGCGACTTCCTTGGCAAGCTCGCGCAGGCGGGGGGAGTAGACATTGGACATATCGGGGAAGCGCGTGCCGAATTCCTCGATATTCGGCCCCCAGAGCGGGCCAAAGTCGAAAAGCTTGATGTGATCGGAAATGAGCATCAGATCGCCCGCGGAATACTCGGTGTTCACCGCGCCCGCGGCGTTCGTCACGATCATCGTCTTTGCGCCGAGTAAGCGGATGACGCGGCAGGCGTAGGCGGCGTCCTCCATCGTGTAGCCCTCGTAGCAGTGCATGCGGCCCTGCATGACCGCCACGCGCTTGCCGCGCAGCTCGCCGAAAACGAAGCGGCCCTCGTGTCCCGGCGCGGTGGACGCGCGGAAGTGCGGGATGTCCGCATAGCTCACGCAGGTGCGCGCCTCGACGCGGTCGCCGAGAAAGCCCAGGCCGCTGCCGAGCACCAGCAGTACCTCGGGACGGAGATCGCCGAGGTGAGACGCGATCGTATCCGCGCTCTCGCAGTAATCATCATAGGTGAAGTGCGGCTTGACCGCGTCGGCGGTAAAAAAATCGGTTTTGTTCATCGTTATTCTCCTTGTTCGGCGTAAAAGCGGGCGAAGTCCATCAGGTTCGCGCGGCGCTTTTCCGGCCGGTCGATGTATTCTCGAGGATACTTTGCGTTGAACGCGCGGCGGATCTGCCCGCTGCCGACCATCTTGGTCGAGCCGCCCGCGCCGAGCGAGAGGATGGAGTGCAGCTCTTCCATGATGTAGATGTTGTAGAGTCCCGTGCCGCCGGGCTTCGTCCAGCCCACATTTTCAAAGCTGCCGGACATATACTTCTGACGGTAGAGGTAATAGGGGGCAAAACCATTCTTACGCAGCGTAGGGTCGGCATAGTCCAGCATTTCGGCGACTTCCGCCGCGCCGGGGATGCGGCTTCCTTCGAGCGTGATGCGGCTGCCTTTTTTGAGCGACAGCGTGTGCACCGTGATGTTGTCCGCGCCCATCGAGATGACCTCGTCGAGACTCCTTGCAAAGCCCTCGGGCGTGTCCTCGGGCAGGCCTGCGATGAGGTCCATGTTGACGTGCGGGAAGCCCGCGGCGCGCACCTGCTCCATCGCGCGGCGGATGTCGTCCGCCGTGTGGCGGCGGCCGATGGCCGCGAGGACGTTGTCCTCCATCGTCTGGGGGTTGATGGAAACGCGCGTGGTGTTGTGCGCGCGCAGCACGCGCAGCTTCTCTTCGTCGATCGTATCGGGACGGCCCGCCTCGATCGTCAGCTCGGCGAGACCGTTAAAGTCAAAATTCTGCTCCAATTTCGTGAGCAGGCGGTCCATCTGGTCGGCGGTCAGCGTGGTCGGCGTGCCGCCGCCCATGTAGAACGACTTGACGTTCAGCCCCAACTCGCGCACGAGCTGTCCCGCGGCGGTGATCTCGTCGAAAAGCGCCTCTAAATACGGCTCGACGAGCGAGAACGACTTTTCGACGCTCTGCGCCACAAAGCTGCAATACGCACACCGCGTCGGGCAGAACGGGATGCCGACGTAAAGAGAGATGTCGTTCGGCTCCAGCTCCGCCGCGGCGCGGATGCCGGCGTCTGCTGCCTCGATGGCGAGGCGGGCGCGCGCGGGCGTGACGCAGTAGAGCTCCTGAAGCTCCTTTTCAGCCTTCGCTTTGCCGCCTTCGCGGATGAGGGAGAGCGCGACCTTCGCGGGCCGCACGCCGGTCAGGCTCCCCCACGCGGGGGAGATGCCGAGCAGGTCCTTCGCCGCGCCGAAAAAGCTGATGCCGACGGCGTGACGGCGCTGTCCTTCTTTTTCATACTCCGTGCCGGAGAGGGGGTAGCTGTAGCTGTGGGCGGCGGACTTGCCATCAAGGCAGAGCTCGGTCGTCACCTGTACGGTCTCCTCGTCCTCGGTGAGCGTCACGCGCGCCCAATGCACGTCGCTTGCTTCGTCGACCTCTCCGTAGACGGGCTTTTCGCCGAGGAAGAGCGTTAAGAGGCTCTGCTCCAGCGCGTATTTTTCATCATGCCCAATGAGCTGTACTTTCATGTGAACTGTCCTTGATCACCGCAGTGCCTGGCGGATATAGGGGTTGTATTCCTGCTCGCGCGAGAGGATGGTCGCGCGCATATGGCCGGGGTAGACGGTGTATTCGCCCTTGATCTGGCCGAGGCGGCGCAGAGATCCGACCATTTGCTCGCCGTTGCCGCCGGGCAGGTCTGTGCGGCCCATGGAGCCTGCAAAGAGCGTGTCGCCGGAGAACATCGCGTCGCCGACGAGCAGCGTGACGCCGCCGAGCGTGTGGCCGGGCGTTGCCATCACATGGATGGTGAGCGAGCCGAGCGTGAGCGTGTCGCCCTCGCCGTAGAATTTGAGGTCGGGGATGAAGTCGGCGAGGGGATAGTGATAGATGCCCGTGGAGTGGGCGTCGGCCTCGCCAATGTAGACCTCCGCCTCGGGGATGGCTTGCTTGACGGCGGGCACGGCGAGCGTGTGGTCGCGGTGGCCGTGGGTGAGCAGGATGTATTTGAGCGTGACGCCCTCTTCCTTGATGAGGGCAAGGAGCTTGTCGGCATTGTCACCCGGGTCGATGAGCGCGGCGAGCTTCGTTTCCTCGTCGATGAGCAGGTAGCAGTTCGTCTGCAGAGAGCCGACGACGGTGGTGATGACTTTCATGTGAAAATACCCCTTTCCTTATTGCTTTTTGGGCGCGTCTAGATCGGCGGAATCGACGATCAGCGTGAACGGCCCGTCATTGAGGGACTCGACCTCCATGTGCGCGCCGAACTCGCCGGTCTCCACATGGTAGCCCTTCTCGCGGCAGATGTCCACAAATTTTTCGTACATCGGGACGGCGATCTCCGGCCGTGCCGCGCTTAAAAATTCGGGACGGCGGCCCTTGCGGCAGTTGCCGTAGAGCGTGAACTGCGAGACGACCAGAAGCTCGCCGCCGACATCGTCGAGCGAGAGGTTTATTTTGTCGTTCTCGTCTTCAAAAATGCGCAGCGAGCAGAGCTTGTCCGCCATCTTGCGGCATTTTTCTTCCGTGTCGTCGGGCGCGACGCCCAGCAGGATCAGAAAGCCCCTGCCAATCTTGCCCTTGAGGGTCCCGTCGATCGTGACGGAGGCGTGTTTTACTTTGGTCAATACTGCTCGCATGGTGATTCTCCTTTTTGTCCCCGTGGAAGGGGGGAAGATGTTGTTATCCGGCGGGACGATCTACCTTCATCACGCCGCTGATCTGGTGCAGGCGGCGCATGACGGCGGCGAGGTGCTGCGCGTCGGAAATGAAGATATTGAGATGGATGACCGCGAAACCGTCGGAGGTCGTGGTCGCGTTGATGGACGCCACGCGCGTCTGCGAGGACGAGAGCGCGGCGGAAACGTCGAGCACGAGGTCGAGGCGGTCCTTGGCGTAAATATCGAGCGCGGTCTGGTAGGATTCCTTGACATCCGTGCCCCAGCTGACCTTGATCCAGCGGCCGCGCTCCTCGGGCTTGCGGCGCTCGGGCGCGGCGTTGGGACAGTCGCAGCGGTGGACGGACACGCCGTAGCCGCGTGTGATGAAGCCGACGATCTCATCGCCGGGGACGGGCGTGCAGCACTTGGAGAATTTGACAAGGCAGTTCGAAAGTCCCTCGACCACGATGCCCTGCTCGCTCTTCGTGCGCTTGGGGATGGCCGGGCGCGTCGCGCTGGAGTTGTCGACCGGCACGGTGGCGTCGCGCTCTTCCTTGCGCTGCTTTTCAAGTTTGACGATCTCGTCGTGGATGCGGTTGACAGCCTTCTGCGCGGAGAAGCCGCCGTAGCCGATGGCGGCGTACATCTCGTCCATCGAGCCGAACGAGGTCTTTTTGAGCAGCGCTGCCTCAAGATCGGTGCCGAGCACTTCGTTCATCGGGATGCCGAGATGCTTGAGCTCGGCTTCAAACGAGATGCGGCCGTTGATGATATTCTCTTCGCGGCGCTCCTTTTTGAACCACTGGCGGATCTTGCTGCGCGCCTCGCTGGATTTGGCGATCTTCAGCCAGTCGCGGCTGGGGCCGTGCGCGCTCTTCGAGGTCAGAATTTCGACGATATCGCCGTTTTTGAGCTGATAGTCGAGCGGGGCGATGCGCCCGTTGACCTTCGCGCCCGTCATGCGGTTGCCGATGGCGGAATGGATGGAGTAGGCAAAGTCGATGGGCGTCGCACCGGCGGGAAGGTTCGTCACGTCGCCGCGCGGGGAAAAAACGAAGACCTCGTCGGCGAACATATCGACTTTGAGCGTGTGGACGAACTCCTCGGCGTCGGTGTTCTCCTGATTTTCGAGAAGACGGCGCACCCATTCGTAGTTGTGCTCGTTGGCGCTGCCGTTGATGCCCTGCTTGTATTTCCAGTGTGCTGCGACGCCGTATTCGGCGATCTCGTGCATCTCCTCGGTGCGGATCTGCACTTCGAACGGGATGCCGTCCGCGCCGATGACGGTGGTGTGGAGAGACTGGTACATATTCGGCTTGGGCGTGCCGATATAGTCCTTGAAGCGGCCGAGCACGGGCCGGTAAAGGTCGTGGATGATGCCGAGCACGTTGTAGCAGTCGGCCACGGTGTCGACGATGACGCGGAAGGCGAAGAGGTCGAGCACCTCATCCATCGTCTTGTTCTGCGCGTACATCTTGCGGTATATGCTGTAGGGGTGCTTCATGCGCCCGTAGACCTTGAGATAGGGGACGTGCTGCTCTTTCAATCGCGTTTCGATCTGCTCCTGCACGCGCTCCATGAAGGCCTCGTGCTCGGACTGCTTGGCCTCGAGCGAGCGGGTGATCTCCTCGTAGCCGACGGGGTCGAGGTACTTGAGCGACAGGTCTTCGAGCTCCCACTTGATGCGCTGCATACCGAGGCGGTGGGCGATGGGCGCGTAAATTTCCATCGTTTCGAGCGACTTCTGCCGCTGCTTTTCCGCTGTCTGATACTCCATGGTGCGCATGTTGTGCGTGCGGTCGGCTAGCTTGATGAGGATGACGCGGATGTCCTTGGCCATGGCCATGAGCATCTTGCGCAGGTTCTCCATCTGCTCTTCTTCCTTGCTGGCGTACTGCACGCGCGTGAGCTTGGAGACGCCCTCGACAAGGTCTGCGACCGCGGGAGAGAACTCCTTGGCGATCTCGGCGTAGGTCGCGTCGGTATCCTCGATGCAGTCGTGCATGAGGGCGGCCTCGATGGACTCGGAGTCGAGCCGCAATTCCTCGGCGATGATCTGCGCGACAGCGAGGGGGTGGGTGATAAACGGCGTGCCGTCCTTGCGTAGCTGGCCGCAGTGGTGATCCTTGGCATAGTGGTAGGCCTTGTCGATCTGCGCAAAGTCCGCGCCGGGATTGTAGTCGCGGATGGTCTTGACGAGATGGTCGTACATCCCGCTCACGAGCGCTTCATGCTCGGGCGAGAGGGGCGGACGTTCCTTCACGGTCTCCTTTTCCTTCGCGGCGGGGACGCTCGGCTGCGCCGATGCGGTATTCTCTTTTTTAGTGGTCATGGTATCCTGAGTCATATCGGGTCGTCTCCTTTATGAAAGAAAGCCGTGCAGGGCGGAAAGATAGGGGCTCTTGTCAAGCTCGACCTTTTTGCCGTCCGCCGTCAGGCGGAGGGCGAGAGCGTCTCCCTCGCGTTCGATCGAGAGAAGGCCCCGCTCGGCGAAGACCTGTAAGCACATCGCCGTGCGCAGAAAGGTCTCCGCACCGACCATTTCCGCGCTGAGCCTGCGCAGCAGCGGCAGCATGGGCTCACAGACGCCGCCGTTGCCGACTTCACGCTCTAGAATGCGCCACGCGCGCACGAACTGGTCGCGCGAGGGGAGCGCCCGCGAGGCGTCGCGCGGAGAGAGCGTGTCGCCGCCGATGAGCGCGCGGCAGAGAGAAAGCGCCTCGTTTTCCCGTCCGCTGGGGTCGAGCGAGGGGCGCAGGTCGATGAGCTGCAATTGCAGCGAGCGCTGGGAGCGGAACTCGTTCACCTGCAGATAGAACGCCGCGTCCACGCGCATCCCCGCGCACACGCCGCACTCTTCGGCGGTGACAGAGAAGAAAATGCCGTCAAAATTCACGCGGCTCTTTTGCAGCCGCAGCTTCAGGTGTCGGTTCTGGCCAACGCCCTGCACGCTCTCGAGCGTCGCGCCGCGCAGGCAGAAGACGGGGCGGTTGTTGCCCGCGCCATAGGGCTCGAGCAGTGAGAGCGCCTCGACCTCCTCGAGCGAGACGAGGGAGGGCTGCTGTAAGTCCACGTCGATATCGAGCGAGGAAACGTGCGACTGCTTGCCCGTGTGAGCGCGGACATACTGGTTCATGCGCGTGCGGAAGGCGGGGATATTCTTTTCTTCGATGGTGAAGCCCGCGGCGAGCTCGTGTCCGCCGAAGCTCACGAGAAGGTCGGAGCACGCTTCGAGCGCGTTGAAGAGGTTGAAGCCGCCGTAACTGCGGCAGGAGCCCTTGCCCGACCCGTCGGAGAGGTGGATCATAAAGCTCGGGCAGGAGAATTTTTCGGAAAGCCGCGATGCCACGATGCCCACAACGCCCTGATGCCAGTCCTCGCTCGAAAGCACGAGCGCGCTGCGCTCGTTTTCGGGCAGGTGCTCCATCTGCTCGATGGCGCGGCGGAAGATGTCCTGCTCCACGCTCTGCCTCTCGCGGTTGAGCTCGCACAACTCGCGGGCGAGCTTTTCCGCGCGGATGGGATCGTCGGTCAAAAGAAGTTCGGCGGCAAGCTCGGCCCGGCCCATTCTGCCCGCGGCATTGATGCGCGGGGCGAGCACAAAGCCGATCTGGATGGACGAGATCGGGCGCGAGGTGAGCCCTGCCTCGCGCAGCAGCGCGTGCAGGCCTGTAAAGTCGCTGCGGTCGATCCCTTCAAGGCCGCACTGCACGATGGTGCGGTTCTCGCCCTCCATGCGCATGACGTCGGCGATCGTGCCGATGGCGGCAAGCGTGCAGTAGCGCGCAAACAGCGCATCCTCGCGCCCCTCGCCAAGGGCCAAAACGAGCTTGAGCGCGACGCCCACGCCCGCTAAATGCTTGAAGGGGTAGGGGCAGTCCGGCCGGTGGGGGTCGACAACGGCCACGGCGGCGGGGAGCTGCTCTTTGCACTCGTGATGGTCGGTGATGACAAGATCCACGCCGAGCGTTGCGGCGTAGGCCGTTTCCTCCACGCCCGTGATGCCGCAGTCGACCGTGACGATCAGCGTCACGCCGGACTCGGAAAGTGCGCGGATGGCATCGCAGCCGAGGCCGTAGCCCTCTTCGATGCGGCGGGGGATGTGCATCGTCACATCCGCTCCGCGCGAGCGGAGATAATCGGTGAGAAGACAGGTGGAGGTGATGCCGTCTACGTCGTAGTCGCCGAAGACCGCGAGCTTTTCGCCCCCCTCCAGCGCCCGCGTGATGCGCGCGGCGGCCTTGTCCATGTCCTTCATCAGAAACGGAGAGTAGGAGAGCGTCCGCTCGCGCTCCAGCGCTTCGGCGGCCTGCTCGCTCGTCTGCACGCCGCGTGCGGCCAGCACCGATGAAACGAGATAGGGGTATCCGGCGTCCGTCAGCGTCTTGACGGCCTGCTCCGGCACGGCGGGAATCTGCCAGCGCTCGTATTTCACGGTTTGCTCACCTTCCTTTCCGATGGCGTGCCGCCGCAGCGGGCAACACTATCTCATCATACTAATACAACCTAATATTCTAACAAAGAGAGAGAAAAAGGTAAAGAGGGAATTTGACTATCTGCGGAACTTTGTGCTACAATACGGCAGAAAGATCACCCAAAAAGGGGGAAATGAAGATGAAACAGCTCTTAAAACGCACGCTGGCGCTGCTGCTCGCCGTGCTGACGATGGCGACGGCGGTCTCGGCGGCGAACAAGTCCGGCTATTCCGACGTGCCGGATAAGCACTGGGCAGCGAGCAGCATCGCGCAGTGCAAGCAATATGACCTGCTCCAGGGCGTGGGGAACGGCAAGTTCGGCCTCGGGCAGAAGATGACGCGCGCGGCCTATGCCGCGGCGCTCTGCCGCCTGATGGGCTGGAAGACCGTAACGCCCGAAAAGGGCAGCTTTTCAGACAATCAGGACACGAAGAAGTGGTACTACAGCGCCATTGAGACCGCGAGCGCGCACGACGTCTTCCCCGGCCACAGCACGACCTGCCGCCCGAACGACGCCGTGACGCGCGAGGAGATGGCGGCCATGACCATGCGCGCGCTGGACTACGGAGTTCTGGCCGGCATCATCGCCGATGCGGACGCGCAGCCGGTGCAGAGCGATACGCTGGGCTTCGCCGGCCTGACGGCGCACATCGGGAAAAACTGCCCCTTTGCCGACTGCACGACCAACCGCGGCTACATCGCCCTTGCCTACCGCATGGGCATCATGACGGGCGTGAACAAGTACAACTTTGATCCCAAGGGCACGGCCACGCGCGAACAGGCCGCGGCGGTGCTGCTGCGCACTTATGAGCGCCTGCACGCAAATGTGAGCGTCAAGGACGCGCACTGGGTCGAAGCCGAGGGTGAACCGAGCACGCTCGATGTGCCGGAGACGGACTGCGTTTTCACCATTGGGCACGCTGCGCGCAAGGGGGAGCAGGCCGTCAGCCCGTGCGCCGCGCTCGAGGAGGTCTATGCCGCGGCGGTGCTGGCGGGGAAGGGCGGCAGCGTCCTTCTGTGCGCAGGCAGCGTGGTGCAGAAGACGGACAAAAAGGGCGTGGCGACCGGCGAGGCAGAGGAGCTTCCGGCAGAAAAGCTGCAAGCGATGCTTACCGACACGAAGAACACCACCTTCCACCGCTCCACGCAGTATAAAAGCTCGTATCTCTACAACAAAAGCGGCGCTTCGACCGTCTGCGTGTGGTACGAGAGCGAGACAGACATTGCCGAAAAGACGGAGCTCTGCAAGCTCCTTGGCGTGAAGACGGTCTATATCCTCAAATAAAATGAAACACAGCGGGATATCGCATCAGGATATCCCGCTGTGTTTTTTGTCAGAAGTCAGAAATCGTTGTCCCAGGGATCGCCTTCCGGGAGCTGGGGCTGCTGCGGAGCGTCGCCCTGCGTGACGCGCAGGTAGAAGCCGCAGAACGACAGGCGGATATACGGCGTGAGCACAACGCTCGCAAGGCTCGCGAAGAGCTGCTGGAGGAACGTGGAAGACACGGCCTGCGAGAGCGAGGCGGCCGTCTCGAGCGAGAGAATGTTGTCAACGCCGCCGAAGAGGATGGACTCGACCGCCGTGACGGCCACGCCCGCGAGCAGCAGCCAGCCGAAAAAGCTCAGGCTGAGCATGAAGAGCTGGCCCTTGTAGCCGTAGGTCTGCTGCTTGCTGAGATCCAGCGCCTCCATCACGCCGAGATCGGGGTTCTCGCAGAGGTCCATCATCGCAAAGCTGTAGCGGTATGCCGCGATGATACCGGGGACGACGAAAAGGAGCGACCACAGGCCGATAAAGATGCCCTCGACGATGGAGAGCAGGATGGCTTTGCCTGCGAACGAAAACGCGTCGAACAGGCTCTCATACGGCATATGCTCGCCGCGGCGGATGCCGAGACAGTAGCAGAGGTAGCCTGCGTTGAGCACGATGGAGATGAGACTGACGAGGATGCTGACGAAGCTGAACGAGAGCACCGTGAGCCCGCCGGAGGTGTCGATCATGTAGCTCACGGCGGAATCGATGACGTCGAGCACGAGGGTGATGGCGAGCAGCAGCGCGGTCACCTTGAGGGGGGAGACGGTGCCGCTGCGCAGCAGCGAGCGGGACTCGGCCTTGATCCGGCCGAGATCGAGCGAAACGGGCATAAAGAACTCCTTTCTTTTCGGGGAAGAAAAAGCAGATGAGAAAGCGCAAAAAGTTGCCATTTGACAATATCTCATTATATCATTTTGACATAAATGCGTCAAGTTGGTAGGAAAATGGGGAAAACCGGCAGCGTGGCGCAAAAAAGCAAATTGTCGTACAAAGTGACGATTCTGCAAAAAAATCCCGTCGAAATCTGATAAAATGTGCAGGAAAATAATAGTCACGCAGAATATTTTCTGGACAACGCCATAGAAAGGATGTATAATCTATCCGATTATGGAGCAGTGTTTCCGCTGCTCTGGCAGTATAAAGATGAGGTGAAGACTATGGCACAAGCTTTCTTTGGCGGCGTTCATCCAAACGATATGAAGGCTGCTACCAATGAAAAGGCCATCGAACAGCTGGCACCCCCCGCTCAGGTGGTCATCCCCATGTCGATGCACTTCGGCGCACCCTGCACTCCCACGGTCTCCAAGGGCGACTATGTCAAGCTTGGACAGAAGATCGGCGAATTCAAGGGTCTCGGCGCTCCCATTCACGCAAGCGTTTCCGGTACGGTCGCTGCGGTGGAGCCCCGTCCCTACTCCATGGGCGGCAAGGTCATGTCCGTCGTGATCGACAATGACTTCAAGGACGAGCTGAGTGAAGAGGTGAAAGCCCCCGCCGACCCCGACGCGCTGAGCGTTGAGGAAATGATCGAAATGGTCAAGCAGGCCGGTATCGTCGGCATGGGCGGCGCTACGTTCCCGACCCACACGAAGATATCCAGCGGCATCGGCAAGGTCGACACGGTGATCATCAACGGCGCGGAATGCGAGCCCTACATCACCGGCGACCATCGCGCGATGCTCGAGCGTCCCGCCGAGATCATCGGCGGCTGCTGCTACCTCGCCAAGATGTTCGGCGTGAACAAGGTCGTCATCGGCGTGGAGGACAACAAGAAAAACGGCATCGACGCGCTCAATAAGGTCATCGAGGAGCAGAAGGCTCCCGTCGTGGTCGAGGCGCTGCGCTGCCGCTACCCGCAGGGCGGTGAAAAGCAGCTCTGCCAGGCCATCACGGGCAAGCAGGTGCCCCCCGGCGGCCTTCCCGCGAACATCGGTTGCGCCGTGTTCAACATCAACACGACCATCGCCATCTACCATGCCATCAAAGAGGGTATGCCTGTGGTGCGCAAGGTCGTCACGGTGTCCGGCAGCGGCGTTGTGGAGCCGAAGAACCTGGAGTGCCCCATCGGCACGCCGGTCGCGCTTCTCTTCGACGCCTGCGGCGGCTTGAAGGACGAGACGTTCAAGCTCATCGCCGGCGGCCCGATGATGGGTATGGCCCAGGCCTCCGCCGACTTCCCCGTGGCCAAGGGCACGGGCGCGGTGCTGGCATTTGCGGGCAGCGAGAACAAGGTCTCCGCTGACCCGACCTGCATCCGCTGCGGCCGCTGCGTCGAGGCTTGCCCGATGCACCTTGAGCCCCTCTACCTTTACTTATATGTGCAGAAGAACCGCATCGAGGACCTCGAGGCGGCGCACGTGATGGACTGCATCGAGTGCGGCGCGTGCTCCTACATCTGCCCGGGCCGCCTGCACCTGACGCATTCGTTCAAGGTCGGCAAGCAGAAGGTCAAGGAAGCCGCCGCCAAGGCCAAGGCCGCGGCAGAGGCTGCCAAGGCTGCCGAAGAAGCAAAGAAGGAGGCATAAGGGATGCTGAATGATTATAAGGGTCTGAAGCTCATCGCTTCCTCCAACCCCCATATCCGTACCAATGAAGACACGCGCTCGATCATGCTCGACGTGATCATCGCGCTCTGCCCCGCGCTCTTGATGAGCGTGATCCGTTTTGGCTTCCGCGCACTGATCGCGGTCGTCGTCTCCATGGCGTCTGCCATGTTCTTTGAGTGGCTGTACCGCAAGCTCCTGCACAAGACGCAGACGCTCGGCGACCTCTCCGCCGCCGTCACCGGTATGCTGCTCGCGTTCGTCTGCCCCGTGACGCTTCCTTACTGGATGCTGATCGTCGGCAACTTCTTCGCGATCTTTGTCGTCAAGCAGCTCTATGGCGGTCTCGGCAAGAACTTCCTGAACCCCGCGCTCGCCGGCCGCGCCGCGCTCGTCGCGTGCTACACCGGCCAGATGACGAGCTGGATCGACCCGAGCACCAAGGCGCCGCTCTTCGGCGGCCTTGCCGACGTGGTGACCGCTGCCACCCCGCTCACCACGATGAAGAGCGGCGAGTTTGCTGAGCTGACCGCGCAGTACAGCCTCTCCGATATGTTCATCGGCAACATCGGCGGCTCTCTCGGTGAGATATCCTCGATGATGCTGCTCATCGGCGGGCTTTACCTCATCTTCCGCAAGGTCATCTCCTGGCAGATCCCCGTGGCCTACATCGGCAGCGTGGCGATCCTCACCTTCCTCTTCCCTCAGGGCAACGACGCGCTGACGTGGATGCTCTACAACGTGCTCGGCGGCGGTCTGTTCCTCGGCGCGTTCTTCATGGCAACGGACTATGTCACCTCTCCCGTGACGAAGAAGGGCCAGCTCATCTTCGGTCTCGGCTGCGGTCTTATCACCGTGTTCATCCGCTACTTCGGCTCCTATCCCGAGGGCGTGTGCTACTCCATCCTCGTGATGAACTGCTGCACCTGGATCATTGACAAGTACACCAAGCCCACCCGCTTCGGTGTAGATAAGAAAGCAGCGAAGGAGGCGGCAAAGAAATGAAGATCGAAGGTAAATTCATTTTCAAGGTAGCCGGTACGCTGACGGCGATCTCGCTGGTCGTCGCGCTGCTGCTGGGCCTGACCAACATGCTGACCGCGGATAAGATCGCGGCCATCAACAAGCAAAAGACCGAAGAGGCGCTCGCCAAGGTCGTCTCTGCGGCCGACTGCGAGTTCCCCCCGATGGAGGAGATCCCGCAGGCCATGATCGACGCCGCCAACGACCAGGGCGGCAAGCTGAGCGAGGTCTATGAGGTCAAGTCCGGCGGCGACACCATCGGCTATGCCTTCAAGGTCACCGCGAGCGGCTCTCAGGGCAACATCGTGATGATCGTCGGCGTGGACGCCGACCTCACCGTCACGGGCGTTTCCATCGTCAACAACTCCGAGACCAAGGGCATCGGCTCCAAGGTCATGGATAACGAGGCGACCTCCGCCGGCACCGGCGCGCTCGATCAGTTCGTCGGCAAGTCCGGCGCGGGCACGCTCGTCGTCAAGCAGAACATCGACGCCGTCACCGGCGCGACGGTCTCCACCAAGGGCGTGACCAAGGGCGTCAACGCCGCTCTGGCTGCCGCCGAGGCCATGAACTGAGAAAGGGGGAACGATCTATGAATTTCAACAAACAGCTCAAAGACGGTCTGATCTACCAAAACCCCGTTCTGGTGCAGGTGCTCGGTATGTGCTCCACCATGGCCATCACCACGAGTGTTGCAAACGGCTTTGGTATGGGCATCTCTGTTCTCATCATCCTGACGCTTTCGAATATCTTTATTTCCCTTCTGCGCAAGATCATCCCCAACGAAGTGCGTATCGCGTGCTACATCGTCGTCATCGCAGGCTTCGTTACGATCGTTGATCTGTGCCTGCAGGCGTTCTTCCCTGACATTGCCAACAGCCTTGGCGTGTTCATCCCGCTGATCGTCGTCAACTGCATCATCCTCGGCCGCGCCGAGGCCTTTGCCAGCAAGAACTCCGTTGCCGCCTCCGCGGTGGACGGCATCTGCCAGGGCATCGGCTACACGGTGGTGCTGCTGATCCTGAGCGCGTTCCGTGAGCTGTTCGGCGCGGGCACGCTGCTCGGCATCCAGGTCATGCCTTCTTCCTATGTTCCCGCCGGTATGCTCACGTTGCCCGTCGGCGGCTTCCTGTGCCTCGGCACGCTGATCGCCATCATGCAGTGGGCGCTCGCCAGAAGTGAGAAGAAAAAGGCAAAAGCAAACGAAACGGAGGGCAAATAAATGAGTGTCACGAAACTTCTTGCTATTTCCCTCGGCGCGATCCTGACGAATAACTTCATCTTCTCGCAGTTCCTGGGTATCTGCCCGTTCCTCGGCGTGTCGAAAAAGAGCGACACGGCCGTCGGTATGGGTCTTGCCGTTACGTTCGTCATGGGCCTTGCCTCGGCGTTCTGCTACGGCGTGAACATCATCCTTGTCAAGCTCGGCCTCGGCTACATGCAGACCGTCGCCTTCATTCTCGTGGTGGCGAGCCTCGTGCAGTTCATCGAGATGTTCCTCAAAAAGTCCATGCCGACGCTCTACACGGCCCTCGGCGTGTACCTGCCGCTGATCACCACCAACTGCGCCGTGCTCGGCGTGGTGCTGCTCAACGTGCAGAACGACTACAACTTCATCGAGTCCGTGGTTTACGGCATCACCGGCGGCCTTGGCTTCCTGCTGGCGATCTACCTCTTCTCCACGGTGCGCGAACGCTTGGAGTTTGCCGATTATCCCAAGGCATTTGAAGGCTTCCCCATCGCGCTGATCACCGCAGGTCTCATCGCCCTTGCTTTCATGGGCTTCTCGGGCCTGCAGGTGTGGCCCATGTAAGGAGGGGACGAAATTATGATTACAAACGTTATTTACGCTGTCCTCGTGCTGGGCGTGATCGCCGTCGTGTTCGGCCTGATCCTGTCCGTTGCGGCCAAGGCTTTTGAGGTCAAGGTCGATGAGCGCCTGCCCAAGATCCAGGCCTGCCTCGCCGGCGCAAACTGCGGCGGCTGCGGCTACCCCGGCTGCGCGGGCTGCGCCGAGGCGATCCTCGCCGGTAAGGCTCCCGTCACCGCCTGCGCGCCCGCGGGCGCGGAGGGCGCCGCCAAGATCGCCGCCATCATGGGCATGGAAGCCCCCAGCGGCGAAAAGCAGGTCGCGCACGTGCTGTGCAACGGCGGCGAGGCCTCTGTGAAGAATTTCGAGTATGTCGGTCTTCACGACTGCGTCGCCGCGACGAAGGTCGCCGGCGGCCCGACCGCGTGCTCCTTTGGCTGCATGGGCTTTGGTACCTGCGTTGCCGCCTGCCAGTTCGACGCCATCCATATCAATGAGCAGGGCGTCGCCGAGGTCGACAAGGAGAAGTGCACCGACTGCGGCGCCTGCCGTGAGGCCTGCCCGCGCAAGCTGATCGTCGAGGTGCCCTACAAGCAGAAGGTCTTCGTCAACTGCTCGAACAAGGAGAAGGGCCCCGCCGTTACGAAGGTGTGCGCCAACTCCTGCATTGCCTGCGGTATGTGCGAGCGCACCTGTAAGTTCGACGCCATCCATGTCGTCAACAACGTGGCCGTCATCGACTACACCAAGTGCAAAAACTGCACCATGTGTGCCAAGGCCTGCCCGCGTAACGCCATCGAGCCCATCCCGACTCCCGAGGAGAAGGAAAAGTTCAAGGCCGCGCAGAAGGCTGCCGCCGAGCGCAAGGCCGCTGCCGCCAAGGCAGCCGCCGAAGCCAAGGCTGCTGAAGCCGCGAAAGCCGCCGAAGCGCCCAAGGCGGAATAAACGGTTTTACAAAAAGAGGAACGCGAAAGCGTTCCTCTTTTTTGCGCCAAAAACGGCAGAGACGCTTTTGCGAGGCATTGCTCGCCCGACTTTTCGTAGTTCACAAACTGTTTACACTGCCTCCTATTGACAATGGGAAATGTCGGTGGTACACTGCGTTTAGCACTCGAGGGAAAGGAGTGCTAAAGCTACGAAAGGAGCGCGGTGTATGGACTTGACCGAGCGCAAAAAGCAGATTCTCAAGCGCGTTGTCGAGGATTACATCGCCGCGGCTGAGCCGGTCGGCTCCAAGGCGCTGGCCGAGGAGATGGGCGGTTCGGTGAGCTCCGCGACCATCCGCAACGAGCTTGCGGACCTGGTCGAAATGGGCTACCTCGAGCAGCCGCACACCTCTGCCGGACGCGTGCCGTCGCCGAAAGGTTACCGCCTGTACGTCAACGAGCTGATGGAAAAGCGCGAGGTCTCCGAAACGGAAGCGGAGGAGATCAACGAGCAGCTAAAGTCCAAGCTCAGCGGCACGGACAGCGTGATCGCCAAGGCGGGGCAGATGGTGTCGAGCATCGTCAATTACCCCGTGTACAGCGTGACGGGCGGACGGCGCGAGGCGAGCGTCAAGCGCTTCGAGCTCATCGCGGTCGATGAAGTGAGTTTCATCGTCGTGGTGATGGGCGAGGATAACCGCGTGAAGAGCCAGCTCCAGCGCTCGGACCTCCCGTTCGACAGCCAGCGGCTCGCGGACGTCAAGGAGCTTTTGAACACGCACTTCACCGGCCGGAGCGCCGATGAGATGAGTGCAAGGCTGATGAGCCTTTCCGAGCAGCTTTCGCCCGAGCTGTTTTTAGTGGTGTCCAAAGCGGTCGAATATGCGATCGGTGTGCTCGAGCAGAGCGCGCAGCGCAGCGTGGAGACCGCGGGCGCGAGCCAGATCTTGAAAATGCCTGAGTACCGCGATGTCGACAAGGCGCACGATCTCGTGACATTCCTTGTGGATAACAAGGAAGAGCTTCCCGTGCCGGATGACGGCGCGCCGCTCAAGATCCTGATCGGGCCGGAAAACGTGAACGAGGCGCTCAAGGAAACGAGCGTGGTCGTCGCCAGCTACGATATCGGCGACGGGATGCGCGGCCTCGTCGGTGTGGTGGGTCCCACCAGAATGGACTACGCCACCGTGACGGCGCGGCTGAGTTATTTTGCAGACAGCCTGACGCGGATGTTCGGCAAGAACGAGCTTCCGCCCAGGGAAGAAGATAAGGAGTAAGAAATGGGTAAGAAAGACAAGCAGAACGCGGCGGAGAGCACGCCGGAAAAGAACACGGCGCAGCAGCCGACAGCAGACGAGGCGGCCAAGACCGCAGAAACTGCCAAGGCTGACGAGACCGCCGAAAAGAGCGCGGAGCCCGAGACCTTCACCGTCACGCGCGAGCAGATGGAGAAGATGGAAGGCCTTGCCAAGTCGCTTGCCGACGAGCAGGACAAATACCTGCGCCTTGCCGCCGAGTACGACAACTACCGCAAGCGCACCGCGAAGGAAAAGGAAAACCTTTATGCCGACGCGAAGATCGACACGATCAAGGCGCTGCTGGGCGTTTACGATAACCTCGAGCGCGGCCTTGCCCAGTACGGCGACGAGGAGTCGCCCCACCGCAAGGGCCTTGAGATGGTGTTCAACCAGTTCAAGGAGAGCCTCAAAAAGCTCGGCGTAGAAACGATGGACGCCGCCGGAAAGCCCTTCGACCCCGAAAAGCACAACGCCGTGATGCATGTGGAAGACGAGAACTACGGCGAAAACACCGTGGTCGAGGTGCTTCAGCAGGGCTTCACGCTGGGCGATAAGGTGCTGCGATTTGCCATTGTAAAAGTGGCCAATTAAAGTGCAAATTCCGCGCGGAAGCGCGAAATGATAAATTAATTTCGTTAACAAAAAAATTAAGATAGATCTTAGGAGGACAACATTATGTCTAAAGTTATCGGTATCGACCTTGGTACTACCAACTCTTGTGTGGCTGTGATGGAGGGCGGCGAAGCCGTCGTCATCCCCAACGCCGAAGGCAACCGCACCACCCCGTCCGTGGTGGCCTTCAGCAAGAGCGGCGAGCGTATGG